>Ga0335078_10004926_pt1 | contig 19778 bp, 10 predicted proteins | sample Lox_Sample_32_FD_206711 | JGI IMG/M metagenome (GOLD analysis project Ga0335078, IMG submission 206711) | Soil microbial communities from Loxahatchee National Wildlife Refuge, Florida, United States - Lox_Sample_3.2 | ecosystem: Environmental > Terrestrial > Soil > Wetlands | place: USA... | reverse complement strand
GCTGTCCCCGAAGAATGATCGAACGATTGGAAGTTCGCGCGCTTCAAAAGGGAAATGTCCGCGGACTGAAGCGTCTTGTCGAACAGTCGCCGCAGGACAGCAAGTTCCTCTGTCGTGGCTTCGCGAGACAGCACCAGGCGCGCTTCGTAACGCAAGCGATCGTCCACGCCGGCGTTAGCTGCGGGCACCTCTTTGATCGTTTTAGCCGCGAGAGCTGCGGCAGCTTCGTCGTAAACCGGATCATTCAACGTCACCAGAGCCTGGAGCGGCGTGTTGGTCGGAATGCGGCGCGGCAAACTCGTCGCGCGGTCAGATCCGTCGAAGATCATAAAACTCGGATAGCCGCTGGTGCGCTTCACGAACGTATAGATTGCCCTCCGATAACGATTGGGACCAGTGGCGTCAATCCACTTATCGCTGTTGTAGACCGAGTTCCATATGCCGGGGGGTTGCGGCGGCATGACGGGCGTTCCACCCATGGTGCGATCCAGCAATCCACTGGCGAGCAAGGCCTGATCGCGAACCATCTCGGAAGTGAGCCTTTGCTGCGGCCCTCGCGCCAGGAGACGATTCCTCGGGTCTTTTTGAAGAAGCTGAGGAGTTGTAACGGAACTCTGACGATAGGTTGCGCTCGTGACGATCTCGCGGAGGAGCGCCTTCATATCCCAATGCAGGTCATTCTCGAAATGCAGCGCGAGCCAATCCAACAGTTCCGGATGAGTTGGTGACTCGCCTACGCTGCCAAAATTTTCCAAAGTCTCAACGATGCCTGTGCCAAACAGTTCTTCCCAGTAACGGTTCACTGCCACGCGTGCCGTCAAAGGCTGGCCGGGAGAAAAAAACCACTTTGCGAATGTCAGCCGGTTACGAGGAGCATCCTTGGGTAAGCTTGGAAAAATCCCAGGGACATCCGCAGACAAGTCAGGGCCGATTTTGTTCAGAAAGCTTCCGCGTTCGAATTCCTTTGTGACTCGGCGTTCGTAGGGTTCTTCTTCCGACATCACCGGGACATTCACACTCGGAATCTTGGCTAGGCGAGCTGAGATATCGGAGAGGTGCGCAATAGCGTCTTTCCGTTCCGCACTCAGAATTCGAGAATGGAATCGCGGATCGCCACTTACGAAGAGGCGAACCCGCTTGATTTGTACCGGCTTGTAGTCGATCTCGCGGGTTTGTCGCAAAGCGACTTCGATCTGATCGTTTGCGTTCAGCTGCAAAGGCTCCGCGAGAACGCCGACAATCCAGCGCGTACGAAAGAGTTTCGGATTCGAGGAGAACCCGTCCTGAAGCAGCTTGGAAGTTTTCTCAGCTTTGTTGTATTTGTCCGGTTCCGGAGGCGTGACTGATGACTCCAGATTTTCTGTCGAGTCATGCAGGAAACTTCCGAAGACAATTCGATCTTTTCGGCCGCCGGGATGCACCACGAAAGCCTGCACCCGATCTACGATGAAGCCATCCTCGGGTGTGTGGCGTGATTTCTCGGCATCGATCGGAGGCACTTCAATCCGAATAGCCGACAGTTCCGGCAGATTGGCGGTGGTTTGAAGTTCGTAATCCGATACCGACGGAGTTGTGGGATCAGCAAATGCTTCGCCATCACGAAGGTGAAATGTTTTTGCCGGCGTGCCGCGAGTCCGGGCAGCCGCGAGGCGACTGTCGAGCACGCGGATTCGCTCGAGCTGGTCCGCAACCGACTCTTTCTTCTTCGTGGCAGATGAGTCTTTGTCCTTTTCGAGTTCCCTCAGATATTTTTCGGCGTCAGGGAGAACCTCCAGCAGCGCCGGACCTTCGTCGGCGCCTGCCGATTGGATAGGAGCAGCTTCCCATTTGCCGGCCTGGACTAACTCCCGATCCCCTGCCACCGTACTTCGCAACAGAGGCGCGAGTTCCTGCTGCAGTTGAGCGGCTTCAGCGTACTTGCTCTTGTCTTTCGGAACCCTCAAGTTCGGGAAGTCGTCGTCGCGGTCCGCATCATCGGACCCATTGAAGAACGCAAGCGACTTGTAATACTCCGGATGCCGAATCGGATCGTATGGGTGAGAGTGACACTGAACGCAATTCATCGTGACGCCGTTCAGCACAGACCACGTTGTCGCGACGCGATCCATCACCGCCACGAGTCGAAACTCCTCGTCATCCGTCCCCCCTTCCTGATTGTTCGGGGTCTGCCGGCTGAAGGAAGTCGCGATCCGATCCTCAAACGTCGCATTTGGCAGCAGGTCGCCGGCCAGTTGGGTGATCACAAACTGATCGTAGGGAATATTTCGATTGAAAGCGTTCACAACCCAGTCGCGATAGACCCATACTCCGCGACGAAGATTGTCGGCTTCGTAGCCATACGAGTCCGCATAGCGGGCGAGATCAAGCCACATCGAGGCCCATCGCTCCCCGTACGCCGGAGATTGCAGAAGCCGGTCAACCTGCTTCTCGTAAGCGTTTGGCGAATTATCGCTGAGAAACGCGGCTTGCTCATCCGCAGTTGGAGGAAGCCCAGTCAAATCGAGGGAAACTCTCCGGAGCAACGCGGCTTTGCTCGCTTCAGGCGATGGCGACAAGCTCTCCTTCTCGAGGCGGCTCAAGATGAATCGGTCGAGTGGCTGCTGAATCCACTGTTCGTGCTTTACCGCGGGCAACTGCTGAGATTTCGGAGGTACAAATGCCCAGTAGTCGGACCACTTCGCCCCTTCTTTGATCCAGCGCCGCAGTAACGCAATCTGGTCTTGCGAAAGAGGATTCGCATGGAATGGCATCCGGTATTCCGGATCTTGTGAATTGACTCGTTTGATCAGTTCCGAAGAGTCGGGATCTCCGGGAACGATCGTCGGTTGGCCGGATTTTCCCTTACCCAGGGCTTCTTCTCGAAAGGAAAAAGAGACGCCAGCCTTCTGCCGGACGCCGCCGTGGCAGGAGCTGCAATTCTGGTTCAGGATTGGCCGAATGTCGCGGCTGAAATCCACCGCATTGGACGAGCGGGAGAACAGCGAACGCGAGCACCCTGAAGAGAGAAGTACGCCAATTGCAATCGCAAGTAGAACGGCTGCAAATACAACGGGGCGAGATGAGGAACATTTGAGCATCAGCAAGTTAAGCTTGCGTCGTTGGAACCCCATTAAACCGAGCGGAGGGATGCCTTTGCCAAAATGTTAGCACCGCTTGATGACGTGTCAAGGCGAGCGGTCGACGCATCGAGGTTTTTGCCGAAATTGTACGAAATGCGCGATTGAGGAGATAGCGTGACTCAACATGGATGGTGGAGGATACTCTCATTTTCGCTTGACTGGAAAAGTTGATGTACCTAGAATCTCGACCACTGAACGCGCGTCGTCCGGTTTAAAAATGGGTGGACAGGGCATCGAACGACGGGAAATTCTTCGATACATTGGCATCGCCTCTATAGCTGCGACATTTCCCGGATTCCAACGCTGGAGTTTCGCTTGTCCCGCAGATTCGTCGCACACTGCACGTCCGCAGTCGCCGCACGCTGACTACAAGCCTCTCTTTTTTTCCGCAGATCAGTATCGCCTGGTTGAGCGTCTGGCGGAAATGATCATTCCTGCCGACGATTCACCCGGCGCAACGGAAGCGGGCGTCGCCGAGTTCATCGACTTCATGGTGGCGAACCGGGTCGCTGTCAGTCCGAATGCGGAGATCCGGTCTACTGCTGACGCCATCCGGCAAGGCGAGGCTGCGCAGGAACGCTTTATTTCCGGACTCGACTGGATGAATGCGCGGGCCAAGTCAGAATTTGGAAAGCAGTTTTTGGAAGGCTCCTCCGAACAGCAAACAGCCCTTCTCGGAGAACTCGCCTACAAAGCCAAGTTCAAGCCGACCACTGAGAGCGGAAGAGAATTCTTCCAACTGATCCGCGACTACACTGTCGTTGGTTATTACACAAGCAAAGTTGGGTTAGAAAGCCTGGGCTATCCCGGGTTGCGCACGGTCTGGCCCAAGATGCCGGGGTGTACGCACCTCGACGATCCCGAACACCTTCGCCTAAAGAAAGGGTGAAAGAGAGGCCGCTTGTCAGAAAAGATGTTCGACGTGATTGTCGTGGGCACAGGAGCAGGCGGTGGGACCGCCCTTAAAGTTTTGTGCGAAGCCGGCCTGAACGTGTGCGCTCTAAATTCCGGCCCACGCATTGTGCCTGAGGATGATTATCGTGGACACCGGCAGGTGTACGACCTTAAGTATCGCGGCTTCGGAGATCCACTTCGCTTCGCGGGCAAGCCCCACCAGGAGCCGTATTCCGTCGAAGAATCGGAATACAGCGAAGGGCGGGATCTTTTCGAACACGACATCGAATACTCCAATGCGCCCGGCACCGACTGGTATTGGAAACGCTGTAAGGCAACAGGAGGTAAGGCCAACTTCTGGGGCCGTTCCTCGGCGCGTTTCGGCGACATCGACTTCAAAGCTGCCGACCTTGATGGCTTCGGCGAGAACTGGCCGGTGGACTACGCCGAAATCGCTCCCTGGTTCTCGAAAGCTGAGCGCTACATGGGAGTTGCGAGCACGATTCAGAATCGCCCCAGCAATCCGGACGGCGAGTATCTTCCACCGATGCCGTTCCGCTGCTTCGATTTCATCTTGCAGAAGGCATGCGAAAAGATCGGAATCCCGTATCTGCCCGATCGCTGCGCGCAACTCACGGTGGAACACGGCAACCATCCTGCCTGCCACTATTGCGGAAACTGCTCTCGCGGATGCGATGTCGGGGCGTTCTTCTCACCTACTTGGTTCACAATTCCCGACGCGGAAGCGACAAAAAAGCTCACCCTTCTGACGAATGCGCTCGTGCGCTCGGTGCTGGTCGACGAAAATGGCATGGCCAAAGGCGTGGCCTATATTGATCGAACCACGAAGCGCGAAGTCGAGGTCTACGCAAGCGTTGTTGTTCTGGCCGCATCATGTGTCGAGACAGCACACATCATGTTGAACTCGACATCCCGGAACTGGCCGACGGGAATCGCGAATTCCAGCGGACAACTCGGCCGCAACCTTTGCGAACATTTATATGGCACTCCCGGCTACGGGTATTTGCCCCAATTAGTCGGACAACCACCCACTCCGGATAACATCGCCGACTCCACCGTTTCCTGGATGCCGCGTTGGCAGAATCTCAAGAATCCTCGCGAGGAGAAATTTATTCGCGGGTATTCGGTGTACATGGGCGGAGGTTGCGGAGAGTTTCCCGGTCATTATCGCCAGATCGAAGGTTTCGGAAAACAGTTCAAGAGAGACATCAAGCGCTACTATCCCGCAACCGTTGGCGCGTTACTACAAGCTCCGACCCTGTCGAGTCCAACCAACTATGTTGATATCGATCCCGAGAAGAAAGACATCTTCGGAATTCCCCAGCTCCGTTTTCACTTCCAGTGGGGAGAGAACGATTTGCTGATGTGGAAACACTCCAAGCAGGTCATGATCGATCTCTTCAAAGCGGCAGGGGGTGAACTATGGGGCGCAGACAGTGTGCCCAATCGTCCGGGCACAAGTTTGCACGAGACGGGCGTTTGCCGCTTTGGAAACGACCCCAAGAAATACGTAACGAACAAGTGGGCGCAGACCCACGATGTCTCGAATCTTTATATTTGCGATGCCAGCATTTTTCCAAACTCTACGGACAAGACTACGACGATGCCGATCGTTGCATTTGCCATGAGAACCTGCGATCACATGCTCGAGAACTTCCGCCAGGGACTTCATAAACGGGTTTGAAGTTACAGCGTAATGGCAAGGCTTCCTCGATACGACCTGGAATCGCAAGAGATCTTTCGCCGGTGATGCGGCAGAATTGAGAACGCCGACCTTGAATCAACCTTTGATCGCCGCCCGTATCTTCGGCGTGCCTGTAACGGCAGTTTTGAGGCTCTCATCCGCAACGATCAGGTTCAGCACGGTCCTGGTCATCTGCTCGTCGATGTCTGGGGCACGTCTCAGCTCGACGGGATACCGGACGAGCAACTCAAGGCCAGCATCAGCAAATTGAAGCCGTGCCTCCGGCCGGGGAGTTTGCACATAAATGTCGACACGCCGTTCGATTCCGGCGTGTTGCCGCTCGATTTCGTCCTTATATTTCGCATAGACCGAGTTCACCGCAGCGACGAGCTTGTCTTCGGCGTCTTTGTGGTTGCCTCCGGGTGCGATCATGATTACCACCTCGTGCCACGAATATTCCGTCCCCGGAATCTGCTTGAAGAGCGGTGTTCCAGCCTGGAACAGCACGGAGTTCGAGAACACAACGATTCTCCCCGTCGGATAGAAATCGAGTCCGGTGCCTGCCAGCTCCATCAAGTAAAACCTGACCAGGCCGATATCGACGACATCTCCGGTGATTCCAGCAACGCTGATCCTGTCGCCAACACGGATTCCGTATCTCCCAATGATGAAGAAGTAAGCCGCAACCGAGAGCAACACTGCCTGCAATCCCACAGCAATGCCGGCCGTAATGAATCCTGCGAAGGTCGCCAGCGAACTGAATTCGCTGACGAAACCCATCACCAGAACGATCGCAATCAAAACTCCGATGACCACGCGGCGCAACACAAGAAACTGTCTCCGTCGTCGCGGATCCCCGATATACCGGAATGTCACTCTGCGCCAGACCTCCGATAGAACGAAAATCAGCACGAGAGCGATGACAATCGCTCCAACCCGTAGTAGCACTGCGCGCAGCACGAATCGCGACTCGCTCGAGATCGAGCTTCGCCATTCCTCGAAGTTGGTCTTGGCGTCATCGAGCACGATGAGTTCCTGGCTCAACGGCATCATGGCTGCAGAAAGCTGCTTAAACCGGTTCGTCAGCGCCTGGAATGCCTCCCGCTGCGCCTGCAACTGTTGCGGATCAGTCGCCGGGGTTTGGTTCGCAAGATCCTGACTCTGCTTGATCGTGGCGCGCAGAGCATCCCTCAGGGGGGTACGCATCCGGTCGGCGAGGTCGTGTGTGTAATTTGTCTCTTTAATCAGGGCGTCGATCTGCCGCACCGCGCTCATGTAGTCGTAGAGCGTAACGGCTTCGCTGACGAGGCCGCCGGCATTTGCCAAAGTAGGTTTTGCCGCTGCCGTAGGCGCCGCAACCGGCTTTTGCCCATTTTCTGTTCCGAGCACTTCAGGGATCGACTTTGCCAGCCGGTCGATGTCTCCCTCGATCCCGCCCGCGATCTCGCCGTTGCTCACCACGAACGCCGACATCTTTTGGACCGCGTCGAGAAGCGACTTCTGCAGCTCAAGTTGTCCCTGCAGCGCGTCCCGCTGCGAGGTGAGCGCGAGACGTTTCGAAGCAGGAGTTCTTTTCAGTTCCACTTCAATCTTGTCGATCTGTTCCTGAAGTTGCTGAATTTGGGTTGCGGTTTGTTCTTGAAGCTGGACGAGTCTTTGGGCTTGGCTCGAGGATCCCGCCTGGCTGGAGACAGTTTTCTTCTGCTGGGACGCGATAATGCCGCTCTCCGCCTTTGCCGACTCAAAGGCCAGCTTCACCACCTGCGCCCCAACGCTCTTCGCGTTGTCCTGGTAGATCGCGTCGCTTGCCAATCCGACGGATCGGGCATTCGTGGTCGCATGCCGATACCAGTTGATCACCTGGTTCAAGTGATGGAGCGCAGCATCGCCGTCGAGTTGAAGGGGCGGCAACTTGCCTGATACCTCGGAATTCTGCGCGCTTTGGGGAGTCGTCTCAGGCGCTTTTGAGTTCTGCGCCGGTCCAGTGCCCGTAAGACCGAGGCCAACTAGCAGCACGATGCTGACAATGAATGGATTCAAATCGCTGGCTGCGTGCCTAGGCACCGATATTCTGCGCTTGTCTTTGTTTTTCATGACTTTTCTGAGATTCAGTGCAGAATGTTTGACGCAGTTTGAACGACGGACGTCGAGAGTTTTTTCGACGGAGAACTTGACCGTGGGATGCTTCGCCAGCCCTCGCGTTTGCCTAGAATTGTTGCGTCGAAGGGGTACGCAGCTTGAATCTTTGAACTTTTCCGGTCGCCGTCTTCGGCAACTCCGGCAGGAACTCTACCCAGTAGGGACGTTTGTAAACCGGCAGGCGCTCTGTAATAAATTGTCGAATCTCTTCGGCAAGGGAAGTTGTTCCGACGTGCCCCTCGCGCAATACCACGCAGGCGGCAGGCTTTGGCAATTCGTCCGAATCGTGCCGGAAGACAACCGCGGATTCGAGGATCGCCGGATGCTCCGACAACACCCGTTCGATCTCAATCGGGCTTACCCATACCCCGCTGACTTTCATCATGTCATCGGACCGTCCCGCGTACCAGAAGTAGCCGTCTTCATCCTGGTGATATTTGTCGCCGGTGCGGATCCAGTGGCCGTTGATCGTGGATTTCGTCTTCTCGTGTTCGTTCCAGTAATAAGCGCAAGTGGAATCGGCCTTCACCAGCAGATTTCCCACCTGCCCCTGTTCAACCGGTTGGTCGCTATCGTCAACGATCTTTGCTTCGAAGCCGGGAAGAATTCGTCCACTGGATCCTGGCTTCACCGCTCCTGGAGCATTCGAGATCATCATGTGCAGCGCTTCTGTGGACCCAATGGCATCAAGAATCTCAACCCCGAATCTCTCTTTGAATCGATGAAAGACTGTGGCTGGCAATGATTCTCCCGCTGACACAGCGTGTCTCACCGACGACAGATCAAACTCGCGTCCTTCCCGCGAATAAGCGAGCAACTTCACATAATTCGATGGAACGGAGAAAAACAGCGTCGGACGGTGCCGCTCGATGATTTCGAAGATATTCTGCGGCCGCGGAGGACTTGGCATCAGGATGTTGGTGCCTCCCACCGCCAGCGAAAAATACAATCCATTCCCGAGTCCATACGCGAAGAAGAGTTTCGCCACGCTGAAGAACCGATCCGCTTCGCTAATTTTCAGGATCGCTTTCGCGTAGCGCTCTGCGCTTACCACCATGTCATGCTGCAAATGAACGCAGCCTTTGGGTGCACCGGTGCTGCCGGACGAATACAGCCAGAACGCGGCATCGTCTTTGCTGGTTGGGGCTGCTTCCAATTCCGAAGAACTCTGGCTCAGGAGTGACTCCAGCGAAACCATGCCGGGTGCGTCGCCGGCTACGACGATCGTTTCGAGGTAGCTCAGTTCGCTTCGCGGGATCGCAGCGATCAACGGCAGTAGAGACGCTGAAACCACAGCCACACGCGCCCGGCAGTTATTCAGCAGGTATTTGTAATCTGGCGACTTCAGTAGTGTGTTGATCGGAACTGCCACGGCACCGATCTTGATTGCTCCGAAGAAACAAACAGCGAACGCGGGAGTGTCCACCAGCAGAAGCAGTACCCGCTCCTCGATGCGTACTCCTAGACTCTTCAGCGCGTTGCCGAATCGGTTGACTCGCGCCGAAAGCTCCCCGTAGCTGAGACTGCTGTCTCCGCACTCGATCGCCGCCTTAGCGCTCCGGCCTTCAGGCACATGCCGGTCCACGAAATACGTGGCGGCATTGAAACAGTCGGGCAGCAAAATAGGAGCAACATCGCTCATCAGCAATTGCGCGGTCCCCTACCGCGATTGCTCACTAAAATAGCGCACTCTCTTTGATGAAATCGAACAACTTGATAAACTCCACTACTCGTCGGGAGACATCGCTTGTCCCAACCACGCATCGTTGTCGTCGGCAGTTATGCCACCGGCCTCACCATGAGAGCAGCACGCATTCCGGGCTCCGGAGAGACGCTGCTTGGGACGGGCTATCGCGTCGATTTCGGAGGCAAAGGCTCAAACCAGGCTGTCGGCGCTTCGCGCCTAGGAGCGCAGGTCGATTTCGTTGCAAAGATCGGTACGGACTCCTTCGGAGACATGGCGTTAGGGCTATACCGTGAAGAAAACATCGCTACGACTTTTGTTCAGCGTATCGCCGATATTCCAACCGGTGTTGGCTTCATCGTGGTCGAAGCCTCGACCGGACATAACGCGATCGTGATCGATCCAGGTGCCAACGACCTGCTAGGGCAATCTGATGTGTCCGCTGCCAAGTTGGCTATTGATTCTGCTTCCGTGGTCCTCACGCAGTTGGAAACGCCCGTTGCGGCCGCCGAAACTGCGCTAAGTCTGGGACGCGCTGCAGGCGCAGCCACGATCCTCAATCCAGCGCCGGTACGGCCCTTGGCGGACTCCGTTCTCAGCCTCATCGACATTCTGACTCCGAACGAAACCGAAGCCCGCATTCTTGCTGGAAGGCCGCCGGATGCACACGTAGAAGCAGAAACAGTTGCGCGCGAATTGTTAAACCGCGGCGTGAAGCAGGTGGTCATGACCCTCGGCGAAAAAGGTGCGCTGCTGATCAGCTCCAAATCGCAGAAGCATTTTCCCGCCATCAAGGTTCAACCGGTTGACACAACTGGGGCAGGGGACTCATTCAATGCGGGACTTGCCGTGGCTCTCGCCAATGGCGAGACACTCGACGGGGCGATCAACGTTGCGATGATCGCCGGCGCGATGGCGGTGACCAAAGAAGGAGTGATTCCGTCATTGCCACGCCGGGATGAAGTGCTTGCCTTCTGCAAATCGCGTGAGATCGAAGTCCCGATGTGGCTCGAGTCTGACTCGGTTCACGCTTCACAGGGATCGCCGCACCTAATATAGAGATCACCGTGACGAACGCTCAATCGCCTAACATCGTGAGATCGCCTGAAGCTGCGGCTGCTTTTCTTGCCTCGCATATTCAACACACCTTGATTTCCAATGTTCTGACTCAAGCGCTCTGGCAGAAACATATCGAGGAATGTTTGAAGTATCGCTTTAATGCCGCCATGATCCCGCCTGCATGGGTCCACAAGACCTCCGAGCGGCTGCTTGGGACGGGAATCCGCGTCGCGTCCTTCATCGATTTTCCCTACGGCACGATGACCAGTGACGGCAAGGCGGCCGAGGCAAAAAGCCTCGTCGATGCCGGTGCCGAAGAGATCGACTTGATGCCGAACGTCGGCTTCCTGCTCTCTGGGATGGAGAACGAATATTTCTCTGACATCCAAGGAGTCGTGCGCGCGGCGGGAAACGCGCCTGTCAAAATCATGCTGGAATTGCCGCTCCTCAACGAAGAGCAAAAGAAACGAGCCGTGAGTCTTAGCGTCGAGGCTGGGGCTTTATATCTCAAAAACGCCAGCGGAGGAGCCGTCGGAGTCGCCACTCCTGATGACATGCGCTTCCTGCGTCGCCTGGCTCCGCCACATGTCCGCGTGAAGGGGTCCGGTGGCATTAAGACAGCGCAGCAGGTACGCGATCTTCTCGATGCCGGAGCCGATCTCGTCGGAACGAGTTCCGGTGTGCAGATCATGAGTCAACTGCTGCGCAGCGAAGTACCCGCTCATTCCTCCGAATCAGCCTACTAATTTTGTGCCTCGTTATAATCGTGTCCTGGCACAACTCTGATCCCATGCGGCCATTCCTAACATTCGTGCTGGTCGGCGCGCTTTTGTGGCCCGCAGCCACCTTTGCCCAAACCAAGGCGACTTCACAAGGCACGTCAGCCGAATCTGCGGAGTCTCACCTGGGCAAGGGATACGACGCCCTGAAGCAGGACCGCTATCAGTCCGCTGAAGAAGAATTCCGCGCCGCCCTCGCGATCGATTCAACTCTGGTGCTTCGGGCCCAATTCCCGCTCGCGGTCGCACTCTTCGAAGAGCACAAGTCCGCGGAGGCCCGCCGCGAATTCGAAGCCGTCAGAAAACAAACCGGAGACCACCCTAACGTTCTTTACTATCTCGGCCGCCTGGACATCGACGACCGCGACTTCGCCGCTGCGATTAACCATTTCAGCGGAGCGGCCGCCAAGCCTCCATTTCCCGATACCGCTTACTACCTGGGCTTCGCCTATCTGAAACAAGGAGATCTTCCAAACGCCGAGAAGTGGCTGCAGGAAGCGCAGCAATCCACTCCGCGGGATTCCCGTGTTCCGTATCAACTGGGACTCGTCTACCGCAAGCAAGGCCGCGAAGACGAAGCGCAGAAAGCGCTCGCCCTCTCCTCTGATCTGCATCGCCAAGATGACTCCGAGGCGCAATTGCGCACCGAATGCGGACAGAAGTTGGAGAAGGGAACTCGCGAAGAAGCACACGCCGTATGCGACAAGCTTTATCACGATGACGATGCCGACCGCCTTACGGCACTCGGTATGATCTATGCGCAGCACGGCGATCTCGACGCAGCCTTAAAGCCTTTCTTGAAGGCGGCAGAACTCTCGCCGCAATCTCCGCAGGTTCAATACAACCTGGCTCTCACATATTTTCAGTTGCATCGCTTGGCTGAGGCGCGCGTCCCGCTGGAGCAGGCGTTGAAACGCTGGCCCGACTTGTTTCCTTTGAATGCTCTTTACGGGACGGTGCTGATCAATCTCGGAGAAGAAGAGCGGGCTTACCAGATTCTCAAGCATGCGCATGAGCTGAATCCTCAGGACACGGCTGCGCCCGACACACTCTACCTTCTGGGTCTCAAGCTGGCTGCCAAGAGCGAATCCGCCAAGCAATATTCCGAAGCCCTGCGCTATCTGGGTGAATCCGCAAAGTTGCGGCCACAAGAAGCCGAACCGCACAAGACAATGGCCGAGGTCTACATCAAGCTCGGTGAGTCTGCCAAGGCGAATCAAGAGACGAAAGAAGCGGATCGTTTAAACCGGAAGGATTGATGTTTTACTTGAACTGGTACCCGGGCTTCAGCTCACACCGGAGTACCTTCGTCTTATCTGCATTCTCGCTGGCGCTGCAATTCGCCCAACTCAGGACATAAGCGGGACCCAGCGGGAAGAACACGCGCTGCTGATCCACGTCTGCCACAACCGTCACTCCCTCCACTGCGGCCGGCAACGTAAAGCTGAGTTCACGCCCGAAAATCACCGGATAAAATTGGTGCCCTATGTTTGTCGGCATCGGATGCAACACTTCAGCTTCAAGCAGAAAAGTAGTTGTGTCAGACCAGTTTCGAGCCGAAACCGAAATAATCTGTCCTCCCTTGGACGACTTCTCGGACTCGATTTTCGTGAATGGACATGGCCCCGCAATGCACGAGACTCGCGCATCGCGAAATTCGTTTCCGTTGCCCGCGTCGAGCGTTGCTGATCCAAACGACGCCTTCCATTTCCCATCCGGCGAGCAAGGATGTTGATTCTTGCACGGAATATTTCCTTTATTTTCGACTTGGAAGGTTTGGACGGCGCTGCCGATATTCACCTCGGCCGTGCTCTTCATGGAATATCGCACCGTGACGTTGGAGATTGCCGTCGGGGGTTTGGAATCTCTCACCGGCGCCATGGTTCGGGGAACCATTTGGACGATGTACAGCTTGTCGCCCACAAATTCCTGAACGTCGAGAAGAAAATAGTCGGGATGGCGGAACTCCAGAGTGATCGGCGCACCCCGCTTCGTGCCTTCATGCAATGGGATCAGAAACAGGCCCGATGAATCAGACTTCACCGTCTGAATCTGCAGGCTGTCGATTGCCGTCACCTGCACGCCGGAGATCGGACGCTGCTTTCGCACATCCGTGTCCTTCACCGTAATTGCGCCCTGCAGCACAATCACACGGTGGGCGGTGCGCCACCGTGCATACCACAGCCCTCCCGCCACGCCGGCTGCGGCGAGGATGAACAGGCCAAGGGCTAATGCGAATGCGCGTTTTCGACTCACGCTGTCACGCTGTTACATCTGGTGTTTAAATTAATGAATGATGGTAATTTAAGCAACGAGCGTTGCTCCACTTCACGAATGCAACATCCTCTACCGTGGGGATCGCATCTGTTTAGGTTGCCGTCTAGCGCTCGGAGTTTACTCAAATCGCGACGCGGATGACGAAAACAGCAGCGAATTCAATTTCCCGCCGCCAGCTTCTCAGGCAAGCTCTCGGTGCTGGTGTGTGCTTGCCGTTTGCATCGCCGCTGTTCGCCCAATCGGCTCAAAATCCTCCCACACAGAATCCCGCGACGACGAACGTCCCGGCAGGGCAGTTCGTCCTTAGTCAGGAAGACGATCAGTTTCTTCAGGACCTTGAAACGGGCTGCTTCCAGTTCTTTTGGGATCAACAGAATCCCAAGACCGGCATGGTGCAGGATCGTTGCGACGTTCGCGGTGGAACGCCCGGCGTGGTTGCCAGCATCGCCGCAACTGGATTCGGCCTTACGGCTCTCTGTATCGGCGAAAAACGCGGCTTTGTGACCAGGTCCGCGGCGCTCGAACGGCTTTTTCCAGCTCTGAACTTCCTCTGGAAGAAACTGCCCCATCATCGGGGATTCTTTTACCATTGGGCCAACTTCAACACCGGCGAACGGGTTTGGGATTCCGAAATCTCATCGGTCGACACCGCTCTTCTTCTCTGTGGCGTCCTAACCTGCCGGCAACACTTTCGGCATCCGGTTATCGTTGAGCTTTGCAACCTGATCTTCAATCGAGTCGAGTGGACCTGGTTGTCCGAAGATACGTCTCTGCTTTCCCATGGTTGGACGCCTGAGGTCGGCTTTCTCGCCTCTCGTTGGGACTACTACAGCGAGCTGATGATGATGTATCTGCTGGGCATGGGATCCTCCGCCCATCCGCTGAAGCCGGATGCCTGGAATGCCTGGAAGCGCCTGACCTTCGAATATGACGGCCTCCGCTATATCGGATCGTTCGCGCCCTTGTTTGTTCACCAGTATTCCCAAGCATGGTTCGACTTCCGCGGCAAGCGCGACAAATATGCCGACTACTTTCAGAACTCCGTCACAGCTACCGAAGTGCACCGTCGGTTTTGCCTTGAGTTGGGAAAGCAGTTCCCGGATTACTCGGAAGACCTGTGGGGAATTACCGCCTCCGACGGGCCCAACGGATATGTCGTATGGGGAGGACCCCCGGCCGTAGGTCCCATCGACGGCACCGTTGCGCCTGCCGCCACCGGGGGGTCATTGCCGTTCGAGCCTGAGAATACCCTCCGAGTCCTGAAGAACATGCGCAAGACCTATCCGGCATCGTGGAGCAAGTACGGATTCGTGAACGCCTTTAACCCCCTTAAGAACTGGTATGACCACGACGTCATCGGTATTGATACCGGCATTACGATGCTAATGGCGGAGAACCTCCGCAGCGGTTTCGTGTGGGACACATTCATGAAAACGCCTGAAGCCCAGCGTGGCATGCAACTCGCCGGTCTAGTAAAATATTAGTGCTCAACCCGCCGTCCCCTAGCGGCATTACGGACCAACCGTAAGTCCATACTTTTCATCAAAGAACGCGATTTGAGGCGGTTTCCGTTGTATAGTTCGGGAACCTGTTCTGGCTGGGGCAAATCGGCGGATTCTGACGCCGAATCGATTCTGCAAACCGAAGGCCGATACGTTGACTTCCGATCGACGCAGCTTTCTGAGCAGTTGGCAGGAGCGGCTGTCCGCCCTCCGCAACGTCCCCCCCGTCCTGAAGATTGTTTGGGACTCGGGGAGAGGAGTGGTGCTCTTCGGAATCGTCGCCCGGGTCGTGGCTGCCCTTTTGCCCTTGGCCCTGACTTACGTCGCGAAGCTGATCTTTGACCTCGTCGCCACGGCGATCAAAACTCATGACGTTCCTGACCGTCTCTGGTGGCTCGTGCTGGCTGAGTTCGGCCTCGCCGTGGCAAGCAGTATCCTGACGCGGGGCATTGATTACTCTGACGCGCTACTGGCCAATAAGTACACGCGGCATGTCAGCATCCAGGTGATGAAGCACGCTTCCGAGCTGGATGTCACCGCCTACGAAGATCCTGTCTTTTACGACCGCCTGGAGCGTGCCCGGGTGCAGGCGACGGACAGGCTGGTGATGATCCAATCGATCGGGCGTCTCGAGTTGCAGGTGATCACTGCCATCGCATATTCCGCGGCAGTGATGGTGTATTCCCCCTGGCTGATGTTGCTCCTGGTCGCGGCCGTGATGCCTGCGTTTCTTGGCGAAACTCACTTTGCCTTCCTCGGCTACGCCAAGAATTTCCGCCAGACCCCCATCAAGCGTCAGCTCGACTACCTGCGCCAGGCGGGCGCCACCAAGGAAGCCGCCAAAGAACTTAAGCTCTTCAATCTGGCTGGATTTTTCACGGGACGCTTCGCCAAACTCTCCGACATTATTTACGAGCAGGATGTCCAGCTCGCTCGCACCCGGCTTGGGATCGGTTCGATCCTGTCGTTTATCACGACCGGCGGATACTACGGCGCCTACGCGTACGTTATCTGGCGCACGGTAGTTGGCCGGCTCACGATCGGCACGTTCTACTTTTTGATCACTGCCATCATGCAGGCCAGTAGCAACATCTCGCAGGTCTTCTCGACTCTTTCCGGAATCGCCGATCAGGCCCTGTTCCTGACCGATCTTCTGGCATTTTTCCAGATGAAACCCACGATCCAGTCGAAGCCGAACGCTCTGCCCGCCCCGCGTCCCATCCGCGAAGGATTCGAATTTCGCAATGTCTGCTTCAACTATCCTGGCAGCGAGCGATTGGTGATCGACCATCTGAACTTCCATCTGCATCCGGGAGAGCGGGTGGCGCTGATCGGAGAAAACGGGCAGGGAAAAACCACCATCGTCAAACTGATTACCCGCCTCTACGATCCGACCGAGGGAGAGATCCTGCTCGACGGAATCGATCTCCGCGAATATGACCTGGAAGACCTGTACCGCGAAATCGGCGTCATCTTTCAAGACTTCATGCGCTATGAAATGACGGCGCGCGAGAACATCGCCGTCGGAAAGATCGACGAAATCGAAGACCTCGCTGCCGTAAAGTACGCCGCGGAAAAAAGTCTGGCCAATGAAGTGATCGCCAAGCTACCAAACAGATTCGACCAGATGCTTGGCCGCCGTTTTGAAGGAGGCGTCGATCTCTCTGGCGGAGAATGGCAAAAACTGGCTCTGGCCCGCGCTTACCTTCGGAATTCGCAACTGCTCATTCTTGACGAGCCTACCGCGGCCCTCGACGCTCGCAGCGAGTTTGAAGTGTTTCAGCGTTTTGCCGAGCTCACCACCGGCAAGATGGCGCTTTTTATCTCGCACCGCTTCTCCACCGTTCGTATGGCGGACCGCATTGTCGTGCTCGAAAACGGGCGGATCGCCGAAGAAGGAAAACACGAAGAGTTAACCAATCTCGGTGGACGCTACGCTGAGATGTTCGAATTGCAAGCAGCGAGTTATCGCTAAGGGAACCCCATGCCTTTGAATAATCCATCTCCGACCCTCGTCGCGGATACCCCCCGCACGAACGTTGCTGTAGGAGACCAGGAAGAATTCTCCGCCCTGCGGAAATCGGCCGCTCAAATCGCAAGCCAGCTTCCGTGGCTTCCGCGCGTGCCCACCTCCAATATCTTCGAGGTCCGTATCCATCAAGTGCGCGGAAAGATCGTGCCCGTAATGTCGGCCGCCGATGCGGCATTTGTTGGCGGCCCATTGACCGATGACATGCGCTGGCTCCGCGATAATTCTTCCCTTGTATTTTCTGAACTGGCGACGGTACAGGGCGATATCAAGCTTCTTCGCCAGCTACCCCACGTTCGCACTGGAACCGGAGAGACCTTGCCCCGGGTTCTGGCATTTGCCCAGGCCTATTTCCGTGAAACGGCATATCACTTCCAGGACCAATCGTTTGCCGCTTTCTGTCGCGGATACCAGGAAATCTCTCCCCTTGAACTCCGCGAGTTCACCATCATCGGCGCTGCACTAAAGCTGGTTCTGCTCGAAGAAATTGCTGTCCGCGGTCGCAAAGCTCTCGACGATAAGTCTGGGCAGGCCTACGAGGTTGGCGTCAGCATTCAAAGCCTCCGCGAAGTCAGCCAAACTACCTGGAACGAAACCGTCGAACCCTTGATTCTCTTTGGTGACATTCTTCGCCAGGATCCGGCCGGCGCCTACGCTCTCATGGACGCCGACAGCCGGAACCTGTATCGCAAGAAAGTAGCGGCTCTCGCTTCGCGTTCCGATTTCACCGAAATCCAGGTCGCGAAAGAGGCTTTGAAAATGGCGCGCGAGGCCGAGGCGCGAAGGTATCCGGACCCGCGAATCGCACGCCGCGAATCGCATGTTGGCTATTACCTCGTCGGTGAAGGCAGGGAACTCCTCGCTCAGCGGATCGGCTTCCGTCCCACTCTCCTGCAACGGGTTCGTACCTGGCTGTGGTCAAACCCAGACGAATTCTTCATGCCCGGTATCGCCATCCTGACGCTGGCGATCATCACTTTTGTGCTTCTGTTCGTCACCAGCCGCGACAGTTCGATGGAGCTCATCCTCTTCGCGATGGTTCTGTTTGTCCTGCCCAGCTCGCAGTGCGCCATCCAGATGATGGACGGCATAATTACCCAGTTGCTTCCCGCAGAGATCCTCCCCAAGCTCGACTTCTCAAAAGGTATTCCGTCAGATTGCGTCACCCTCGTCGCCGTTCCGACGTTGCTTCTCAATGAGAAACAGGTGCATACGCTGGTCGAAGATCTCGAAGTTCGTTTCCTCGGCAATCACGACGCTAATATTCACTTCGCTCTGCTGTCCGACCTCGCCGATTCCGATCACCGCGCCAGTGAAGACAATCCACTGATCGAACTCTGTTCCTCGCTGATTCAGGAACTCAACCATAAGTACGCCGATCAGAAAAAGGGATCTTTCTTGCTGCTGCATCGCCACCGCATCTACAACCCGCGCGAGAAGGGCTGGATGGGATGGGAGCGCAAGCGCGGAAAGTTGATGGACCTCAACAAATTCTTGAGGGGAGAGTACGACAGCTTCCCCATCAAGATCGGCGATCTGTCGATCCTTCCGAAAGTTCGATTCGTCATCACTCTCGATTCAGATACAGAACTGCCGCGCGGATCCGCGAATCGCATGGTCGGCGCGCTGTCGCATCCCCTGAATCAGGCAATCATCGATCCTCGCCGGAACGTCGTCGTCGCCGGCTACGGCATTCTTCAGCCCCGCGTTGGTGTCAGCGTTTTCAGCACGGTGCGCTCGCGTCTTGCTGCCATCTATGCCGGACAGACCGGGCTCGATATCTACACTCGCGCCGTTTCCGACGCCTACCAGGATCTCTACGGCGAAGGCAGCTTCACCGGCAAAGGCATCTACGAGGTCGACACCGTTCACGCGGTTCTCGATCAGCGTTTTCCGCGCAACGCGCTTCTCAGCCACGATCTGATCGAGGGCGCCTACGCCCGCGCTGGATTAGCGAGCGACATTGAGGTCATCGAGGACTATCCCTCTCACTACAGCGCCTACAACCGCCGTAAACACCGCTGGCTGCGCGGCGACTGGCAGATTGCTGGATGGCTTCGCTCCGACGTCCCCGACGAGGCAGGTGCCCGGGTTCCTAATCCGATCTCACTGATCTCGCGCTGGAAGATTCTCGACAATCTCCGGCGCAGCCTTGTCGAGCCCGCGACATTTTTGGTGCTCGTGTTGGGCTGGCTCATGCCGGGAATCCGCCCTGTCCGCTGGACCCTGGCGACGGTCTTCCTCCTGTTCTTGCCGGGATGTTTTAACCTGATTGTCAGCATCGTGAAAGCGATCGCCGAAGACAAGCTCTCCGCGATCCGCGATGCCATTCGTACTTTCCTCACGAATCTCGTCACGACGACTCTGACTCTGCTTTTCCTGGCGCACCAGACACTGCTTTCTCTCGACGCCGTTGTTCGCGCTCTCGTCCGTGCCTACTTCACCCGCGAGCGGCTGCTGGAATGGGAGACCGCAGCGGAGGCCGAGCTTTCGACGCGCCGTGGCCCTGCGGACGTCTACCTCAACTGGATTTGGCTCGTTCCACTTGCGGTAGGGACGCTCGTCTGGTCGTTTCAACCCAAATCGTTTTA
>Ga0335078_10004925_pt1 | contig 19781 bp, 21 predicted proteins | sample Lox_Sample_32_FD_206711 | JGI IMG/M metagenome (GOLD analysis project Ga0335078, IMG submission 206711) | Soil microbial communities from Loxahatchee National Wildlife Refuge, Florida, United States - Lox_Sample_3.2 | ecosystem: Environmental > Terrestrial > Soil > Wetlands | place: USA... | reverse complement strand
CGCATAACTTGCCCATCAATTATAACTGAATCAGGAAGAAAGTACCAGGAGTCTGTTATCGCGCCGTTTTCAGTTCCATGCGGCGCTGCTTCAGCCAGTGCAGGCGGCTTTGGTGCTCCTGAATCAGCGTGCCAAAACCCGCCCAGTAATAACCGGCTACGAATAGCAGGAGAAAGGGAATCGAAAAGAAGTTGTAAGTGTTAATGGCAAACTCGATCATCGCCACAAAGTAAGTGCCGATGGCGATTTCAATATATGGCAGCAACCCGCTCTTGCGGCGGTACTTCTTGCTTTCCAGGTTGACCGGGCGATCCTCCACCGCGTACTTCGGCGTGCGCACGAACGAGCTGCGCACTCCCAGCAGCGCTTCCAGCACGGCGCGCGTGTTGATCACCGTTAGCATCACGCCCACGGCCATCAGGAAGGGCAGCAGCAGAATAGACCGCTTCCAGCGCTTGGGAAACAGCTCCCGCTCCGCCACCAGGTAGAAGGCCGAGATGGACCAGAACGCAGCCATGATCAGCGGCAGGTCGATGAAGACCATCTGCCACACGCCCATATAGAACCGCACAATCATTACCGGCAGCATTAGCGCCGACACCACCACCATCAGCGGATAGGATATGTTGGGCGTCAGATGCATGAAGGCCTCGATCTTCAGCCGCAGCGGAATCCTGGAGCGGAAGATCTGGGGCAGCAGCTTGCGGGCGCATTGCGTTAGTCCTTTTGCCCAGCGCGATTGCTGCACTTTAAAACCGTGCATCTCCACCGGCAGCTCCGACGGGCATTCCAGGCCCGGCACATACACAAACCGCCAGCCTTTCAGCTGCGCCCGGTAGCTCAGGTCGGAGTCTTCCGTCAGCGTATCGTGCTGCCAACCGCCCGCGTCTTCGATCATGCGGCGCCGCAGAATCCCGGCCGTGCCGTTGAAGTTGAAGAAGTAACCCGCGCGCGACCGGGCCCCGTGCTCCAGAATGAAGTGCCCGTCCAGCAGCATGGCCTCCACTTCCGTGAGCACGCTGTAGTCCCGATTCAGATAGCTCCAGCGCGTCTGCACCACACCCACCGTGGGGTCCGCGAAATAATGGATCGTCCGCGTCAGAAATTCCGGCGGGGGAGCGAAATCCGCGTCGAAGACGGCCACGAACTCGCCGCGCGCCGTCTTCAGTCCTTCTTGCAGCGCCCCGGCCTTGAACCCTTCCCGGCTGGTGCGGTGATGATACTCGATCGGAAATCCCAGCGCCGCATAGCGCTCCACCAGAGCTTCGGCGAACGGCGCGGTGTCGTCGGTCGAATCGTCCAGCACCTGGATCTGCAGCAGCTCGCGCGGATACTCGATGCGAGTCACTTCGTCAATGAGCCGTTCGATTACATACCGTTCGTTGTAAATCGGCAGTTGAATGGTGACCGGTGGCAATTGCGCGAAGTGTTTGGGCGGCTCTCCGGTGGCTTTCCTGCGGTGCTTGAAGTACCGGCGAATGGTCTCGCAGCGGTGCAGCCCGTAAATGGAAAGCACCACTAGAATCGTGAAGTAAGGAACGAGGATCGCCCAGTCGAACCAGTTCATTTGATACACGCCGCTGAAACTGTCATCAAACAAACTGCGGACCAGGCGCGCGGTGGCGGCGCTGGCGGATAGAAATGCAATCGGAGGCGCGATCGCTGCCATAGGGCGCTACGCCATCATGTTAACAAATCAAGGGCTCGATCAAGCCGAAGATTTCCTTTTTTTAATTCTTTTGGAACTGGATATCTGACTCCGCCTCAAACCTGCGGTAGTCGCGGAAAACCGTCTCGTTCCGGACAAAGGTTTTGCCTTCACGCAGTTGCAGCAGCGAACGCAGGGGCAGCAGATAGTCTGTGTCGCCAATGCGCACCATGCCGTAGTCCAATGAGAACGCGGGCGATTGCAGGGGAAAGTCCTTCGGCAAACCCTCCCCCTGGATGGTCAGCCTTCTCACCATGCCGGTATCCGCGTCGATGAAGACGCGCCCCGTATACGCCGCCGGCTCGCGCCTTCCCCTGTAGCGCATCACGAAGTTCGTCCTGGGCTTGGCCACCTGCACGTCGAACACCTCGCACAGTACGCCCATGGCCATCGCCCGCCCCGTCCATTTGTAAGTCGCCGCCGTGTCCGGATCGAACAAGCCGCGCAGCATCGAACCGAACTCGTTGCGCGAATGCACGCCCTGTTTGCTCAGCGCCGCGCCATCGGCTTTCACGCCGTTGATCTCGACGGTACGGTACGTCTCCTTGCCGTCCTCATACATCAGATCGTCCTTGAACGAGTCGGTTTCCTTGAGCTGGCTGGCGGCCTTGACCGGCGCGGCAAAGCGATGCGTTTCCTGCGTGCACCGGAAATTGGGAAGGCGCGACAGATACGACATCGCGCTCTTGGCGGCTTCGTCCCACAGCCGCTGCTGTTCCGCGTGCGGCAGCTTCAGCCCGCTCATATCGACGCTCACGGGTTCGATCTCCGGCAGCACCACGTTGGCATACTCGTCTTCCGCTGCGGCTGCCTTTGCGCCCGCCCTGGCCACCTGTAACGGCGCCTTCCCCACCACGCGGAACGCGACCGTTCTCGTAATCACCCGGTTGCCCTGCCGAATCGAAATGACCGCCTGGTAGTCGCCCGGAGAGAATTTGGCGCCCTTCAGATCCGCCAGGTACGGAAATTCCTTCGATTGCCCTCCGACCATGGCCGCCCCCGACAGCCCGTAGCCTTGCATTGTTCCGAACTTGCCTTCCATGGATGTATTCGCCATCGGGCTGGAGAATTGCAGCGGCATGCGCGCCACCACCCGCCCGTCGCGCTGGATCTCCACACTGAGCTCCGGCGGTGCACTATGGATATCCGGATACAGCACCAGGTAGAGCCGCAAATCCACCGGATCTTCCGCGCGGAACACCGGGTTCAGCACCGGCGCCAACGCCTCGCCTTCGTAACTGAATACCTGGTCAGCCTCGTAGTGGTCGGCCGACCCTTTGAACGGCCGCACGGCTAGAGCGTCGCTGGCCACCAGGCCCGAAGCGTCATGACTCGTCCGCAGAGGCGTTCGGATCACACCGCTGAAGCCGCTGACCAGATCCTCCACCTTCGCTTCCAGCGTGTATGATCCGCGGGCGCCCAGCGTGACCCCGTGCAGATAAAACAGGCTACCCTTCAGCCGCGCATCCAGCTTGCGGAGCGGCCCGTGGATGTTCACGTCCTTCCGCTGGCTCCAGACCACCGCCCCCTTGCCGTTGCGCACCAGGACCGTAACGCGCGCGCGCCCCTCGTAGGTTCCCGTGCGGTCGTCCTTGTCGAATTTCAGCCCGTTTAACGGCGTCTCCACCGTCAGCAGTCCCTGCATCGGTTGCACCGTTTCATTGGCTTGATAGGTTTCATCCGACAAGTTGGCATTATCCATGCCCGTCCCGTACTCACTCGCAACGCCGCTCGATACGTATCCCCTTCCCGAAAGCCGGATGAAGCGGACATGCACCGGAATCTCAAACGGCGGAATGCCGCCCGGAGTGCGTGGCGCCGCCGCCGCGGCCCTGGTAGGTTCAGCGGGGATCGGCGCCGCGGGCGCCGGTTCATTCGCTGCCGCCGCGGCTACCAGAATGCTCGACTCCAGGTCCTTCGCCTCGCTCAGCCACAAGCCGCCTGTTTTGGTTGCCAGGTCCGCCAGTGCGTTCTTCGGCTGCCCCTTGGCGTCTCTCTCGATATCCAGAACCACTACCCGCACCGCATGGTCGCGGCAGACGTCCACCAGGTGCTGTAACGTGTACTCTTCATCGCTCGAAAGCGGAGGCGTATTCAACACCGCCGCCACCATCCGCACGCCGGCGTAAAGCCCCGCGGCCTGCGTGGCGGCGTCCAGACTGACCAGAAACGCCGGAGGCTCGGAATCGCGCGCCGCCAGTGCGGCGTCCGTAAACACTTGCTCCAGCTTCTTGGAGTTCAAGTGTGCATCGAGGCGCTCGGCGTCGGAGCTCCCGGCATGCCGGATCTCGACCACGTGCCCCGCCGTCCGCAGCCACTGCCGCGCCGCCGATTCCGCGGCCCGCGCCCCTTGCTTGGCGGTCTCCTGCGAGCTCGGCCCAAATACAAACGTCAGCAGACCTTGCTCGCACCGTGCCGCCGGCGCAACCGCCGCAGCCAGCAGCAACGTCATCGCCGCCCGTTCAATACCGCCCATCCACTTCATGCTTCGCTCCGTGTCGCGCGCCCGCCTATCGGGCTGTCTTGCGCCCCAACTGAACCCACGCCCCCAATGCCGCAATCAGCGCGCCCGCCGTCAGGTACAGTGCGTGATGGAATGCCGCCGCGCCGCGGAAATGATACTGGCTGAAAAAAAATCCCTGAAACGTGAACAGCAGTACGGCCAGGCTCCACAGGAAGAAAAGTATCCGCCACTTCCCGCGAATCGCCAGGATCACCGAGAGCAGTCCCGCCAACGCGCCAAACAACAGCACGTAACTGAGCGTGGCGCCCTGCCAGGGCAGCATCTTAAGGTGCAACGGCTCGCCGCTGAGCAGCGCCACGACCGAGATCCCCATCAGGAACAGCGTCAACACGCCGTGAAATAGGTAGCTGAACATGCGCAAGAGAGTTCTCACCAAGGGCCCACCGGAAGAACATTGTAGCAACTCGGTTCGCGCTAAGCTGTGCGCATGGGGTACCCGTTCACCTTGTTTAACGGAATCACCGCCTTCATCCTGGCGTTGACCCTGCTGCTGGCCTGGCGCCGCTTCCGCGGATCGCTGGCCGCCAACTGGCCCCTGCTCTGCTACGCAGCCATTGCCGGATACACCATGGCCTTCTCCGACGGGTTGAATCCGTACTTGGTGGCCGCGGGCGCCGCCTGCGCGCTGGCCGTCCGCTTCGGGCTTTACCCCAGGCGCGTGCGCTTCCTCGAGATGATCCCGCTCGCCTACATCGCCTGGCGCTGCGTGGGCTTGATCCTCATGTGGTGATCCTTACGGATGCACCTTCGCATGCCGCTCCAGCATCTCGATGAATTGCCGGATGCGCCGCGCCCGCGTCTCCGCTTTCTTCACCGTCTGGATGCGAAACAGGATGGCGTAGCGGTTCGCCCGGTCCAAAGCTTGGAAGAAAGCCTTGGCCCGCGCGTTCCGCTCGAGCGCCGACGCGAAGTCGGCTGGCGGCTCCGCATGGCCCGGTGAATCGTACGCGGCTTCCCACCGCCCGTCTTTGCGGGCCCGCTCCACCTGCTTGAGCCCCGCCGGCTGCATCCGGCCCGCCCGAATGAGCGCGGCGGCCTTCTCCCGGTTCAGCTTCGACCAGATGCTTTTATCCCCGCGCGGCGTGAAACGTTGCAGCCACGCCCGCTCGCTCTCGCCCTTCTTCTGCGCATCGATCCAGCCGTAGCACAGCGCCGCTTCCAGCGCTTCCACGTACGACACGCTCCGCAGGTCCGAGCCTTTCTTCGCCAGGCGCAGCCACACGCCCGCCGACGTGGCGTGGTTCCGCGCCAGCCATGCCGTCCAATCGCCCGCACTTGGGAATAGAACCGCCTCCCCGCTTACGGCTTTTCCACGGGAAGCCCCGCCGCTTGCCACGCCCGCCAGCCCCCATCCAGCGAAATCGTTTCCGTGTAGCCCATCTTCTGCAGGTTGTCGGCCGCCAGCGCCGAGCGGTACCCGCCGCCGCAATAGAGCACCAGCCGCGTGCTCTTATCCGGGACCTTGACTTCGATATCCCGCTCGATAACTCCCTTCCCCAGGTGCATGGCTCCCGCGGCGTGCCCGGCCGACCATTCGTGATCTTCCCGAATATCCACCAACAGGTGCGCCTCGCTTTGGATCCGCCGGTAGCCATCAATATCGATCTGCTTCACGCGCGATTTCGCGTCATTCACGATTGCCAGGAACCCCGCGCTATGAACCATCCCTACTCCACCCTCTGGATTTGCGCACCCGCGCGCGACAGCTTCGACTCGATTTTCTCATACCCGCGGTCGATATGGTACACGCGGTCGATCACCGTCTCCCCGTGCGCCGCCAGCGCCGCCAGCACCAGCGACGCGCTGGCCCGCAGGTCCGACGCGATCACCCCCGCGCCGGTCAGCTCCGACGGTCCCGCCACAATCGCCTGCCGCCCCTCCAGCCGGATGTTCGCCCCCATCCGCGCCATCTCCAGCGCGTGCATGAAGCGGTTTTCGAAAATCGTCTCCACCACGATGGCAATGCCCTGCGCCTGCGTCATCAGCGCCATGTACTGCGCCTGCAAATCCGTCGCGAATCCCGGATACTCCTCCGTCGTCACGTCCACCGACCGCAGCCGCTTGGGCGCGCAGATCTCTAACGTGCTGCCGTTGGCCTGCGTGATCTCCGCCCCCGCCTGCAGCAGCTTCGCCACCAGCGCGCCCACGTGTTCCGGCACGCAGCCCGTGATCTTCAAGTCGCCGCCCGTAATCGCGCCCGCGATCAGAAACGTGCCCGCCTCGATGCGGTCCGCAATGATGGTGTGGTCCGCACCACCCAGTTTCTCCACCCCCTGGATGCGGATCGTCGAAGTGCCCGCCCCTTCGATCTGCGCGCCCATCTTCCCGAGCAGCGCGCACAGGTCCGATACCTCCGGCTCCCGCGCGGCATTGCGCAGCGTGGTCTCGCCGCGCGCCAGCACTGCCGCCATCACCAGGTCTTCCGTGCCCGTCACCGTGATGCGGTCGAAATGTACGGTGGCTCCCCGCAACCCGTCCGGAGCTTCCGCCTCGATGTAGCCGTGCGCCTGCCGGATGCGCGCTCCCAACTGCTCGAGCCCAGCCAGGTGCAGATTGATGGGACGCGCCCCGATGGCGCACCCCCCCGGCAGCGACACCCGCGCCCGCCCCGCCCGCGCTACCAGCGGACCCAGCACCAGGCTCGAAGCCCGCATGGTCTTCACCAGCTCGTACGGCGCTTCCGGCGAAACAATCCGCGGCGTGTGCAGCCGGATGGTCTCTCCCTCGGCCTCCGCCTGGCTCCCGATATCGGTCAGCAGCCGCCGCATGGTGCGAATGTCCCGCACCCGCGGAATCCGCCGCAGCGTTACCGGTTGTTCCGTAAGCAAAGCCGCCGCTAAAGCTGGCAGAGCCGAATTCTTCGATCCGCTGACCGGAATCTCGCCCTGCAACCGGGCGCCGCCCTTAATCACAAATTTGTCCATAGTTCGATAAACTCAATTACCCGCAGATGCACGCAGACAAAAGACTGCCGCCACCAACCGAAATCCCGCCCCTCAACCGCCCCTATTCCACTAACTGAATTTAGCCGCAGATGCACGCAGATAAAAGACCCCCGCTAAACTCGCATTCATCTGTGTGTATCTCTGTCCATCTGCGCCAAAATTGCCTTTCTCCCCCCTTAATCACAAATCTCTCCATAACTCCGCTAACGCAGTCAAAGACCACCGCCATCAAATTCTGCCCTTATCTCCATGCATCTGCGGCCGAATCGCTTCTCGCACACGTCCCCCGGCCGCGACCAGGCGTCGCTCAGCCGCCACCCGGTCTACGCCCAGCTTCCCCATCACAATCGCGGTTCGCACACTGCCGCCGGCGGCCGCCAGCAACCCCCCCGCCGCGTCATAGCTCACATCCGCGGCCTGCGCGATGATCCGCCGCGCGCGGTCCGCCAGCTTGCTGTTCTTCGGCTGCACGTTTACCATCAAGTTGCCGTATACATATCCCAGGCGGATAAACACCGCCGTGCTGATCATGTTCAGCACCAGCTTGGTGGCCGTCCCCGCCTTCATCCTCGTCGACCCCGCCACCACCTCGGGCCCCGTCAATGGCGTAATCGCAATCTGCACGGCACGGGCCAAGTCCGAATCCGGCGTGCAACTGATCCCCGCCGTCACCGCCCCCAGCCGCCGCGCCTCGCCGACCGCACCCAGCACATACGGCGTGCGCCCGCTGGCCGCGATCCCCACCAGCACGTCGCGCGCCGAAAATCCGCGCTCCCGCAGATCGCGCGCCCCGATCCCCGGATCGTCCTCCGTCGTCTCCGTCGCCCGCGCCAGCGCCTGCTCCCCCCCCGCCATAATGCCCTGCACCAGGTCCGCATCCGCGCTGAATGTCGGCGGGCATTCGGCCGCATCCAGCACGCCCAGCCGCCCGCTGGTGCCCGCGCCGATATAGAACAGCCGCCCCCCCGCCCGCAGGGCTGCCACAATCGCCTCCACCGCGCGCGCGATCGCCGGAATCACCGCCCCCACCGCCGCGGCCACCTGCCGGTCCTCCGCGTTGATGATCTCCAGCATGCGCTCCACCGGCTGCGCGTCGATGCCCTCCGAAGCCGGGTTCGCCTGTTCGGTCAGCAGATGCTCAAACAATGCCGGCCTTCCGCATCACCGCCTGCGACGTCTCCAGCGCTTCGCGCGCCGCCGCCTCCGGCGTCATTTTCAGCAGGAACTTGCCGAACACCTCCACGCTGATCGCATCCTGGTAGCCGATCTGCTTCAGCGCCCGCAGAAATCCCACCAGGTCGATGATGCCCTTGCCCGGCATCAGCCGCTCGTTGTCGCGGATCTGGTCGGGCGGCAGGTTCGGCGCATCGCTGAAATGCACCTGCACGATCCGCGCCTTGCCCGCTTTAATAATGTCGCCCGTGGAGGCGCCCGCGTGGTGCCAATGCCACACGTCCAAAAGCAGACCCACATTGGTGCCGCATTCCTTGGCAAACTCCAGCATTTCGGGCATCCGCCAGATAAACTCGTAAGGCTCCAGCTTTCGCAGGTGCAGGGGCCCGATGAACTCCAGCCCCAGCCGCACGTGCGACCGCGCCAGCACGTCGGCGCACGCCCGGAACCGCTTCAAATACAGCGCGCGCAACTGCGCCTTGGGCGTCTTGCTCGAAGGCATGATCCAGGTCACCATGCGCGGACAGTCGATGGCCGCCGCAAACGACGACGCATCCCCCAGCTTGTCCAGGTCCCTCGCGAAAGTAGCATCGTCCTTGCGGAACTCCACCGGCAGATTGACCGCCGCCGGCTTCAGCTTCAGCTCCGCCAGAAGCCCGTTGGTGGCCTGCAGGCCCGCCTTCATCGACGCGCCCAGATCCACGTCCACGCCCGGAAATCCGGCCTTCGCGGCCAGCCGCGCAAACGCCGGCCACGGCACGCGTCCGGCCACTGTCGCGGGGTTCAGAGAAAGGTACATGGTCCATTGTTAGGAAAATTCGCCCGTGTCTGCAAGTGCCTGTCCTGCGCCGGCATCGGAGAGAGCGGAATTGCAGGAGCAAGTGCTGCGCTTCGTTTCCTCATTTGGGCAACGCGGCGCCGGGCCAAAATGGTTCCGCCTTGCGGCGCTTCGCGCGCTCGTTGGAGGAGCGCCTCCGCCCGTGAGATGGCCCAAGTTATCGAAGACGAATGCGAGCGGGTAGATGCTCGCGAGTGGTAGGTTTTTGCTCGACACCAGAATAGTCATGGCGGGGGAACTGTTTTTCGGAGCCGCGAAATCCGCGCGCCCGGAAGAGAACATGTCAAAAGTGGAGCGATTTGCAGCCGGTGTCTTCACCGTTTCATGCGACCTCGAGGTGGCACGCGCGTATGGGTCTCGCGACCAGCACTTCCTGGACATTGAGGGCTTGACTGTCGCCGCTTGGTGAGTCCTGCCATCTCCTTCCGGGCAGACACGCTCTGCGGACCCCTCGACCTTACCGCGGGAATGCGGAAGGGCAGCCGCCAATCCTGGGACGCAGCGTGTGTCGCCGGCCGCTTGACGGCCCGGGCGCCTACCGCTACAATGTGTAGCGCTACAATGTTTCGCGCAAGGAAGCCCCGCAAGCCGCTTTCCGGGCTGGAGCACCTGGTCATGGCTGTATTGTGGAAGCGTTCCCAAACCACCGCGGAGGACGTGCGGGAGGCCCTCGCGAAAAACCATCCGCTGAAGGACTCCACCGCGCGCACCATCCTCAAGCGGCTGGAAGAAAAGGGCTACGTCAAGCACCGCGTCGAGGGCCGCACCAACGTCTACCGGGTATCGGAACCGCCGCGCAACCTCGCGGTAACCGCGGTTCAACAGATCATTGACCGGTTGTGCGGCGGCTCCGTGGAGCAGTTGCTCGTCGGAATGGTCGACCGCGATATCGTGAACGAACGGGAGTTACGGCGCCTCGCCGACCGCCTGGCCCGCCGCAAGAACCGCGCTCGGGAGCTAGATTGATGCCGATTGACCTGGTCTCTCAAATGGCCGGCGCCGCAATTCGCAGTGCCGCCTTGGGTCTGGTCGCCCTCGTAAGTCTGCTGATATTTCGTGTCCGATCCCCGGCGGCACGCCACGCTGCGTGGACAGTCGTACTTCTAGGTATGCTCCTCCAGATCTTCCTGGAGGCAGGCGCCCCGGCCGTCCGCCTCAAACTGCTGCCGGCCGCACCAGTAGCGGCCCAACCGCGAGTCCCAGCCCCGGAGTCAATCACGCAAACGCCGCCGGCGACCAGGATGCGTATGCAACTACACCAGCGGCGCCTCTCATGGAGAGAAGCGCTCACTGATTTGTACCTCGTTGTCTCGCTGCTGTTATTTCTGCGCCTGGGGCTCGGATCCTGGGGGTTGCGCCGAGTCTTGCGATATGCCAAGCCAGTCGGGGCGCTCGGTCCCGGCATCTTTGAATCGCCGTCCTTGGTGGTGCCAGGCTCGGTGGGGTGCTTTCGGCCGAAGATTCTTCTGCCTGCCGGCTGGAAGGACTGGGACTCCGTAAAGCTCCAAGCCGCCCTAACGCACGAGAGCGCTCATCTGCGGCGAAAAGACTGGCTTATACGCGTCCTTTCGCGAGCCAATGTCTGCGTCTTCTGGTTTCATCCCCTGGCCTGGTGGTTGGAGCGCGAACTCGCACTGCTGTCCGAGGAAGCCTGCGATGATATTGTCCTGGGTCAGATAGAGGATCGCGACCAATATGCCGCCATCCTGGTGGACATAGCCCGCGCGGCCGCAGCCTATGGCCGGGTTCTGAATTGGGGAGTCATTTCGATGGCCAGAGAATCGAATCTAACTCGGCGAGTAAATCGAATTCTCAACTGCGGCGCTCTAATGCCAAAACCCGTCAGGAGCCTGGCCTGGGTGACGCTCGTTGGCTGTAGTTTGCCGATCATCTATCTGTCCGCGGCCGTCAAGCTGGTCCCAGCAGGCTGGCCCTCACCTCCTGTGCGCCGCGAGAACGTGCCCGTATCGATGTGCATCCTCATCGACAGCAGCGGCAGCATGACCGGCAAACGTGCCCAAGTGATCGCCGCCGCGCGGGCTTTGGTGCAAGCTTCCAAGCCTGGCGATGAAGTCTGCATCATCGGCTTCGACGACGAACCCTTCAACGATCTCCCAAGCCGTAGAGACTTTACAGGCGATATCCGGGAAATGGAACAGGCGCTGACTCGCGTCGATTCCCGCGGCGGCACCGCCATGCGAGATGCAGTCCAGATGTCGATCGATCACCTCCAACAGAAGGCTCGCCATCGCCGAAAAGTTCTGGTGGTCATTGCTGACGGTGATGACACTTCCAGCTCTATAACTATGGAGTCGCTCTTGCGTAACGTCAAGCACAGCGGAGTGCCGATCTACTGCATCGGCTTATTGCATGCAGCGGGTAATCCACGCTTGACCGGACAGTCCACGCGTGCGCTGGCGGAACTCGCCGCGGCATCGGGTGGCGAGAGTCACTATGCCAAGGACCTTGCGGACGTCGTGCGTATCGCGCCGGTGGTCGCGCGTGACCTGCGAATACCGTAGCACGGCGGGAAACCTCGCCGCACATTTCAGATGTACTGGTGTTAGACTGCGGCCATCTGCAAGCTGAAAGGACTCCGCATATGCTCCTCGCCCGGCGCTCGTGGATCAAAACCGCCGGCGCGCTCGCGCTCGGCCAGTCGCTTCCTGCCGCGCCAGCCGTCCACGAAGGCGACTCTCTCATCGCCTCCAGTTCCACTGCCGTCGCCGAAACGGAATCCGGAAAAGTGCGCGGCTTCGTGCACCGCGGCGTCTGTACCTTCCGCGGCATCCCCTATGGCGCTCCCACCAGCCGCGCCCGCCGCTTCATGCCGCCCGCCAAGCCCGCGCCTTGGAAAGATGTCCGCAGCTCCCTGACTTACGGCTACGTCAGCCCCCAGGAGCCGCGCACCATATGGGACCACGACGAGCTCGCCTTCGTCTACCAGTGGGACGATGGCTTCCAACACGAAGACTGCCTACGCCTCAACATCTGGACCCCGGCCCTCGATCGCCGTAAGCGTCCAGTCATGGTCTGGCTGCACGGCGGCGGCTTCGCCACCGGTTCGGGCCACGAGATGAAGACCTACCACGGCGAGAACCTCGCCCGCCGCGGCGACGCGGTCGTAATCTCCCTCAACCACCGCGTGGGCGCGGCCGGCTTCCTGAATCTCGCATCATTCGGCGGCGAGAAATATGCCGCCTCCGCCAACGCCGGTCTGCTCGACATTATCGCCGCTCTGGAGTGGGTCCGCGCCAACGTCCAGAACTTCGGCGGCGACCCCGGCAATGTCACCTTATTCGGTCAATCCGGCGGAGGCGGCAAAGTCACCGCGCTCCTGGCCATGCCGCGCGCCGCCGGACTGTTTCACAAAGCCATCGTGCAGAGCGGTTCCATGTTGCGCATGCCCCCCCCGGATGCGACCGCCAAACTGGCAGCCGCCGTTCTGAAGGAACTGAGCATCACCGCCGCGAACCTCGACACCCTGCAAACCGTCCCTTTCGAGCGCATCGTGTCCGCCGGCATGAGCGCCGCGAATGCGGTCTTCCCCCCCCAGGACTTCACCAGGCCGTTCGATTTCGAGCGCCACGCCGAACTCCGCCCTTGGGCGCCCACCGTGGATGGCGCCATCCTCCCCGAATCGCCCTACTGTAGCGGAGCGCCAGCGGTTTCGGCGGCCGTGCCGCTCCTGGTCGGCTCCACACGCACCGAGGTCGGAGTGGGCTGGGAGTGGCCCGGCTTCGAGGATTTCACCATCGGCGAACTGACCGGCTTGCTCGCCAAGGCCCACGGCAGCGAGATGGCGCCCCGCCTGATCGCGGCCCTCCGCCGCGGGCATCCCGGCGCCAAGCCCTGCGATCTGCTGGCTATCTGGAGTTCCTCCGGTTTCCGCCGCGCCGTGCTGCATCAGGCATCCGCCAAAGCCGCGCAGCGCGCCGCGCCCGCCTATGTCTACCTGTTCGCCTGGAACACGCCCGTGCTCGACGGCCGCGTGCGTTCGTATCATTGCGCCGAACTGCCCTTCGCCTTCGACAACACGGACCTCTGCGACGCGGCCACCGGCGGCGGACCTTCCGCGCGCGCCCTCGCCGCCAAAGTCAGCGATGCCTGGATCCACTTCGCCCGCACCGGCAATCCGAACCACGCCGGCCTGCCCCATTGGCCGGTTTTCAAACCCGGCGAGCGCCCCACATGGTCTTCGACAATGTCTGCGCCGTCGAGTACAACGCGGACCGCGAGGAACTCGACCTGCTCACCGCCTCCTGACCCGGCGGCCGCTGCTCGTGGTAGCTTTACAGAGAGAGTGCGCACATGATCCGATCATGCCCCGTCTGTGGCGCCCACAATCGCGTTCCCGCGAAGCATCTGTCCGATACCGGCCGTTGCGGCTCCTGTAAATCCGCCTTGCCGCCCGTCTCCGAGCCCATCGAGGTGGATGCGGCCCAGTTCGCCGAGATCACCCGCGAAGCCAGAGTTCCCGTCCTGGTCGACTTTTGGGCGGAATGGTGCGGCCCCTGCCGGATGGCCGCGCCTGAAGTCCACGAGCTCGCCCGTGAGGTCGCCGGACGCGGACTGGTCCTCAAGGTGAACACGGAGGAATATCCCACTGTCGCCGCACAGTTTCGCGTTGAGGCGATTCCCTATTTCGTGCTCTTGCGCGGCGGAATCATCCTCGCGGAGCGCACCGGCGTCGTCCCACGCTCGGAAATGCGGCGCTGGTTCGCCACTGCTGCGTAAGTGCCGAGGCCTTCTCTAACGGCTCTATAGTGAATTTATGAGCGCTCGCCTTGTAGCCGGAATTGTTGCGCTGGCCTGTATCCCCACCTACGGCATCATCGCCACCTCTACATACTATGAGATAGTAGATATGGTCAATGAGAAACTCCCGGCCGAATGTCAATTCGCCTGGGAAGGTTGGTACTTCACCAAGCAGCGGCGTCTACATCGCGGGTACAGGAGGCTGTATCCGTCCGGACGCCTTCTTCGGCGAATCCGTTGTCTGGACGCACTGATGATTGCCTGCCTGCTGATCTGTGCGTGGTGTTTTGGCTTCTTTCGCTCCTGACCGTCGGCGTCATGCGCGTAATCTCACCGCCGTCTCCCAAGCCACAGCACCGCGTTCTCGAACATGCGGTCCTGCCGCGAATCGGTCAGTATCTTGTCCCCGTGCCCCATGTTGAAGTAAATCATCCGGTATCTCGTGTTAGTCCACGCGACCGGCACATCTCCCCCCGTGATCGTGTCCTTCAGGCCCAGCGGAAAATTCGCACGATCCAGAGTAAGTAGAACCTTTACGTCCTTATCGGCCCGCGGATTTGGCCGCCAGCTATACCATTCGTTATCGGGAGAAAGCAATCGCTTCGGCAAATTCCGCGTTACCGGGTGCGCAGGATCATCCACCGCGAGCCACGCCGGCAGTGGAGGCCAGTTATTGCCATAGAACACCGCACCTCCCAGAAAGTGAACGAACCACGGCCAATGGGTACTGCTATCGTTATACCCGGCCGCGTGAAACCCGATCCACCCCCCGCCCTTCTCCATGTAACTCTCGAAGCCCGCGCGCTGCCTTTCGTCGTGCGGTGAATCGTCGAGCCACACCACTACCCCCACACCCTCGAGCCGCTTCGCATTCAAGTCGTCCCAGTCAGTAGTGCTCTCAAACTGGTAGTGGTCCGCCGCTGCTGCTTGCCGGTAAAATTCGACTGCCTGGCGGGCAAACTCCACATGATCGCCCTCCACATCCTTCGACCAGAATGCCAGCACGCGCAAGGTCCCCTGCCTGCCCTGCGGGCCCGGCGCCGCCCCCGCCAGAGCCGTCACTGCCACCACCAGCGCAACCACAAAACCGATACTGCGCGTCATTCGCCCGCCGCCCACAGAATTGCGTTATGAAAAATCCGGGTATACGAGTGGTTCTGAAACAGCTCCGGATGATGGCCCATGAAGATGTATAGGTTTCGCGCCTTCACCCGTTCATTGCTCCAGATCACCGGGTGGTCGCCCATCTTGATCGAGCTGGGCGGCGAGTAAGTGCTCTCATCCACGCTGGCCAACACGTGCACGTTGGGCCGCGGCGACTTATCGTAGGTGTACCATTCCTCGTTATGGATCGTGAAGCTCTTACTCACGCCATTCATCACCGGATGCTCGGGAGCTTCCACTTTAACCTTCGCTGTGACAAACGTCGCAATGTAGTTAGTAAATCGAATCCCGCCCATGAACCGCGAGAACCACTGCCACATTGGAAATCCATCAAACTCGCCCAACAACGTTGCGTGATGGAAACCGATCCACCCGCCGCGGCCTTCCTCGATGTACTTCCGAAACGCAGCCACCGCCGCCGGCTTCCACCCGTACGGCGGATAGTTCAATTGAATGAATAGCCGGTATCGCGACAAAAACACATCGTCAATCCGGCTGGTGTCTTCCACGTAATCGATGGAGAAGCGGTCGGTTTGCGCCTCGCGCGCCAGCCACACCTTCGCCGCGTCCACAAGTGGCTTGTGTATCCCCCCCTTTTCCGCAATAGCCAACACCCTGAACTTGGGCTGCGCAGCCTGGCCCAGATTCATCCCGGAGCACAGGGTCAACAAAATCAGCAGCACGCCCCGCACGACACTGCGGAACGTGGAATCGGCCGCGTTCGCTCTTGCGCCGGCCTGCGCGCCAGGGATACTCTGGTGAATCAAGAGCGAATTGTCTCATGTTTCTCCGGCGCAAAACACTCCGGCCTCTCCTTGTCGCAGTCATCGTCTCGGCGTCGTTCACCGCCCTGATCCCTGGCGCGGCCGCGCAAGGCCCTTCCTCCGGCCCAACCAGCGGGCTCATCAATGTCCGCGGCATCGTCTTCAATCCCGCCACGCGGAAGGTCTATGTGGTTGACCAGGCAGATAACGCCGTCGACGTGATCGATACTGCCCGTCAGACGCTCCATTCCGTGGCCGTGGGGATCGCGCCCGTCTCCATCGCCGCCGATCCCACATCCGGCCGCGCCTACGTCGTCAATTCCGGAGACGGAACCGTCACCATCATCGACGGAACCTCCAACCGCGTCTTGGCCACCATCGCTGTCGGAGCCCATCCGTACTCGATCGCCGCAAACACGCGCACCGGCCTCGTGTATGTCTCTCACACCTTCAGTGACCGGACCACTGTCCTGAACGCCACCACCCAAGCAGTCACTCAGTTAGTCACTGGCGCCATCGACCTCATCGCCATCGACGCTCCTGCTAACACCACCTATCTGCTGGGCTACGAAGCTGGAAATGTCGCCGTTCTCGAAGGGCCCCGGCACGCTCTCCACAAGGAAAAAGCCGGCAAGCACTCCTGGGGAATGGCCGTGAATGACGTTGCACACACCCTATACGTGGCCAGAATGGGAACCGGCGACGTGATCGCACTCCATGGAACATCGTCTTCCGTCCTTCCCGCCGGCCACACGCCCTGTTCAGTGGCGGTCAATCCGCGCTCGAACACTGTATATGTGGGAAACTACGCAGACGGCACCGTGAGCGCCCTCGATGCGAAAACCGGACGCCGTGCCGCAACCATTCCGGTCGGCGAGCATCCTCAAGCCTTAGCCGTCGATGCGCAGCGCAATCTCGTTTACGTCGCCAACACCTTCAGCAACACAGTCACTGTCATCGATGCCGCGCGCCAAAAGGCAATCGCCACGCTGCCCGCCGGCAAAGCCCCCTATGCGCTCGCCGTCGATCCCGGATCCGCCAGACTCTACGTCGCCAATGAGGCCGGCGACCGGCCTTTCACCATCGTTGACACCGCTCTGCGCTCGCAATAGGTCATGGTGAGATACTCTCTGATGTGTCGGGGCCGCCAGATGACCGCGGCAGACTATCCGTCGATCCTGGCGCTACTCGACGCGCTTGAAATTCATACGAGCGTCTTCAGCAGAGCAAACGTCTTTTGCGCATCGGACCCTGCCGCGGCCGGCTGCTTTGCGGACTGCCCACCCGCAACCGCACACACAGTCAGCATAACGATGGAAAACACTGAACGCGATGACCGCATAAATCTCCTCCTCGACGAGGTCACTGAGCGCGTGCGGCCCGCACCCGGCTAAAATGGAACTCCTGCTCGCCCTGCCGGAATTGAAGCCCGCTGACCTTGCCACCGCCGTCCCTCTGGAATTCAACTTCGATATCGGCGGGCTCGAAGAAAAACCGGGACGCCGACATCGGCGTCAGGTGCACCGCTCCCATCGCTCCCAGGTCAAGCACTAACTCGCCCTTATCCATCTTGACTACTCCGCGGAAACCGCCGAACTGGTACTCACCAAGATATTCTCCGAGTAACTTGGCTTCTACCACGGTGGGCTTTCTGATCTTATGAGGCCGCTCGCCGAACGCGTACAGCGCGCTGTCGTCAGAGCCAACATAAAGGACGCCGTCAGCAAGTACCGGCGAGGATTGCACGGCGCCCTCCGTCTCAATTTGGCCGAGTTGCCTGCCCGTAGCCGCGTTGAGCACAACAATATCCGCGCCGTGAGTGGCCGCGTACACCTTACCTTGCGCCACCGCCGGAGAAGAAAACACCCGGTCTTTCGCGCTGAACCGCCACTTCTGTTTTCCGCTCTCCGCGTCGACCGCCTGCACGAAACGTCCGTCGGAACTGCCGCAGAAGACTACACCGGCATCTACGGCCGGCGACGTATTCACCCAGGAGCCGTCGTGGCTCAGCTTCCACTTCTCCCGTCCTGTGGCCGCGTCAACCGCGTGCAGATAACCGTCACGCGCTCCAAAGAAAACCGTCCCGGAGGCCACCGCGGGCGAAGACTGGATCTCTCCGCTCGGCTGTCCCGCCAGGGTGGTTTCGGCGTGCCACTTCTCTTCGCCCGTAGCCGCATCCAGGGCGTGCAAGCGGCCGTTCATGTCGCCCACGTATACCGTGCTCGCGAACACCGCCGGCGTCGATCGAATCGTGCCGCCCGTATCGACCTGCCACTTCACCGCCCCGGTCTTCGGATCCACGGCGCGCACGCGTCCGTCCAGGGCGCCCGAATACAGCACGCCGTCGGCAACCACGGGCGACGGCAGCCAATAATCCCAGGTTCGCATCTTGCCTTTCGCATAAAGCCAGGGTCTCGGCTCGCCGGTCTTCACTACCCAGCGACTCTTCCCGGTCTCGAAGTCGACGGCATATAGGTGGCCGTCCCCGCCCGTGAAGAATACCGCCCCGTCCGCTACCGCCGGCGATGAACTCACGTCTCCTCCCGTGAAGAATTTCCAGCGAACAGCGCCGTCAGCCGCATTCAGGCAGTAAAGGTGGCCATCCTCGCTGCCGAATATCACCGCACCACTCACAACCGCGGGTGAGGAGCGCACCTTGCCCCCGGTCTTGAAGCGCCATTTCAAAGAGAGACCGGTCGGCCCTTGTGAATCGTAGACGCCGGTATGGGCGGGCGTGCCCCGAAACATAGCGGTTTGGGCTGAGGCCCCGGCTGCGGCGAGAATCGCACATAGGAGAGTAATCCGATAGGACATCCTGCAAAACGATTACGCAACTCCCATGGCTGGAGTTCCCGGCAAGGCGGGCTGCCCGCACAACCTCGAGATCACTCATTGCCCGGATGTAAATGAAAGCCGCGATTTATACCCGCGTAAACCACCGTGATCAGAACTCCGCGCTTCAGCCCAAGGCCACTAGTGAGGCTCGCATCGAGCCGGTAGAGACTCGCCGTCAGGCCTCCGTTTCGCGATCACCGGGGTTGCGCGCGTAACGATGCTCGCCCGCCCTACCGTCCCAATTCCCGCATTGACCCGCCAGGGGCCACGGGTAGAATCATAGCTGTCTTGAGATATCAGATGTATGACTCTCTTTTTGCGCACAATCTCGCTGGTCCTGGCCGGCCTGATCTCCTCTGCCGTCGTCGCGCAGCAGATCCAAAGCACGGCTGCCGAGGCCGTCCCCGATCTGATCCGCATCCCCTTCCTATCGCGGCTCTCTGCCAAGTTGGCGGAGATGGAGGCGCTGGCTCGGGAGGTTAAACTGTATGTCTCGGCGCGGGGGAAATTGACCCGTCACTCGGTTTAGCTCCACGGCTAGGTGATGCGCTTTCTGCGAAACCATGAGTTGCCGAAAGTTTTTCACACCTCCTCTGAGCTGAGCAGCTTGGCGGTTCAAGCATGGCGTCCCCACAGGTAAGAAGGCTAGCAGCCGTTACCTGGGTGCTTTCGCCGACCCTTGGAAGATGCCACCCGTTTCGAGGAGGTGATCCGTCCTCTGCCACAGCCAGACGATGATGCTTTTTGGCGGCGGTCAACGGGGTGAGTTCGCCATCCACGGGTTTCGTAACCGCGATCTCCAACGGCTCGTGTATCCAGGCTCGCAAACGCTTTATCCCCTAAACGGGAGACGGCGCTGCGCTCCTCGCTGCCAACCCCTGTGTGAAATCGTCGCTAGGTGCAAAGATTTTCAGGGATAGTAATACAGCCTGGCTAGCGCAGCCTGGCTGCCGCCATGCGTAGCGCCCAGCGAAAGCGCCGCCGTAGGTTCAATCCAAAGGGCCTTCGGTTTTGCATTTCTGATGACCTCCTGCGCTCAGGATGGCGCGCGCGGGACGAGGCTGCAATAGAC
>Ga0335078_10004923_pt1 | contig 19783 bp, 18 predicted proteins | sample Lox_Sample_32_FD_206711 | JGI IMG/M metagenome (GOLD analysis project Ga0335078, IMG submission 206711) | Soil microbial communities from Loxahatchee National Wildlife Refuge, Florida, United States - Lox_Sample_3.2 | ecosystem: Environmental > Terrestrial > Soil > Wetlands | place: USA... | reverse complement strand
CAGCCGCAAGGTTGGAGCGCGGACGAAGTCGAGCGCTACGTGACGGTGCCGCTCGAAGTCGGTCTCGCCGGCATGCCGGGCCTCGAGCACACGCGAAGCCAGTCGCTGTTCGGGCTCTCCGACGTGAAATGTTATTTCGCGTGGGGAACGGACTACGAGAAAGCGCGCCAAGAGGTCATCAACCGCATCGGCTTCGTCACGCTCCCGCAAGGGCTTCAGCCTGGGCTCTCGCCGTGGAACGCGATCGGCGAGGTCTACCGCTACACCGTCGAAGGCGACGGCTACGATCTCAAGGAGCTCAAGAGCGCCGAAGATTGGGTGCTCGAGCGGCAGTTCAAGCAGGCGAAGGGCGTCATCGACGTGACGAGCTTCGGCGGCGAGACGAAGGAGTACCACGTCGACGTCGATCCGTTCCGCTTGAAGGGGCACGGCGTGAACCTCACGCAGCTCATGACGGCGATTCAGGCGGCGAACCAGAACGTCGGCGGGCAGCGCCTCTTCATCGGCGAGCAGAGCTACGACGTGCGCGGGATTGGTCTCTTCAACAACCGCCACGACATCGAGAACGTCGTCATCACGGAGCAGAAGGGGACCGCGGTGCGCGTGCACGACGTCGCCGACATCGAGGTCGATCACGCGCCGCGCCTCGGAAAAATCGGAAAGGACGAAACGCCGGACATCGTGCAGGGCATCGTCTTGATGCGCTACGGCGGCGAGACCGAGCCCACGCTCGCGGCGGTCCACGAGCGCGTGAAAATGATTTCGGAGCGCCACCTGCTCCCGCCCGGAATGAAGATCGTGAAGTACTACGACCGCGGCGACCTCGTGCAGCTCACGACGCACACCGTGCTCGAGAATTTGCTCCTCGGGATGGGGCTCGTGAGCGTCGTCTTGCTCTTGTTTCTCGGGCACGTGCGCGCGGCGGTCATCACGGCGCTCAACATTCCGATGGCGCTGATGATCGCGTTCTGCGGCCTCGTGGGAACGGGGACGAGCGCGAATTTGATCTCGCTCGGCGCGGTGGACTTCGGGATCGTCGTCGACTCGACGGTCATCATGATGGAGAACATTTTCCGTCACGTGGGTTCGCACGGGCGCGGCACGATCACCGATCGCGTTTTGTCCGCCGCGCGCGAAGTGGCCACGCCGATGACGTTCAGCACGCTGATCATCGGCGTCGCGTTCCTGCCGCTCTTCACGATGACGGGCGTCTCGGGCGTCATCTTCGCGCCGATGGCGCGCACGTATGCGCTCGCGATCGGCGGCGCGATCGTTCTCGCGCTCACGCTCACGCCCGTGCTCGCGAGCAAGCTCATTCCGGCGAACGCCGAGGAAAAAGAAAATTTCCTCATGCGGACGATCCACCGCGTCTACAACCCGGCGCTCGCGGCGGTCTTGCGCAAGCCGCGGCTCACGCTCGGAATCGGCGTGATTCCGCTCATCGCGTGCATCGCTCTCTTTCCGTTCCTCGGCGGCGAGTTCATGCCGAAGCTCGAAGAAGGAAACTTTTGGATCCGCGCGACCCTCCCGATGAGCGTGAACCTCGATCAATCGGGGAAATACGTCGAGCGCATGCGCGCGATCCTGCGCAAATGCCCCGAGGTGACGACCGTCGTGTCGCAAGTGGGCCGCCCCGACGACGGCACGGACGTGAGCGGCTTCGCCAACATCGAGTTCTTCGCGCCGCTCAAACCGTTCGACGAGTGGCCGCGCGGCCTCACGAAAGAGAAGCTCACCGACGAATTGAACAAGGAGCTCTCCGCCGCGTTCCCGGACGTCGTCTTCAACTTCTCGCAGATGATCAGCGACAACGTCGAAGAGGCGGTGTCCGGCGTGAAGGGCGAGAACTCGGTGAAGGTGTTCGGCCCGCGCATCGCCGACAACGAGAAGATCGCGGCGCAAATGAGCGACGTGCTCGAGAAGGTGAGAGGCATTCACGATCTCGGGACGTTCCACTCGCTCGGCCAGCCGAGCATCAAGATCGTGCCCGACCGACTCGCGTGCGCCCGCTACGGGCTCAACACGGGTGACGTCGGGAACGTGATTCAAGCCGCGATCGGCGGGCGCGCGGTGACGCAGGTGTTCGAAGGCGAGAAGCGCTTCGACGTCGTCGTGCGATGGATGGAACCGTATCGTTCGTCGGTGGAGGCGATCCGCGAGATCAACGTCACGACCGCCGACGGATCCAACGTGCCGCTCGGACAGATCGCGAAGATCTCGATCGAGGACGGCGCGAGCATCGTGTACCGCGAGGACGGCCAGCGCTACACGCCCGTGAAGTTCTCGGTGCGCGGTCGAGATCTCGCGAGCACGATCGAAGAAGCCCGCAAAAAAATCGACGAGCAGGTGCACCTCCCCTACGACACGCACCTCGAGTGGAGCGGCGAGATCAACGAGCTCAAGGAGGCGCAGGCACGCTTGATGATCATCGTGCCCATCACGCTGCTCGTCATCGCGCTCCTCGCGTACAGCGCGGTGCGCACCTTCGCAGACACGCTCATCGTGCTCGTCAACATTCCCGTCGCGTGCGCCGGAGGGTTGCTCGCGCTGCTGCTCACGAGACAAAGCTTCTCCGTGTCCGCGGCGATGGGGTTCATCTCCATCTTCGGAATCGCGATCCAAGACGCGATCCTCGTCGTTACGTATTTTCAACGGCTGCGCGACGTGGACGGTCTGCCCATCGCGGACGCGGCGCGCGAAGCAGCGGAGAAGCGCCTTCGTCCTGTGCTGATGACGACGCTCGTGGCGGCGCTCGGGCTCCTTCCGGCCGCGATCTCGAACGGCATCGGCGCGCAAACGCAGAAGCCGCTCGCCATCGTCGTCATCGGGGGCGCGCTCATGCTCGCCGTGCTCACGCGCCTGATGCAGCCGCCGATTCTGCTCGTCGTGCACCGCTGGCTCGACGCACGCCGCGGTCGATCGAACGGAGTCACGCCGCCCGTCGAGCACGCGTAGTTCACTCGAGGCTCAGCGCCGGCGACGCCGAAACCGCGCCCACACACGCGCGATCCACGCGAGCGCCGACACGACGAGCGCGCTCGCCACGCTCGACGCGAACACGATCACGTCGAGCGCGATGTCGAGACCTTCCGTTTGCGCGCCGATGAAGAACGTCGTCGCGAAGCGCACGGCGAGGCAACCGAGCGCATAAATCATGAGCGCGACGAACAGCGCGCGGCGTCGATCGGAGAGGAGCTCCATCACGCGCACGCTGTTCGGCCACGCTTCGCGCGTTCGGTTGATCACCGAGGCGCTCAGCACGAACGTCGCGAGCCCGACCCCCGCGAGCACGAGGAACGACTCCGTCGACGTCACGACCTGCGCGTGGCGCGCGTGACGCACGAGCGCGGCGGCCGCAGTGGAGGCCCCCGCGATCCAGAAGACGCCGAGCACGAACGCGTAGAACGCGATCGCGAGGCGCGCGCCGCGCGGCGCGTCGGCGACGGGCGCCGTGCTCGCGGCGCTTTGCGGAGCGCCCTCGCGAGCGCCTTCGAACGGCGCGAGCGCCGCGTACAAATCCATCGCGCTCGCGTAGCGATCGCGCGGGTCCTTCGCCATCGCGCGCTGCACGACGAGCTCGAGCGCGGGATCGACGTGCGACGCGATCGACCGAAGGCGCGGCGGTTCTTCGTTCACGAGCTTCGTCAGCGCGGCGGCCGCGTCGTTCGCGTCGAAGGGCGCTTGTCCGGCGAGCGCGGTGTAGAGCGTCGCGCCGACGCCGTAGACGTCGGTGCGCTCGTCGGTGTCCGTCCCGCGCGCTTGCTCGGGCGCCATGTACGCGGGCGTTCCGAGCACCGCGCCCGTGCGCGTGAGCTTCGCGTCGCCGCTGGCGCGCACGATCTTGCTGATGCCGAAGTCGAGCACTTTGACGAACGGCTCGCCGTCGACTTGCACGACGAACACGTTCTCCGGCTTCACGTCGCGATGAACGACGCCGCGCGCGTGCGCCGCAGCGAGCGCGAGGCACGTCTGACGCGCGAGCTTCACCGCGAGCTCCTGAGGCACGCCCTTCTTCGTGCGCTCGATGCGCGCGCCGAGATCCTCGCCTTCGAGGTGCTCGGTCACGAGGTAATGCACGCCCTCCTCGGTGCGCCCCGCGTCGTAGACTTCGATCACGTGCGGGTGAACGACGCGGCTCGCGCTCTCGACCTCGCGCTCGAAGCGCGCGACGATCTCCGGCTCGCGCACGAACTCTTCACCGAGCACCTTCACGGCGACGGTGCGATCGCGAAGGCGCATGTGCTCCGCTTCGAACACGCGGCCCATCCCGCCTTCGCCGAGTTGTTTGACGATGCGGTACGTGCCGCCGAGCGTGCGACCAATCCACGGGTCGGTGACGACGTCTTGTTTGGCGACCACGCGACGACCATTTGCGCACGGAACGGTCGCGAGCCGCAACGGAGCGCAGGTAAGAAGTGGTGGTCGCGAGCCCTCGACGTGAGGCCGGAGGGCCCCGCAAAATGGTGCGAGCTCCGCAACTTGGTTTCCGTGCGAAAACGCACGTCGAGCACGATTTCAGCCTATTTTGCTGTTGGCGCGGGTGTTGCGTAGTGCCTCTTCGTCATGCACTTCGCTTGGAAGAAAAAAAGCGTCACGCCGGCTTCGGCACCCGCGCATCCAAAATCCGAAACGCGCTTGCGCGTCGCGGTGGGTCGCGTCGGCGACGTGTCGCTCGCCGTCTACGAAGTCGACCTCGCCGTGCGCGAGCGCGGCGCGTCCACCGACGACGGCGTCGTGATGGCGCTCCGCTTGATCGAGCGCGCGTTCGCCGAAGTCGATCACTGGTCGGCGACGCTCGGCGCGCAGCACGTGTGCGACGCGTGGCTCGATGCGTGCGCGCAGTGGGTGATGGGCGTGGGTTCGACGCTCGTCTCCGCGTTCGGATACGACGAGGGTCCGGAGCGTCGCATCGCGCTCCAACTCGCCGCCGAAGAGTCCGCGATGCGCTTGCTCATGGGTCTCGATCGGCAAGGCAGCGAGACGATCTCGATGCTGAAGAACCTCGACGGCAACGCGTCGCGCTCCGCGAGCGAGCTCGCGATGCGCATCGAGCTCGCCGATCGCATCCTGCACGCGCGGCTCGAAGCGTAGTCGAGCCGTCGTTTAAATTTTGCGCTTGGCGGTCGCGCGCACCGTCGCCCACTTTCGCATCTCCGCGTTCACGTCGATCTTGTCGCCCGAGAGGTGACGCTCGAGGTGCGGGAGCGAGTCGACACCCCAGAACATCGCGCCGTCGTCCGCGAGGATCATCGTGGGCACGCCGAACACGCCGCGTGCGATCGCCGCTTCGGTTTGCGCGCGGAGCTTCTGCTTCGCTTCGTCCGAGCTCGCGCGCCGCACCAGATCGGGATCCACGATTTTCGCGAGCGCGTCTTCCGTGTCGACGGGGCGGCTCTTCATCCACACGGCTTCGAAGATCGGATCGATCACGCTCGCGTCGAGCGACGCTGCGCGCAGCGCGAGCAGCGGGTTGAACGGGTGCGACGCGGGCGGCGCGATCGGAACGCCGAGACACTTCGCGATGCGCAGCGTGTCGACGACGAGGTACGCGCGCTTCGCGGGGATCTCCGCGGGTCCCTTCGTCTTGCCGTGCGCGAGGAGCGCCGCGAGGAGCGTCGGGATCGGCGTCACGATGCGCCCGTGGCGCGCGGCGACCGCGCGAATCTGCGTCCACGCGAGGTACGCATACGGCGAGAGAAAATCGAAGTGGAACGCGATCGCGGTCGGATCGTCTTCTGCGCTCATGGAATTTCCGGGACGCGCGTCTTGAGTTTGTCCGCGATCGCGCGCGCGAACGGCGTCTGCGGCTCGTACACGTCTTCCCACTCGAGCATCGTCTGCGGCTGTCCGTCGCGCTTGCCCATCGCGCGCTCGACGTCTTCGAAGAAGTCTTGCATCGACGGGTAGCGGTTGCGCGGCAGCTTGCGCATCGCGGTCATCACGATCGCGTCGACGCCTTTGGTGACGCCGACGCGCAGGAGCGACGGCGCGCGCGGCGCGACGAACAAGTGCTGCGCGAGCTGCGACGGCGCATCGCCCTCGAACGGGAGGACCCCGGTGATCATGCGGTACATCACGACGCCGAGCCCGTAGATGTCGGTGCGGTGTCCCGTCGGATCGTGGAGCGTCTGTTCGGGCGCCATGTACTCCGGCGTTCCGACGATGAAGCCCTTCGCGGTGAGCCCTTCGCCGCCTTGAAGACGCGCGAAGCCGTAGTCGAAGACCTTGGCGCGTCGCACGCGCGCGCCGTCCTCGATCAGGAAAATGTTGTCGGGCTTCACGTCGCGATGAATCACGCCGCGCGCGTGCGACGCGGCGAGCCCCGAGGCGATCTCCGCCGCGATGAGGAGGGCCGTGTCGATCGGGAGCATCGGCGCGCGCTTCATGAGCTGACCGAGCGTCTCGCCTTCGAGGTACTCCATCACGAGGTACGGCGTGCCGTCGTCGCGTCGCCCGCCGTCGAGCACCTCGACGACGTTCGGATGCCGGATCGATTTGAGAAGCTCGACTTCGCGCAGCAAACGCTCCGCCCAGGTCGCGGTCTTCGCGGCGGGTCCCTCGATCACTTTCAGCGCGACGTTGCGCCCGCTGCGCACGTCGAGCGCTTTGTACACGCGCGCAGTTCCTCCTTCGCCGAGCATGCGGAGAATTTCGTAGCGCTTCGCGAAGAGCGGCGCGGCGGGCTCGACGTCTTCCGCCGCGCCGAGCGGGTGCGCGTCGAACGGACACACGCGGTAGTCGTCCGGCAGCTCCCTCTTGCACCGCGCGCACGTCTGCATCGTCGAGAATCGTAGCTCAAACTCACGGACCGCAGACGTGCGTCTGCGTGTCGCAATGCTTGAGATTTCCTTTCGTGCAGTCCGTGTCGGTCATGCACGCGACGCACGCGCCGCTGCCGGTATCGCACACGGGCGTCGCGCCGTTGCATTGCGCGTTCGACGTGCAACCCGCGCCGCACGTGAAATTTTGCGGGCTGCAGATTTGGCCCGACGGACAATCGGACGTCGCGAGGCACGCGACGCACGTGTGCGCTCCGAGGAAGCAGCGCGGCGTGTTCTTGCTCTTGCAGTCACCGTCGCTCTCGCAGTCGACGCAGTGCGCGGTCGTGCCGTCGCAGATCGGGTGCGCGCCCGCCGCGCAGTCCTGATTGCTCTCGCATTGCACGCACGCGCCGCTCCCGGGTTGGCAAATCGGGAGATCGTTGTTGCACTGCGCGTTCGTCGTGCACGCGGAGTGACAATTGAAGTCCGCCCAGCACGAAGGCATCGCGATTCCGCAATCGGAGTTCGCCGCGCACGCGTGACATCCGCCTTCGATGCAGCGCGGCGCGGTCGCCGGGCAGTTGGAGTCGTCGTTGCACTGCACGCAACCGAGATCGCTGTTGCAGATGGGCGTCATGCCGGTGCACGCGTCCGCGCCGTTCACGCCGCAAAGCGCGCTCCCCGCGCCGGGTCCGCCCGAGCACGCGATCGCGACCACGACCGAAACCGAAGCACACCAAGCCACCGCGCGAAGTTTCATGGGATTAATTTTATCACGACGATCCAACCAATCCGCGGATCGATGCACCTAAAGGTGCAGATTGCACGAATTTACGTTTGCGCTCGCCGTGGTTTCGTTGCCGTGAATCGCGCATCGGTGACATGCTCGTAGTGTCCTCGAATGACGCAGCCGACGTCTCCCGTACAGCCGCCGAAGCCATCGTCCGGCCGTTCGATTCTGATCGTCGATGACGAACCCGCGATGCTGCGCACGTTCGAGCGTGTTCTTCGCGGCTCGTTCGACGTCGTCACGTGCTCGAGCACGGACGAAGCGATCAGCCACGTGACGACGCGATCCTTCGACGTCGTCGTGAGCGACGTGCACATGCCGCAGATGAGCGGCGTCGATTTGCTCCGCGTGATCCGCGCGTACGACTTCGACGTGCCGGTGATTCTCATCACGGGCGCGCCGTCGGTGGAGACCGCCGCGGACGCCGTCGCGCTCGGCGCGGCAGGTTACCTCATCAAACCGTTCGACAACGACGCGCTAATCAAGGCGTGCGAGCGCGCGTCGCGTTTGCACCGGCTCGCGAAGATGAAGCGCGATGCGCTCGCGCTCGAAGGCGGCAACAGCGCGCAACCCGCGGACCTCGCGGGGCTCGGTGCGAGCTTCCAACGCGCGCTCGATGGGATGTGGGTCGCGTTCCAACCGATCGTCGACGAGCGCCGCGTGATCGCGTACGAGGCGCTCCTCCGCAGCAACGAGGCCGCGCTGCCGCACCCTGGCGCCGTGCTCGACGCCGCCGAGCGCCTCGGTCGATTGCACGACGTGGGTCGCCGCGTGCGCGAGCTCGCCGCTGAAGCATTCGCGAACGCCGATCCGCGCGCGCTGCTCTTCATCAACCTCCACACGCAGGATCTCCTCGACACGTCGCTCTACGCGTCGACGTCGCCGCTCTCGCGCATCGCCGATCGCGTCGTGCTCGAGGTGACCGAGCGCGCGTCGCTCGACGCGGTGAAAGACGTCGGCGCGCGCATCAGCGTGCTTCGCTACGGCGGATATCGCATCGCGGTCGACGATCTCGGGGCGGGTTACGCCGGGCTCTCGAGCTTCGTCTCGCTCGAGCCCGAGTTCGTGAAGCTCGACATGTCGCTCGTGCGCAACGTGCACCTCTCGACGATTCGCGAACGCCTCGTCACGTCGATGACGTCGCTCTGCGGCGAGATGAACATCCGCGTGATCGCCGAAGGCGTCGAGACGCCCGAGGAGCGCGACTGCGTGAAGAAGGCTGGTTGCAGTCTGCAACAAGGTTTCTTGTTCGCGAAACCGGGCCCCGCGTTTCCAGAGGCGAAGCTCGACGCTTAGGTTTAGAGGTTCGGCGCGGAGAACGTGTCGCAACGATCGCGATCGCCCGTCGTGTAACCGCGCGCGAGCCACTCGCGCCTTTGCGCGGCGGTCCCGTGCGTGAACGACTCCGGACGCACCGCGCCGGTCTCTTCGCGTTGAAGCACGTCGTCGCCGATGCGCGACGCTGCGTCGAGCGCGGACTCGATGTCGCCCGGGTCGAGCTCGCCGCGCGCCTTCGCCGAGTGCGCCCACACGCCCGCGTAGCAATCCGCCTGCAGCTCCGTGCGCACCGATCCGCCGGACGCGCCGCGCACCGCGGTGCGCGCGTTCATGCGACCGAGGAGCTTCTGCACGTGGTGACCGATCTCGTGCGCGACGACGTACGCGCGCGCGAACTCGCCGTGCGCTCCCAGCCTCTGCTCGAGCACGCGGAAGAATCCGAGATCGATGTACACGCGCTCGTCGTTCGGGCAGTAGAACGGACCGGTCGCTGCTTCGCCCAATCCGCAAGCGGTGTCGGTGCGATCGGTGAAGAGGACGAGCTTCGCGTGGCGGTACGTCGCGCCGCGCGCCGCGAAATCGGTCTCCCAGAATTTCTGAGCGTCGTCGAGGACGAACGCGACGAAGTGCGCTTGCTTGTCGTTCGCGGGGAGCGCGCCGGTCGCGCCGCGATCCGAGCTCGCGAGCCCGCCCACGTTCAAGAGCCGCGACACGCCGACGCCCGCGATGATGAGCAGCACGACGACCCACCCGTATTTGAATCGAAGGAGCAACCAGAACAAACCGCCGAGCCCCGCGCCGCCCGCGCCTTCGCCGCGTCGATCGACGACGTCGTCGCTCTCGTGTCCTTCGTCCCACTTCATCGGTGCGTCGGATTCGAACGGCCGCCGCCCGCTTTGTCAACGCGCGCGCGCCGTCGCGATCATAGTCAGATCGTCGAGGGCGTACGAAAGCCCGTGAAAATGGCGCGATCGGCGCGCGGTGCGCGGTTTGCTAACTCGCCTCGTGATGAAGACGCTTCCTTGCATGCTCGTCGCAGCGGGCCTCGGCGCGTGCGCGCCGCTCACGCCGTATCGCTACACCGGCATCACGCCGTCGGCGCATCCCATCGCGTGGGACGGTTATCCCGCGCACGCCGGCGAGGTGCACCTCGAAGGAACGTTTCAACACACCGAGGTCGCCGAGAATTGGTTTCCGCAAGTGCACGACACCGCGCTCGAGGTGGCGGCGACGTCGGTCGAAGCGCGCGCGTCGATCACGCCGGTGCGCGGTCTCGACATCGGCGTGCACGTCGCGTTCGCCGACGAGAGTTGGACAGAGCCCACCGCGGTCGGCACGCTGCCGCTCGCGACGCACGGAACGTTGTTCGGCATCGGCCCCGAGCTTCGCGGCGCGTTCTTTCTCGATCACGAGCACCACGCGGCGCTCGGCATCGCGGCGAGCGCGATGCTCTACCGAGTTCCGTGGACGGGCTACGCGCTCGGCGCCGGTTGCAACGATCTGAGCTCCAACGGCGACGGCTGCTACACGCCGATGAGCAGCGGCGCCGACAGCGACTGGGTCCTCCAAGCGGGCATCTATCCGAGCTACTCGTTCGGGCCCGACGGAAAGTACGGAACGCTCTTCGGCGTGATCGGCGTGCACACGTCCTTCAAGAACGACGGCTTCGCGGTGACCGCGTCGAACGGCAGCACGATCGAAGAGGACGGCTTCGTTCCGTACTTCGGCGGCGGCTACGGAATCCATGCACAATACATCCACGCGAACGTGATGGCGTTTCTCCCGGTGTCGATCGACTCGACGAGCTGGGGACCCGGCGTGATGGTCACGCTCGGCGTCGATCTGCCGCTCTGGCACAAACGCTGAGCGTCACAGATCCGAAACGCGTCGAACGTCGACGATGCCCCAGAGCATCGCGCGATCGTTCTCCGCTCGGTTGTCGGACATCTCCGCGGGCGGCTCACCGAAGCTGCGCAGCACGATGACTGCGTCGCGCGTCGCGGCTCGTCGCACCGCCGCGAACAATCGATCACGATACGTCGCGCGCGCGCCGTCGAGGATGTTCGAGAGCGTGAACGCGTCGAAGCTCTTCGGCGAACAGCTCTCGAGATAGGTCGCCGCGTCCGAGAGCTCGAGCCGGATGCGCGACGTGTTTTTTTGCAACGCGCTCTCCGCGGCTTCGCCCAAGAGGAGCGCACGCACGTAAGGGTTGTCCGCGTTCGGATGTCGCGCGAAGGCGCGCGCCATCCGCGCGCGGAGGACCGCGCCGAAGTGGCGCGGGAGAAAGTCGAGGAAGTCCGGCGCGTAGACCGCGCGCAACGCCGTGAGCGACATCACGGCGTCGAAGCCCGTGCGAAAGCGCCACGTGTCGAGGTGCTCGCGCCAGAACGCGCGCTGCTCTTCGACGTTCGAGAGCGCCACGAACGCGCGGAGGACGCTCGTGCGCCATCCCGCGAGCGTCATGAGCGCGTGTCCGAAGCCCATGACTTTTTCAGCCGACCCGATCTCGCGCGGCGCGCCCGCGATCCTGCGCTCGGCGTACGCGAGTTGCGCGGGGTTGATGTCGCACGCGACCACGTCGTGTCGATCGCAAAGGCCGAGCGCGGTGCATCCGGCGGAAGCGATGCTGAAAACCCGCGCGTCCTTCGGAAACGCGGCGCGTTCGATCGCGACGTCCTCGTACATGCGACCAAAGAGGATGCGCTTCGGTCCGACGCGCGAGTCGAACCGCCCTTTTTGCCAAGCGGTCGCGGCGGTCACGAGCCCGCTCCCATCGCAGCCGCCACCCAAGCCAACACCAAGAAGGAGGCATTCTTCACGACCATCCCGGCAGGATCGTGGATGACGTGCCGAGCCCAGATCAACCCGTTCGCGTTGAGCGCGACGAGCAGAAGCGATTGAACGACGGCGCAAAGGCCCGGCGTCACGCCGGAGAGCACCCACACCGCGAGCGACGTCTCCACGAGACCGAGCGCGAAGAGAAATTGTCGACCGACGAGCGCGCCGAGCTTGGGGACGGCCTCGACGACCTTCAATTGATTGCGCTCGCGTCCGAGGACCTTGCACCAAAGTCCCTCGTAGAGCCAAACCGCCGCGATCGCGCTGCGGAGGAGCAAGAGAGGCGGCCATCCGAGCGCGACGTCGTGCATTCCCGCGCTCTCAGCACGCGGCATGCCGCGCGACCGCGCGACGTTGATTCACGTCGTCGCTCACGAACCGCGCACGCGCTGCACGCACGCGCGCATGCTGCGCGCGCGCACGGAGCGAGAGCTCCACGATTCGACGCAAACGCGCGTGGCACCATGGCTGCACAGCGTCGATCCATGAGAGCGCTGAGTCGTATCGGTCGCATCTTCAAACGCAACGAGCAGGTCGACGTCGCAGAGACGCGCGTTCACTTCGACGAGCCTCCGACGGCGGTTTGGCAGCGCATGCTCTTCTACGAAGAGGTGCCGCGACGTCCCATGTGGCTGCTCCGTTGGTTTCTTCCCGCGCCGATTCGCACGCGGGGTGAGAAGACTCGAGTCGGCGCGGTCATCGAGTGCGAATACGAAAATGGATTTTTGGAGAAGTGCATCACCGCCGTGGAGCCGGCGCGTTCCGTGAGCTTCGACGTGCGCGTGCAAAAGCTCGGCATCGAGGACTGCATCTCGATGGATGGCGGATCCTACGAGCTCCTTCCGTCGGACAACGGCGGCTCGGACGTCGTGCTCATGACGCGTTACCACGGGCACCTCAGGCCGCGATGGCTATGGCTTCGCGTGGAGCGACTGCTCGCGCATCGTCTTCATCGACACATTCTCGATGGCATGCGGACGCCGTAGCGACCCGCTGGTCACGGAGCGAGCGCGATGTCGACGCGTCGATCTTTCGCCCACGTTTGCTCGTCGGTGCCGGTCGCGTCGAGCGCGCCGCGCGACGTCTCGTTGAGGTCGCTGCCTTGGACTTTGTGTTGCTCGAGATACGTCGCGACGCCGTGCGCGCGACGCGCGCCGAGCGACAAGTTGTACTCCTCGGTCCCGCGCGGATCCGCGCGCCCCGTCAGTCGCACGTGACGGTTCGCGAGCGGTCCCGTCGTGAGGCACACCGCGATCTTGTCGAGGACGAGCGCGTCGGCTTTCGTGATCAAGCTCTCGTCGAACGCGAACTTCGGCGCAGCTGCGAGATCGCTCGGCACGTCCAGGTGACACGCGCGAAAGATCTCGTCGGTGACCGTGAGATTCGTTCCGACGGGTTGGCGCGTCGTGTTCGCCGACGGCGCCGTTGTCGTCGTCGTCGTGGGCGTCGGCGTCGGGGCGGTCTCGGCAGGTTTCTGATCGCCGCCGCAACCGACGGCAAGGGTGACGAGTAAAATGGCAGCGCGCATGCACGTCGGATTACGTCGCCGGCGATCGCGCGTCAATCGAGGACCTTCCGGTTCGGGCGCAGGGATTCGAACCCCGATAAGCGGAACCAAAATCCGCTGTCCTGCCATTAGACGACGCCCGAAAATTGCCGCCAACGTAGCGGAGTCGTTCGCAAACGCAAGGTGAGTGAACGGACGCTCTCGGCGCGTTCCGACTGACTCAGTACGGGTTGTCGTCGGTCGTCGGTTTTGGTTTTGGGGCGGTCGCAGTCGCCGTCGCGGTCGTGGTCGCCGTCGCCGTCGCAGTCGCAGTCGCCGTCGCCGTTGCGGTTGCCGTCGCCGTGGTCGTTTCCGTCGGCGCGGTCGTCGCGGTCGCCGTCGCGGTCGCAGTGGCGGTCGCGGTGGCGGTCGCGGTCGGACGGTGCGTCGGGATCGCCGTCGCCGTCATCACCGCGGTCGCCGTCGCCGTCGTGGTCGTCGTGGTCGTCGTCGCGCTCGTCGCGACCGTCGCGGACGGTGGCGCGGTGTCCGTCGCGGTTGCGCTCGGCGCAGTCGCCGACATCGCGACGCTCGTTGCAGCGGTCGTCGTGGTGCTCGTCGTGGGTTTTGCAGTCGGTGCCGCGCCGCCGAACGCGCCCATCTTGTACGCGACGCCGACGCCCGCACCCGCGAGCACGACGACGACGAGCGCGACGAGCCCCATGTTGCTCCCGCCTTTCTTCGGCGGAATCGAATCGAGCTTCGCGACGGCCGACTCGTGCACGGCGGGCTTCGCCGGCGGAACCGACGGCTCGCGCTTTTCGGAAATCTCCTGTCGCACGACTTGTTCGACGGCGGGCACCGCGACGGCGGTCGGCGCGTCGGACATGGGGAGGGTCGACGTGAGCTTCTCCGCCGGCTTCTCCGCTGGCTTCTCCGCTGGCTTCTCCGCTGGCTTTTCGGGGGCGGGCGCCGTGATTTCGTCTTTCGAAGACAACGTCTCGATCGACGCGATGCGCGGTGCCTCTTCGGACGCGGGGCGTCCCGCGGCCGGCGACGGCGCCTTCTTCTCGACGGCGCCCACTTCCTCCATCGAGCCGCCCGCTTCCTTCAACGCCTCTTCGAGGAGCTCGGCGGCTTGCTTCATCATCGTCCGCTCTTGCGGCGGCGGCATGTCGGCGACGCTGTCCGTCTTCGGGAAGAAGCCGCCCGCGTCTTTTTTGGCTTCCGCCGCGGGTGCGCCGGCGAGCGGTTGCGTCTTCGTGAGCGGCGAGCCGATGCCCATCATCGTCTTCTTGACGGTGAACGCGGGCTTCGCGGCGCCGATGCCGGGGTTCGTCGGCGTCGACCCGGGAACGACGGCCTTCGGGGCGGCGCTCGGCGTGAGCGAGATCGGCGGGCTCGACGTCGCGACGGGCGGCGCGGACGCGCCCGGCGGCGGCGGCGTCATCGACGCGCCCGGCTCGGACAAATATTCCTTCCCCGCGTCGCTCTTCGCGCCCGTGAGCTTCTCGATCGTTTGGCGCGAGTTGTCATCGATCTTGATGAACTTCACGCCCATCCCCGACGGGCGCTCCGCGCCCGACGCGCCCGCCTCGCGCTTCCACACGACGCGCCCCACGCCCGCGATCACGGGTTGATCCGCCGCGAGGCGAATTTCGAACTTCAGGAGCGTGCCGATGGCGAACGGTTTGTCCGTTTTGATGAACACCCCACCCTTGCTCACGTCATGCGAGTGATTCTCGATGAACTCGTCGACCGTCGCGCTCTTGTAGCGGACGTTCAAGCTCACGATCTTGGCGCGGGGATCTTTGCGCGTGTCCTGCGTCATGGAAGGTCATCGTAACGCCTTGTCGCAACAAAACGCCAACTCTAGGATGGCCCGGTGCCGGACGACGCCGACAAACCCGAACGTCCGCGGTTTCGAGCTCATGCGCGAAAAGCCGTTCGGCTGGCCGCCATCCTCGTCCACCGCGATCGCGGCTGGCAGCGTGACGTCATCGTGTTCGATCTCGGGCTCGGCGGCGCGTGCGTCGAGGGCAACGACGTGCTCGCGGTGGGCGATCGCGTGTCGGTGGCGTTCGTGACGGCGGACCGTTGGGACCCGCTTCAGATCGCCGCGCGCGTCGCGTGGGTCGCGCAGGGCCGCGCGGGCCTCGCGTTCGAGTACGCGTCGCCCGAGAGCACGTGGGGCGTGTTCGAGCTCTTGACGAATCAGAAGATCATCACGACGCCGTGAGCCGCTCGGCGAGCGCGAGCACGGACTCTTCCGAACCGGGAGGACCCAGCACTTGGAGCGATCGCGGGAGCGTCGTTCCCGCGAAGCGTCCGAACGGAACCGCGATCGCCGTCGCGTCGACGAGATTGCCGAGCATGACGAACGTCGGCGCGCGCAAGGCGAAGACCGCGCGTCCGTGCTTGGGCGGGAGCGACGTCGTCGTCGGCGTGACCAAGAGTCGTCCGCTCGACCACGCGCGCGCCGCCGCGTCGCGCAGCGAGTCGAGCCGCGCGTTCCACGGCGCTTGATCGCGAAAGAGCGTGAAGCGCCCGACGCCGACGAGCGCGAAGAGCTGCGCGGCGACGGGATGAAGTCGTTTGTCGAGGCGCCCGTTCGACAAAATTCCGATCGCCGTCGCCGCGAGCCCGTCGCGAAGGGTGAGCTCTTCGCCGCCGATGAAATCGAAGAAGTGCGACGAGAGATAACCGACGAACGTCTCGCGCACGTCGCTCGGCGAAGGCAATCCGTGATCGCGATCGATCTCGATCCCAGCGCGCGCGAGGTGCGCGCTGGCGTCCTCTTCGAACGTCGGCCACCGTCCGCGATGCGTCGCGTCGGGCGAATAGAGCAGCACGCGTGAGGGATCCATCTCGACGCGCGCGTCGCTCGTGCGGAGCGCGGGAGCGAGCGCGCGCACGACGTCGCGCGCGAGGGGGACCTTCTTCGTCAGCGGGCCCATCCCGCAGAACGACCAGAACGCCTTCGAGATGCGCGGGAAGTGCTCGTGCTCGACGGGCCACGTGCGCGACGAGAGTCGCAGCCCGACGACGCCGCAGAACGCGGCTGGCAATCGGATCGATCCGCCGAAGTCGGTGCCCCAATCGAACGCGGCCATTCCGCTCGCGACCGCGGCCGCGCCGCCGCCCGTGCTCCCGCCCGCGGTGCGCGAGAGGTCGTTCGGATTTCGCACCGGACCGAAGATGTGGTTGTCGCTCTCCATCGAGAACGCCATGTCGCAGAGGTTCGATTTGCCGAGCAGCACCGCGCCCGTTCGTTGAATCGCGGTGAAGATGCGGCTCGACTCTTCGGGCATGCGATCGCGATGACGAAACGATCCGCCCGTCGTCACGATCCCTGCCGTGTCCCAGACGTCCTTCAGCACGTACGGAACGCCGAGGAGCGGCGCGTCCGGAATGTTCGTGTCTTGCAACGGACGCGGAAGGACGCGCAAAACAGCCCGGATCTCGTCGTTGCGCGCGGCGATGGTCGCGCGCGCGGAATCGATCGACAGGGTGCCTGTCATTTCGTCTTGGCGCGCACCGAGCGCGGCATCTCGGTCGTCTTCAAGAGCTCTTTGCGGCGCTTCTGGATTTGTTTGTCGAGCGTCTTCACCGCGGCGGCGCGCGCGTCGTAGAGGCGGCGGTGCTTCTTGTGGATGGTCGAGTCGCTGAGGAGCGCGTGCGTGAGCCACGGGAAGACCGCCGTGACGTCCGCGTGCACGTACACCGATCCGTACTGCACGCTCTCGGCGGAAACCTTTCCCCACGTGTGACCTTCGCCCGCCGGACACGACGAGAGAGCGCCGTTGTCGACGGGGTCGACGCAGAACTGCACGTCGAAGTCGAAACCGTGCGTCGGCACGCCGAGGATTTGATCGAGCAGCGGCTCGCCTTGCAGCGTGTAGTTCTTGGGGACGCCGCCGCCCAAAATCCAAATCGCCATCTTCTTCTTCAACGTGCCGAAGCAGTGGTGCTGCATCGCGCCCATCTCGAAGACGTCGTCGTTCACGTCGATCTCGAGCTTGAACTCGCTGCCGAGGAGGCGCTTGAGCTTCACGATGTTGAGGAAGATCGATCCGTCTTGCACGGCGCCGACGAAGATCGGAACGCCCAAGCGGTACGCCGTCGCGAGCAGCGATGGGCTCTTCGCGCCGAGCGCGTGCTCGATCGCCGCGATGTTCTTTCCGAGTCGGTAGTGGAGCTCGACGGTCGTCATGCGCTTCTGGAACTCGGGCTTGCGCAAGATCGCGGAGAAGAGCTGATCGGTCTCGAGCAGCGTCTCTTCCCAGAATCCGAGATCGTAGATGCGGATGATGCGCGCGAGTCGGTACTGCAGGTCCCCGGCGTTCGGATCGATTTCGCGGATGCGGTGGCCGATCGTGCGATGCGCGTCGTGGTAGAGGTTCGCGCCGGTCGTCGTGATGCAATCGACGAGGCCGCGCTCGACGAGCGGAATGATGCACGATTGGTGAAGTCCGGCGGGCGTCATCGCGCCCGAGAACGTGAGGAACGTGCACGTGTCGTCGCGCGAGCTTCGCTGCATGAGCTCGAACGCGGTGCGCTCTTGGCGGCCGACGTACGCGGGGAACGCGCGCGCGATCACGTCGGCGGGCTGCTCGCGACCGGTGAGCCCGACGGGGTGCACGTCGCGTTGCTTCTCGAAGCCCTTTCTCAGGGAAGCTTTGGCCATGGGGGCACGTCTTTTATCCGAGTTGCGGGCGCGTGGGAATGCGGGTCAACTAAGAGGCGTGCCGCTCACGTTCGAAGCGCTCGCCGCGAAAAACGCGCTTCGCGAGGAGGACGTCGCGCTCGGCGCCGCGCTCATCGCGCGTGACGTTTACGCGACGCTCGACGTGGAGACGTTGCTCGCGCGATTCGACGCGCTCGCCGCGCCGTTGAAAGACCGTGGGCTCGATCGCGCCAGCGCGAAAGACGCGGCCGTCGCGATTTCGCGTCACGTGTACGAAACGCTCGGTTTTCGCGGCAACGAGAGCGACTACTACGATCCACGCAACAGCCTCTTGTCCGACGTGCTCGATCGCAAGACGGGCGTCCCGATTTCGCTCGCGCTCGTCTACTGCGAGATCGCGCGGCGCGCGTCGGTGCGCGCGGAGGGTGTCTCGTTTCCGGGACATTTCTTGGTGCGTGTCGTGGGGCACGGCGGCGACGAGGTGCTCGTCGACCCGTTCTACGGAGGCCGCGTGCTCGACGGTGCGGCGCTCGAGGCGCTCTTCGATCGCGTCGCGTCGCAATCGTCGCATCCGAACGCGTCGAAGGAGCAAGCCGCGCGGCAGATCGCGGAGATGACGCGCTCGGCGTCACCGCGCGCGTTCCTCTCGCGTTGGCTCATGAACCTGCGGAGCATCCACCTTTCGCGCGGGGAGCTGCCGCGCGCGATGCTCGTCGTCGATCGTCTCGTGTCGCTCAACCCGCGCGATCGGAACCTCTTGCGCGATCGAGGTTTGCTCGCGGAGCGACTCGGCGCGTCGGCCGCGGCGCGCGAGGATCTCGCGCGCGCGCTCGCGATGGATCCCTCGAGCGAGACGTCCGGCGAGCTGCGCGCGGCGCTCGCGCGTCTCGACGGCAAGCCCACCGCGTCGAATTGAGATGCCGACGAACGGCATGAAGCGCTTCCGCGTCGCGCTGGTCCTCGCGTCGACCTTCGCGGCGCGCTCCGCGGACGCGCAAGTGCGCTACGACGCCGCCGCGCTCGCTGGCTATTCTCAGCGGTTCGTCGCGGGAAACGCCGCGGAGGGCGGCGCTCTCACGCTCGACGCGCACGTCGCGCTGATTCCGCTCGTGCGCATCGGCGCGTGGGCGAGCGCGGAAGCGAGCGACGTCGCGACGTCGGGCGAGCTCCGCGGAATTTTTTCGGGCGGCGCGCGCGTGAAGATTCTCGCGCCGTGGCCGCGAGGCGTGTGGCACGCGTGGATCGCGACGGGCTTCGGTTACGACGCGCTCGCGACGCGCGACGCGGGCGGCGGAGGATTCTTCGAGGTCCCCGCGATCGTCGGCGCGTCGTACCGCGTGCGCAGGCCGTTCGTCTTCGTGATGGAGCTCGGCGCGCACGTGGGGTTTGGATTTTGGGGAAGCTACTATGACGCGCACAAGGATGCCGACGTCATCGCGCTCACGCTCTCGTTCGGATTCGGCGTCGACTAGACCAGATCATGCGAAGATTGGTCGCGCATGAGTCTCGTCGGAACGACGATCAGCGGACGTTACGCGATCGAGCGCTTGCTCGGCGAAGGCGGGATGGGCGCCGTATACGCCGCCGAGCACACGCTCATGCACAAGCGCGTCGCGATCAAGATCCTGCACGCGGACATGAGCCAGAACGCGGAGGTGGTGAGCCGCTTCGAGCGCGAGGCGATGGCCGCTGCGCACATCGATCATCCGAACGTCGCCGCCGCGACCGATTTCGGAAAGCTCGACGACGGCTCGTTTTTCCTCGTGCTCGAGCTCGTCGAAGGCAAGAGCTTGCGCGAAGCGATCGCGGCTGGCGCGTTCTCCGTGCGTCGCGCGGTGCACGTGACGAAACAAATCGCGTCCGCGCTCTCGCGCGCACACGCGCTCGGCGTCGTGCACCGCGATCTGAAACCGGAGAACGTGATGCTCATCGCGCGCGACGAC
>Ga0335078_10004922_pt1 | contig 19784 bp, 20 predicted proteins | sample Lox_Sample_32_FD_206711 | JGI IMG/M metagenome (GOLD analysis project Ga0335078, IMG submission 206711) | Soil microbial communities from Loxahatchee National Wildlife Refuge, Florida, United States - Lox_Sample_3.2 | ecosystem: Environmental > Terrestrial > Soil > Wetlands | place: USA... | reverse complement strand
GGTTCGCTCCGCCGGCTGGCAGCCGGATCAGCCAGGATCCGGAGGAGAGCCTGCGGGAGAAACGCAGCGGGCCGGGCTGGGAGGTGGAGAAAACCGTCGCCGGGCTGGCCGCGGGCGGTCTCGGGGCCGCCCTCCGGTTCGCGCCGCGCTGTCCGGGCCGGCCGGGCTTCTCCGAGGACGACCTCCAATCGGCGATGCCGCCCGCCGAGCCGGCCGTACTTGAGACGGAGGGCGGCCCGCCACCGCCTGACGATCTGCTTTACCTGCTGTACCGGAGCGGCGAGAACCCGGCCTTCACGGCGACCCGAGACGAATGGCAGGACCTGTCCGCCATGATGTCGCAGCTTCCGGATTCGATGCGTGCCGCGGGCTACGGCGGCTTTGGCTACATGATCGACTCACTTACCGTGGTGACGCGCGGGAAGCCCGTGGCTCACACGGTTTCTCGCCTGCGCGTCGGCGGCCGAGACAAGTACCGCCTTGACTACCTGACCCGCTCGGGCGGGAACCACGCGAAGACGATCGCCTGCGATGGGGAGCATCGCTGGCTGGTGTTCGCGGCCCAGACCATGGTCGGGCCGGCCTACCCGCTGTCGCACGACGTCGCCAACGTGGTCGACTCGTCCTGGCTGCTTGGATGCCGGCTGTCCGGTGGCGCAGAGGTCAGTTACCGCGGCCGTCGCGCTTACCAGCTCAGGGTGTCCCGTGATGGCGACGGCTGGCAGGTGGCACCGCTGCCGTTTTTCCCCGCCGACGTGATCGTTGACGCCGAACTCGGATGCCTGCTCCGGCTGATCTCGTTCGCGGGCGACAGGCCGGCGTCGTGGTACGAGCTGAGCGGCATCGGAACCGAGCCGGTCCCGGCCGGGGAGTTCCGCGTGGATATCCTGCCCGGCGTCCGCGTCGTGGAAGCGACGGGTAACCCCTTCAACGACGCGCTAGCACTCATGCCGGGCGCGACCGGAAGCGTGGTACGCACCGCCGCCGACGTCGTCCGCCGGACGAGCGACGCGGTCTCCGCCACCCGGAGCTTCCTGGACGATCTGCGCGGCAGGAGCCGTAGTTAAAACAACAACCAGTTCAATTGCCCGAACGCCGCGATCAGGGCTTGCCGATACGGTCGGGCCTGGGCTTTCCCTGGTATATAGAGTAACCGCGTGGCAGAGGACGAACGGCTACTTCACGCGTCGTCGTTCGGGGTAGCGGCGACCGCCTAGGCTGAGCACCGGCCGGACTACGCCCAGGCCGCGGTGGGCTGGGCGCCTGAGCCCGCGCCCGGCCCGTGAGTGCTCGACCTCGGCGCCGGAACCGGCAAGCTGACCGCCGGCTCGGCACAGTGTACCCGGCGGCGCAGGCGGCCATCGAACAGGTCAGGCAGCTCGGCATCATCAGGGTGGCCTTGCTCCGGTCATGCGCAGGGCCAGGGAGGCGTATACGTCCGCCAGCTGGGAGGGGTTGAGGCCGATCTCGGGGGCCGGGTACCAGCTGGCGACCCGGATGCCGATGCTGCCGATCGCGGCGGCGGTCGCCTCGACGTGAACAAGGTCGAACACGCCGTGCTGGCAGCCCATGGCCAGGACCTCCGCCAGCAGTCCTTCGGACCGGCGGCGCACGGCGGCGGCCGGCGCGGCGGCCGCGGGGGACAGCGCGTGCATCTCGTTGTTGGCCACCACGGCGAGCATCGGGTAGTCGGTGTGGGCCCGGACGTGGGCGCGCACCAGTGCCGCAAGGCGGTCCCGGGGGTCGGTGCCGCTCTTGAGCAGCGCTGTCACCAGGCGGGTGTGGTGTTCCTCATGGCCGGCCAGAACCAGCTCGGCGAGGATCGCTTCTTTCGACGGGAAATGGGCATACAGCGAGGCTGACTGGACGGCTGCCTCGGCGGCGATGTCACGGATCGAGGCCCCGTGGAACCCGTGCTCGGCGAACAGCCCCAGCCCGGCGAGCAGGATCCGGCCCCGCGTGCCACCTGTCGCACTCCGAGGCGGCAGAGCCGGCCCGCCGGAATGAACCCTGCGCATCCGAGATGATTCACCCACACGACGCTCCAGTTTCAGCCGATTGATCGGTAGGCAGCCTCACGCCTGACACCCCTCACTACCATACGCCTGACTTGACTGGCGGTGGAGTCACCCCTTACTGTCGTTTCCTAGCGACCGATCGTTAAGAAACGATGGTCGCCATCGTGAAAGGGAAGCCATGCCGTTCGCCCCCCGCCCAGACGCGCGGATCTGGTGGGAGCAGAGCGGGACGGGCGACCCGGTCCTGCTCATCATGGGCCACGCTTACGGGGCTGGCATGTGGCATCGCACCGTCCCCGAACTGGCCGCGTCCTGCCGCGTCATCCGGTTCGACAACCGCGGAGTGGGTCGCAGCTCCGACCCGCCCGGGCCCTACTCCGTGCCACTGATGGCAGGTGACGCGCTGGCTGTCCTGGACGCGGCCGGCGCCGCGTCCGCCCACGTGTATGGCGTGTCGCTGGGCGGGGCCATCGCCCTTCAGCTGGCCCTGGACCATCCCAGCCGGGTCCGGTCGCTGATCCTGGGGTGCACCGCCGCCTCGGCCGAGGGTATGTCGCGTGGCCCGGTGCTCACGTGGGCCGGGTCCCTGCTGCCTGCCGCCGCGCTGAACCGGATGGCGTGGAAGCTGCTGTACGGGCCGGGCACGCCGGCCAGCCGCCGGGCCGAAGACCAGCAGATCGTCCGGCGCACCCGGTGCAGCGGCCGGGGACGCCGCGGCCAGCTCACCGGCGCCGCGGGCTTCGATGTCACCGGCCGGCTGGCGGAGATCGGCATCCCGGCGCTAGTCCTCCACGGGGCCCGGGACCGCATCGTCCCCGCCGCCAGCGCCCGGCGACTCGCCGACGGCATCGCCGGAGCCCGGCTTGTGATGTTCCCGGACGCCGGTCACGCCTACATCACCGACGTCACTCACGCCGCCAACCAGCAGGTCCTGCGCTTCCTCGGCGGTATTTCCGGCCCGACCGGCGACTCCGGCACCGGTGCGCGCCCGGCCGCCGACAAGGCGGATGCAGCAGCAAATGGGTTACCAACGATTCGGAGATTGAACGAAGATGCTCAGGCAGCTGACCCATGCAGCGTTCGGCGCGACCACGCTGAGCGCGCGTGTCATGGCCAAGGCCATCGCGGCGCCGGTGGACACGGCGCTGTGGGCCCATCACACCACCAGCCGCAAGCCCCCGACGTGGCACAGCCGCAATCAGGTCGTGCTCACCTCGCCGTTCGCGCTGCTGCGTGACTTCAGCGCCGGTGACGATGACGTCGTTCCCACGCTGGTGTTCCCGCCGCTGGCCGGGCACGCCTCGTGCATCATCGACAAGAAGGGCCAGAGCCAGATCCAGCTCTGCATCCAGACGGGCCTGACCAAGCTCTACTCATTCGACTGGCTGAGCTGTACCAAGGCCGCCAAGGACACCACCGAGGCTGACCGGCTCGACTTCATCACCCGCGCAGTGGATCTCATCGCCGGGCCCGGGGGCACGGTCAACATCGTCGGAAACTGCCAGGGAGGCTGGGAAGCCGCGCTGTGGTCGGCCCTGCACCCCGAGCGCGTCAACACGCTCATCGTGGCCGGCGCGCCGATCGACACCAGCGCGGGGGGTGGTCTGGCCCAGAAGCTGATGCCCATCTTGATCCCGCGCGGCAACATGGCCTTGTACAAGGCCATGGTCGCGGTCAACGGCGGCATCGTGCCCGGCATCAACATGGTCATGGGGTTCATCGCGATGCACCCGGTCACCCACGTGGCCGAGCACCTGAAGGTCTACGGGCACGTGCATGACCGCGAGTACCTCGACCACTTCAACGACTTCTACGACTGGTACCTGTACCCGGTCAACCTGCCGGGCGGACTGTACCTGTGGGCCGTGGAGCACCTGTTCGTCAAGAACGAGCTGTTCAACGGCGAACTGCAGGTCGCGGGCCAGCCCGTGAGCCTGCGCAGCATCACCTGCCCGGTGTTCCTGCTCGGCGGCGAACAGGACGACATCACGCCGTGGCAGCAGGTCCGCAACATGCGGCATGCGGTCGGCTCTTCGCAGGTCCGTTGGTACCTCGCACCGGGCGGGCACATCGGCCTGTTCATCGGCCGCCAGTCGCAGGCCGAGTACTGGACCCCCATCCTGGCCCAGGTCCGCGAGCTCTCCCGGCCAGCGGGTATCACGAACGCGACTACCAGCACCGCAACCCGAGTTGCTGGCAGGGCATCAGAAAACGGGCTGCTGAACGGGCCGGGCGACCCGAACGAGGCCGAGCAGGCCCTGCGCGCCCGGGCCGACGCAGGCGACGAGCGGGCCGCCCGGCGGCTGGCCGAGCTGCTGGCTCAGCGCGGCGACCTAGACGAGGCCGAGCAGATCCTGCGCGCCCGAGCCGACACCGGGGATGAGTCCGCCGTCTCACGGCTGGCCGAGCTGCTGGCCGGGCTGCTGGAAGAGCGCGGCGACCTGGACGAGGCCGAGCAGATCCTGCGCGCCCGAGCCGACACCGGGGATGAGTCCGCCGTCTCACGGCTGGCCGAGCTGCTGGCCGAGCTGCTGCTGGCTCAGCACGGCGACCTGGACAAACTGCGGACCCGGGCCGACGGCCAGGACGCCGCCACGGAGCCGGCCGGGTTGCTGGAAGAGCGTACTGACCCGGACCAGGCCTTACGAATCCCGCGGGCCTGGGCCAACGTCGGCGACCAGCTCGGAAGGATCCCCGATGGCCGACATGCCGTGGGGCGCCTACTGGGGCGTCATCCTCGACCGCTACGGCATCCGCTGGATGGTCAACCACACCCCAGCATCCTGAACGACCGCGGCCCCCGGGGTTCGCCGGACAGCGGCCGCCGCGACACACCTGCCGGCCAGGGAACGCCGACTCAGCGCGATACCGGAACCGGAGATGGGCGCTCCGGGCAGCCGCATCTTCCTGTAGCGCTGGTGGCCTGGGCCGTGGCGATCGGCTGATCCGGGGCTGATGTCGTCTGCGGCCCGGGATATCCAGATCGGGGACACCGGCGGCATCCGGATCGTCCTGGCCGGGGTTCCGGCCGACCGTCTCCTGCGCCGTGGTCACCGGCCGGCTTCGGCGTCGGGGATGACCGACCCGTGCGGCGTGCGCCTGCAGCCTCCCCGGATCTCAGGCGGCACGATCCGTCATGGATGACTGTACAGCGCGGTACTGGCCGCGGACAGCACAGGAAGCACATGCGGCGTGAAGTCGATGATCGCCACCACCTGCTCACCGTCGAGGAGCACATTGTCCGGGCCGATGTCGCCGTGCACGAGTTGCCGGGGCAGCTTGCCGAGGGCAGCTTGATGCTCAGCCAGGCAGGCAGGCAATGGCGGTGTCAGCCGGCCTGGTAGCCAGCCCGTAGTGCCGCACCAGGCCGGGCAGCTCCGCAATCACGAAAGCGGGATCGGTCACCTGCACGAACAGCGAGTTCCGGTCCGGCTCATAGCCGGCAGGCAGTCGCCTGAGCTCGGCGTGCAGGCCGCCCACCGCCCGCATGACCGCCCGGACCTGTGTGTCCGAGGGTTCCAGTTCCGGCTCGCCTGCCAGGAACTCCTGCAGGAAATAGCCGTTCGGGCTGGTCAGGTCCCCGGCTCCGGTCCTGACGACTTCTGGCTGCCGGATACCGTGCTGGCTGAGGGCGGCCAGTTCCGCCAGAAGCGCGACGTCGGCGCGGCGCCAGGCCGGCTTAAGCAGGTAAGTTCCGGCCGATGTGGTCACCTTGCGCGCGGAGGGATGGCCATGTGGCAGCCGGTCCAGTGACAGCACCGCGCCGATATCGTAGCAGGGCAGTTCGGAGCGCACTGCGTCACCGTCGCGGCCAGCACCAGCGGCAAGAGCCATAGTTCTCATCGTCCTCCGCCCCGCGACTGGCCACGTACATCCCGGCCGGCCGCCAGTTCACCCGGCAATGCTCCCGCGCATCAGCATGCACGCAACCCGGCAGCCTCCCAGGCCACCCTGCTGCTGATGTCACGGACGGACGACCGCGGATTACGCGAGATGACCTGGGCAGGTTGGCGCCAGTGGCCGTACGCCAGTAAGAAACGCGGCATGCCGTAAGCGGCATCGGACATATCCGATGAGCAGTGCGCCCGGTACGTGGCAAATCCGTGCGTTATCGGCGCTGAACGGCGGCACATGAATATGCGGGAATGTCGATCAGTCTGCAACTCGAGCCGGGAGATAGCCAAGCCGCTGACAATGGGGTGGCCTCCTGCTTGCCGCCCGCCCCGAGATAACGTCGATTCCTGCTGTCGCTGTCGTGCCCGCATGCCATCGCGCGAGTGGTGCGGGCTGGCAGCCGTCTGATGGATTACCCGTTGCCGAAAGCTTCGGCCATTCGCACAGTCAGAAGCTTCTTCACCAGCGTCTCCGGGAGAGGTTCATCGACGGGGAAATGCAGTGATCCCTTGGTGGAGGTGTATGCCGCCGTCTCTTTCGCGAGCTGGGGGATCACCGACCCGCTGTGCGGCAGGTAGCTGAGGTGGTTCTTGAAAGCCCCGAACCCTGCGATGGTCTTACCTCGCAGCTTGAACGCGGGCAGTCCGTATGAGATGCGCTGCTCGGCGTCCGGGACGATGGCCATGATGGTGCCCCGCAAGGATGTGAGTGTGGTCCGCTTGGGCTCGTCGAGGGTGGCGAGGTAGTCGTCGATCGGGTTGGTCGTTGCCATCTGGCCTGTTCCTCCTATGGCACCGCCGGCGTGCACCCGGCCGCGCTTCAGGTGATGCCGGCGTTGTTGTCCTCTGCGGTACGCCACGGCGTGCGCCTGAGCGGCCGGCTGGGCATAGCATCTCGGCCGGTTCTAACAACGCAGGGTCCCACGTGCCCGGCACTTTGAGAACCCTGCATCTCCCTAGCACGCCCATGGCCATGACCGGCACTCACGCGCTGACGGCGTTGAGCATCCGGCATATGGCGAGCCCGACCCACAGGTCGCTGTGGGGACCCTTGGGCCGGTTACGCCCGGTATTCCACAGTCCGCTGGGTTCTTGGTTGCCGAGGAACCAGGCCACGCCACGGGCGATGTCGGGGTCACCACGCCGGAAGCCGATCCGGGCGAGGAGTCGAGCGCGGACAGCAGGTCAGTCCACCAGAACGGATAGGAGAAGACAAGCCAGTACGACGGCGCGGCACGGTCGGGGTAGACGTCCCGGCGGAAGAACCGGGACTTGAGCAGCTCGGCGGCACGGCGGGTGTCCGCCGAGTGCCGGTAGCGGGGATGCGCGGCCAGGGCCCGCAGCACAATCCCCGTGATCAGGTGGGACGACGGGCGGCTGCGGTCGGGTTCGACGGTCTGGCGGGCGGTGAGCATGACGTTCAGGGACAGCCCGAGCGTCCGGGCGGGGATCGCCCAGCCGCCGTCGTCCTGGCGCATAGCCAGGAGCCACCGCAGAGTGTTCTCGACCTGGGCGGTGTGGTCGTACCCGGCCCGGATGAGAATCTCGGTGATGGCCGCGGAGTAGTTCGGCGTGTACTGGCGGCCGTAGATCCCGCGGTAGTCCCCGGTCTCGGTCTGAAAGGACGACAGGAACCCCGCCGCAGCCGCCACTGCCGGGTGCTGACGGTCCAGCCCGAACTTGCAGACCAGCACGGCGAGCTGGCGGTAGGTCTCCAGCTGGTCATACGCTGCCCGGGAGCGGATTGCCGGGTTCCCGCCCGGATACTTCCACCGGCCATCTGGCTGCTGCCGGGCGGTGGGCTGGCGCACGCCGGGAAGCTCGCCCATGTCGATCTCGGGCGCGGTCTCGCCGAGCAGCTCGCGCCGCGCCATGTACCGCAAGGCCGCGTCGTCGGCGGTGAGCAGGCTGCCAATGGGGTCGCGCCACAGGTGTCTCATACCGTCGGCATGCTCATTGAACGGCGTTCTCACTGGCAAGGGTCATTCGTCCCGGTTCTACCGCTGGCCTCAGCAGAGACGCCGCAGAACGCTTCCGTGACGCCCGCTGTCGGCAGCGTCCATTGACAAGCATCACCTCGTCGCGACATGAGCGCGCGTCCGGACACAACCCGCTACGAGGTGCGCCGTGTCAGATCGGTTCGATCTGCGTGGCCCAGCCGCTGGGTTCATCGATCTGCTGACCGCGCCGACGGGTACGCGCGCGCCGACTCCGCCGGTGATGCTAGCTGAGCGTCACGGGCGCCGCGGATCGCAGGCGACGTGGTCGCCGGCGCTGCCCCTTCCACATGCCGGGCCGGCGGGCTACGGCCCGTGCGCGGAAAGCCCCGCTCCTGATCTGCCCTGGCGGCTGGCCGCCGGGACTGCCTCATAGGGGTTCAACTCGCTGTCATGGGGGTTCAACTCGGCTTCATGGTCATCTGGTCCGGCTTGCGGGGCTGCGGCTGCAGTGCGGGAACTGCCGGGCAGCAGCAGGAGGATGTCACCGTGCTTCCTCGATGATTAAGCACAGAGCTGAAGCAGTACCGGCCCGGCCTTATCAACGGCTTCCTCGCCCGGACCGGCTCGGCCGACCTCCGCAAGCCCGTCACTCCGTCGTGCCCCGACAACGGCTTCGCCACCAAGATGACGAACGATACGCGCCATGAGCGGATGGCGCTGCGTGTCCGCTCGGCGTTGGCGAGGGTCAGCGAGCTAGCTGGAGGTACAGGCGCCGGTGCTGGCGCAGGCGGCCGGGGACGAGGGGCAGGCGGGCACGCACGCTCGTACCCGGAACGCGGTAGATGGGCGGTTCAGGGTGCAGGTCGGAGGCCGTCCATCAGGATGTTCAGCAGGCGGCTTGCCCTGGCGTCGTGCTCGGGGGGGCGGGCCACGGTGAAGATGCCGATGAGGCTGGCAGCGATGTCCTCGGCGGTGACGTCGGCGCGGAGCTCGCCCGTCGCGCGGCCGGCGTTGAGGATGTCGTCGATGGCCGCGAGCAGCTCGGTCTGCGTCTGGGCATGGGTGATCTCGCCCGATTCGATCATCGCGAGCAGCGTGTCGAGCATGCCGTTCTTGGTCGCGATCCAGTCCCCGAACAGGTCCATCCAGCGTCGCAGCGCCGCGGGCGGGGGAAGCTGGGCGAGTAGCTCGCGGGCGCCGGCGGTGAGCCCCGCGACCTGATCGCGGTAGACCGCCTCGACTAGGGACTCGCGGGTGGGGAAATGCCGGTAGAGCGTGGCAATGCCGACCCCGGCTTCGCGTGCGATCGTGCGCATTGACGGCTCGGTGCCGGCCGACACGAACACGCGGCTCGCCGCTTTGAGGAGCTGATCGCGGTTGCGAGTCGCGTCCGCTCGTAGCGCGCGAGCCTCCGGCTCTCCCAAAACGGATCACGCTCCGGTTGTGTTAGGGTACCGCTTGTAAACGGAGCATAGTCCGCTTTCGTTGCTCTCATTCGCCGCCGAAGGAGGCAGGTGAGCATGCAAGAACCGAGCGTCAGCACGCCGGCGACCACGAGCAGAGCGGTCCGGCTCGAGTCATTCGGCGGCCCCGAGGTCCTGAACCTCCGCGAGGTACCCGCACCACAGGCCGGCCCGGGGCAGATCCGCGTGCGAGTCACCGCGGCCGGGCTGAACCCGATGGACTGGTTCATGACCTCCGACGCAGACACCGGCGCCCGGTTCGGCTTGAGCCTGCCGTCGGGGTTCGGAACCGACTATGCCGGGGTCGTCGACCAGGTTGGTGACGGCGTGACCGGGTTCGCGGCCGACGACCGGGTGTTCGGCGGCGCCCTGTCCCGCGCGGTCGCCGACCACGTAGTAATAGGCGTGGCAGGGACCATCGCGGCGGGCGGCGACGCGCACCATACCCCCGGCGGCGTCGACGACCGCACCGCCGCCACCCTTGCAATAGCAGGGTGCACGGCCGCCGCCGCTCTCGCCGTCGTCAATCCCGGCCCGGGCGACACGCTGCTCATCGGCGGCGCGGGAGGCGGGGTCGGCGTCTTCACCGTGCAGCTCGCCCGGCTCGCGGGCGCGCGAGTGATCGGAACGGGATCGGCGACGTCGGCCGATGCCCTGCGTGCCCTCGGGGCCGAGCCGGTTGCCTATGGGGACGGCCTGGCCGGCCGGGTCCGTGCCCTGGCTCCCGGCGGCGTCACCGCGGCGATCGACCTATACGGGACGGACACGGTGCAGGCGGCACGAGAACTCGGCGTGCCGGACCAGCGCATCACCACCATCGCCGCGCAGGTCGACGGGATCACGCCGGCAAACGGCGCTAATGCCGCCCCCGGCGCCATCGAGGAGATCGCGCGCCTGGTCGCGGCGGGCCAGCTCCGAGTGCCCATCGCGGCAACTTTCCCGGTGGAGCAGATCCGCGCGGCGGTCGAGCTTCAAGCCGGCCGGCACGTGCACGGCAAGGTCGTCATCGACCTCTAGCCTTCGCCTGCCCACAGTGCTGTCCCGACCCTCATCGATCACCTACATATCAACCATGAGCGCGCGTCGCAGTCGCGCCGACCGGATCTGCGCGCCTCATTCGATGAGCGCTGTATGGCCTGCATCCCCACCTAACGGCGGCTTGGCGCGTGTCCCGATGGATAGTGCCCGTCAGCCGGTGACCAGGATTGGGGCGGGTCAAGTCAGTGCCGCCGTATGGTGTGCCCGCGGGCGGCAGCTATGGTGATTCACGGCAAGGTGGCGGACGGCAGCCGGAGGCAGCGATGGGCGCGATGGCGGGCGGCGAGGACCCGACTGCGGGCATCCGGGTCTCGGACGCCGAGCGGGATACGGCTGTTGAGCGGCTCAGCGCAGCCACCGGGGACGGGCGGCTGACGCTGGAGGAGTTCAGCCAGCGGATGGAGCTCGCCACCACGGCGCGGACCCGGGCTGATCTTGACGGCCTGGTCGCTGACCTTCCTGCGGATGCCGCTACGGCTGACAGCGCTGCCTCCGGTCCGCCGTCCTGGCATGTCTCGCCGATCGGCGGCCTGAAGATCCGCGGGCCGTGGCGGATGGACCGCCATGTGATCGTGGTCAGCCTCGTCGGCGGCGCCCAGCTGGACCTCAGTCAGGCCCAGCTGGCCGCCCCGCAGGTCACGCTGACCAAGGTGTCGCTGGTGGGAGGGACGAAGGTCACGGTTCCCCCGGGGATACGCGTCGAGGCGTCAGGTTTCAGCCTGATCGGCGGTACCAGGATCGATGCTGGCCCGGAACCAGGTCCCGGCGCGCCGACCGTCCGTATCCGCGCGTTCGCACTCGTCGGCGGAATCCGGATCCGCCGCAGCGGGATATCCAGGCGGTTACGGCGACCGCGCTTCCAGCCGTGGTTTACTGCCGGACCGGCTCACCCTTCCTGACGCCAGGGTCGCGGCCGCGGCGCGACTGATGATCTTGCCGCCGCAACGGCCGATTTTGCGCGGCTGTGGATCCTCGGGTCGAGAGCGGCAAAGCCGGACAGACTATCCGGATCTGCCGTCCTCGTCGGTGCTGCATGACAGTTGCGGATGTTCCCGGACGACCTGCCTTTCCCTTTCGCCCGGGCCGGACGGCGCGGTGCTGCACGGGCCCCCGCCTTCCCGGCCGGTACTGTCCGGGAATTTCGGATGAGCCTGGGCTCTCTTCTCAGGTCGCGGGAGCAACTGGCGGGCGGTTCCTGCCGGCCATCGATCACGCTCGGCGATGAGTGCCAGCTGACGCACGACGCACCGGTGCTACGGCCGTCAGCGCGGCCTTCCTGGCTCCTCAAGGCGATACGCTCTGCGGCATTCCGGTCACTGGTGACAGGACCTGCCTCATCGCGGCACGGGGATATGACCAGGCCCGGCTACATTTGGGACCGGATCTAGTGAGGGACAGGCCGAGGGAGACCATGGGCAGCCCTAGCCGCACGGCGGTCGTAACCGCAGTACTGGCTGCCGTGGTGGTTCTCGGCGGGGTGCTGTCGGTGTGCGTCGTCTTCGGGCCCGCCTGGATCGCGGGAAATGGATCAGACCTCTCCACGGCGGACAGGCTCGCAGCGGAGAACGACATCCGGTCCACGCTGCTGCAGGGATTCGGCGGGCTCCTTGCGCTCGGCGGCGTCGCGGTCGGCGCGGTGATGACGCTGCGCCAGGTTCGCGCCAGCCGTGAGGGGCATTCCATCGACTTGTTCACCAAGGCGATCGACCAGCTAGCCAGCGACCGGGTCTCGGTTCGCCACGGCGGGGTCTACGCGCTGGAACAGCTATCCGAACTCGACGCGCGCTACCGCGGGCACGCCCACGCCCTTCTCACCGCGTTCGTCCGCCGGCGCGCACCATGGCCGCCCGCGACTCCGGAATCCGGGGTACCAGCAGCAAGGACAGCCATGCACGGTGGCGTGGCCGACGACGTCGGAGCCGCCCTGGTCGTACTCAGCAGGCGGGCGATGATCGTCGACGGCGCCGGGTCCGAGCTGGAAAGAGTCGACCTGCGCGACGCCGAGCTCAACGGACTGGCCATCCCCCAGGTGTGTTTCGCGCATTCCAACCTGGACCGGGCCCACCTCACCGGCGCCAGGCTCGGCGGGGCCACCTTGTCCGACGCTCTGCTGCGCGGGGCCGACCTGTCGGGTGCTGACCTGCGCGGAGCGGACCTGACCAGAGCCGACCTGGACGGGGCCATACTCCTCGGCGCTGACCTGACCAGTGCACAGCTGGCCAGCACCAGCCTCCGCGGCGTGATCGCCGACAACACCACCACATGGCCAGCAGGGTTCATGCCACCCAAAGCGGAGGCGTGACACCCAGGGCGGCACGATCCAGGCATGCAGGCCCTCCGCCCTCACCAGAACGGCACGTCAGGAGGCCAGGATCCCTATGGAGCCGGCCGCGCATCATGCTGAGACGGACGGCCCGCAGCCGCCATGCCGGCGGCCGCATACAGATGACCCCGCTATGCACGGGCCGCCGCCAGCAGTCACTCCTTACACACGTAACTACCGAATCAGGCGGATCCCGCGTTATCCCGTGCTGGCGGCTCGTCACGGCTTGCAGCAATAGCCCGCGTCGGTGCCTGGATCGCCGTGCTCGCCAACTGCATCCCAGGCCCGGAGCGTATATGCGCTCCTGCGACCGCCGAGGCTATCGTGATGCCATGCCATGTGCCGAGCCCAGCGCCCGCGGGCACCAGCCGAACGTGCCGGATCTGGCCCGGCCCGGGCACCGCTCGCAGCCGCCCGGCCCGCACCGCGGAGGCGCGCCAGCTCATAACCGGGCGGGCTCAAGCACGATGACCGGGATCTGGCGGGTCGTCTTGCGCTCGTAATCAGCAAACCCCGGGTAGGCGGCCTTCTGCGCAGCCCAGATGCGCTCCCGCTCGTCCCCGTCGGCCACACGGGCGACCAGCTCCACGGTTTCGGTCCCGATCTCCGCTGTCACCTGCGGCTGCGCCAGAAGGTTGTGATACCAGTCAGGGTTGACCGGTGCGCCTGCCTTGCTCGCGAAGACGGCGTAGCCGCCATCGACCTTCTGGTACATCACCGGGTTGACCCGCCGCTGGCCGCTCCGGGCGCCCACGGTGTGCAACAGCAGCAGCGGGGCGCCGGCGAACTGGCCGCCTACCGCGCCCCCATTCGCCCGGAACTCCTCGATGATTTTGGTGTTCCAGTCGCTCACGGGAGGTGTCCTTCCATCCAGCCAGATGCCGCCCGGGACCTAGCGCGGCCCGCCAGCCTCACATCCAACGGCGCGAGCAGCGGTCCCGGGTATCCCCAACCTGTCCCCGCAGGCGGTCATTCCCGCCTCGCCGCAGAGCCTACCCCCGTCGGCAGTCTCGCCAGCTGCCCCAATCGGCCAGACCTCCATAGCTCACCGAGGCCCAGGTCGCCGAGCTGGAGGCGGTGCTGGAGGAGGGCCCGGCGGCGGCCGGGTATGCGGATCAGTGCTGGACGCTGGCCCGGGTCGCGGAGCAGTGCTGGCGGCGGTTCGGGGTGGAGTACACGCTGGCCGGGGTGGCCGTGCTGCTGCACCGGACCGGGCGGTCGGTGCAGGTCCCGGCGCGGCGGGCGGCGGAGCGCGATGAGGACAAGATCGCCAGGTGGCGGGAGGACACCTGACCGGTCATAAAAGGACGGCGGCGGATCTGGGCGCCTGGCGCCGTGCGGCCCGGCTGCCGTCCCCGGCTGATCTTCCGGACGCACCGCGCCCGCCGGGGAGATAAGCGCAAGGGGTTCACCGAGACGGATTACGCCCGCCTCCTGGACGCCACGCACCAGCAGCTCGGCGGCCCTATCGTGCTGGTCTGGGACGGCCTGAACACCCACACCAGCCGTCCGATGCGCGCCTTGCCCGGCACCCGCACGTGGCTGACGGTCTTCCAGCTTATGGATGTGACTCCCAGCGATAGTTGTCACTAAGTCGGTACGGTGACCAGGATGGGAGACGGTAATTCCCAGCAGTAGCTGACGCTGACTCCCAGGTTCCGTTGTCAGCAGGTCATGGTCCCAGCGGAGTTGCCACCGCAGCGCCGTAAGCAGGACACGCTGGCTGGTATGGGCGCTGCCGGGGTTCGTGTGATGATAGGGCGATGGGGTCTGCCGGGGGGCCGGAGTCCGGTGCGATTGCTGCTGTCTCCCCTGGTGCGGGAGGAGTCGTTCCGCGTGTTGGGCTGTTCGGGCGGCTTGGAGCGCGGGCGCGGGTGACGGTAGTGTCGGCGCCGGCGGGAAGCGGGAAGACGGTCCTGGTGCGGTCGTGGATCGGTGAGGCGGGGGTGGCGGACCGGGCGACGTGGGTGCCGATGGGGCGGGACGAGCGGGATCCGCAGCGGTTCTGGGCGTTGGTGCTGGGGGCGCTGCGCGGGACGGCTCCGGGGTTTGGGCTGGTGCGGGAGCTGACGGCGGCGCCGGACCCGGACGGGTGGGCGGTCGTGGAGCGGCTTTTGAAGGACCTGGCGCCGCTGGCGGAGCCGGTCTGGCTGGTGGTCGATGATGTCCACCTGCTGGGGCCGGACCAGGCGCTGCGGCAGCTGGAGCTGCTGATGATGCGGGCCCCGAATGCGCTGCGGTTCGTGCTGTGTACCCGGCGTGGCCTGCGGCTGGGGCTGCACCGGCTGCGGCTGGAGGGTGAGGCTGCCACTGCCACGCCGACCCGCCCGTCCTGCACGGCCCCTACCCCACCTGGACCCGCAAAGCCGGCGCCCGCTCCATCACCAGGACCCTCACCGCCGAAGACGCCGAAAGGCTCCGCCCCTACTTCGCCGCCCACCGCCGCCTGCGCCAGCTCATCACCGAACTGGAAGCCGTCTCCATCGAACTCGCCGAACGGCCCCCATCCCTCCGGCACCGCCCGGTCAACTGGGAGACCAGCCCGCTTAACACGGGAACAGCACCCCGCAAGCTAGCCAAAACCGCTGGCCAGCTGAGTTCTGTCGTTAGCCCATTCTGTAGATGGACGCGTATTCCACGCGGATCGTGCAGGTACGGCCCGCTACAGCGCGAAATAGAACGTAGCGCCCTGCCCTGGCGCCGATCGAACCCACAACTGCCCGCCATGGCGCTCGACGATGCGCCGGCTGATTGTCAGTCCAGCGCGTGCGCCGCCGCCGCGAGCGCTCGGTGCGTGCACACGCCGGAAGATGGCTTCCTGCTGCTCGGCTCGGATGCCGATGCCGTTGTCGCGAACGTAGAACGCGCGCAGCGGCTGCTCGGCATCGGGCGGCACGGCTTCCTCATAGCCCACCTCCACCCAGCGTGGCGGATCGGCCCGGGCGTACTTGACGGCGTTGCTGACGAGATTGATCAGCACTTCCTGCAGCCGGATCCGGTCACCGGAAACGGCGCCCAGCCGCATCGGACGGCGTAGCTGAACGTCGGCACTAGCCAAACGAGCGCCGAGGATTTCCTCGATGTCATCGAGCACATCGTCCATCGACACTGACGTCATGCGCAGGTCGGCCCGCCCTAGGCGCGAGTACTCCAGTAGCGAGTCCAGCAGATCATCCATTCGCGAGGCGAGCCGACGGATGGTATCCAGATGCTTCCCGGTGGCATCGTCAAGCGCGGCGGAGTCCCTCTTTATGAGGGTGGCGTAGTCGATGATCCCGCGAAGAGGCTCCTTCAGGTCATGCGATGCTGCGCGGGCGAACTCCTCGAGTTCGTCATCGCTGCGCGCGAGCTCAGCGTTGGGCGCACGCAGCGTCGTGGCGTGCCGGACGGCGACCTTGTACACGGCCCGGTACGTCTCCTCGGCGATGCCGCGCTCCTCGCCCGACCACGGCAGGCATTGCCCGCGCACCGTCTCTTGCCACACGGAGGAGGAACCGCGCGGGGTCAGCCGCTGCCCCCGGCTGCCCGTTACTACCGGACGCTCTGGATCGGCGGCCCACCGCACGGTGCGTGCTACCTCCCCGCGGAACCAGGCAAGCACATCGCCGGTAGAGCTCAGCGGTACGAGCAGTAGGCCGGCGCAGTCACCAGCTAGATGGGCCAGCTCGCCCAGTTCCTCGCCCAGGCGGTGCGTCGACCACGCCCGGCCGACCGGCCCTGAGGGCAGGTGCGTCAGCAAGGTCGGCAGTCCTGACAGGTCCGGTATCAGACCGGATGCGTGCCAGACGCCGCCGAAGCGGGCATAGACGCCATCGGCGCCGACCAGATCGCACAGCCGGGCGTCCGCGACCAGGTGCTCGCCGAACCGTTCTGGCCCGACGGCATCGGCAGCGTCGATCATTTGCTGCAAGACGTGCCGGGCCTCGGCCTCACCTGCCGCCCGCTGGCGATCCTCGACGGCGTTAAGCTGCAGCGACAGTGCGATGCCGAACATCTCACAGGCGGCGCGCTGATCGGCACTCAGCCGCCGGGGCGTGCCGCTGTGGCAGGCCATTAGTCCCCACAGCCGACCATCCTGGATGAGCGACAGCGACATGGAGCCGCGCACGCCGATGTTACGCAGGTACTCCAGGTGGTAGCTCGACACGGTGCGCAGCGCCGAACCAGACAAATCCAGGGGCCGCTGCGTGCCCGGACGCTGCGGGGGGATCAGCATCGCCCCGCGGTCGTTGACGTCGGCGATGACCCGTATCCAGTTCTGCAGGTACAGGCGCCGTGCCTGCGGCGGCACGTCAATCGCCGGGAACCATAGCCCCAGCCACGGCTCCCAGCCCGGCGCGACATCCTCCGCGATCACCTCGCCCGGCCCGTCGCCATCAAAGCGGTAGGCGACCACCCGGTCGTAGCCGGTGAAGGCCCGCACCTGCCGCACTGCGGCCTGGGATAGTCCTGTCACCGTACGCGTGCCCTCCAACTGCAGCAACGCGCGCCGCGCAGCAGGGTAGAACGACGAGAACCGGAATGGCTGGTCGGCGGAGCGCTCGAACTCGCAGATCACTAGGCCGTCGCTGCGGTGCACGCTGGCCTCGAGCTGGTACCCCGTCGTGCGCTGCTCCAAATGAACCGGCACTATCGCGGCGACGCTATCGTCATAAGACGCTGCCTCGTGAAGCTGCCGGGCCTGTTCGGCACCGAGAATGTCTGCTACCGGCAAACCCAGCAGCACGTCCGGTGCCACCCCCAGCACCGCGGTGGTATTCGCGCTGGCCACAGTGATGGTCAGATCCGGCTCGGCCAGCGCCAGCAACGCGCCGTGTGACTGTACCGAGCCCAGCAGATGAATCGGTTCGCGAGCGCACTCGGTAATGTCGAACACGGTTCCGGTGGCATATTCGGCGGCCACCTCACGCGCCGATAGCATGGACTGCGTTTCGTCCGTCATGCTGCCTCCCGCACCCGCCAGGCCCAGCCTCGGCTCCAAAGCGCAGACGTTCTTAGGACAGGCTAATGCAGCGATGCTTTAAGCGGACGTGCCTGGTTACGATAGTGCAGTGACGCAGGGACCTCGGCGCGGGCTCCTCTGGAGCCAGCTACGGGAATCCACTCAGGCTGCGCATGCGCAGGCTGAGGCGAGCCTGGCGCCGCTTGCGCAGCCAGACAGTCTCGCCGGGTATGCCGCATTGCTATGCGTGCTTTGGGGTTTTCAGGCACCCATGGAACGGCTGCTGGGCTACCAGGAATTGCCGTCAGCGGTCGGCTGGTCGGCGCGGAAGCGGCTAAGTGCACTGGCCGCGGATCTGACCGATCTTGGCGTGTCCGACGCGCCACTGCCCGAAGCGGCCGGGCTGCCCGCGCTCTCCGGTCCCGGCGCGGTGTGGGGAACTCTGTACGTTACCGAAGGGGCAACCCTGGGCGGCCGGGTATTGCGACGTCACATCGAAGCCCGGCTCGGACCGGTACCGGTAAGATTCCTCGACGGCCACGGCGACCGCACTCAGCCGATGTGGCGTGACCTAGCCCAGCTCGCCGACCAGTACGTCACCACCAAGCACGATAGGCAACTCGCTCAGCAAACCGCGATGCAGGCGTTCGCCGCCTTTAGTACATGGTGTAACGCTCCAATATCGCGACTGGTCTGACCTTCGGTTTCAGCGAGTCGCATACGTCGCCGGTTGTGGGTGCCGAAGTCCTCGTACTCGCGCAGCAAGATCATTAGGTGCCTGTAATACTCCCCAAACTGATCAGCGCCAACAGTGCCACACATCCCGATCGTCGTCCGCCTGATCCAGCGGTCCGCCCGCCCGGTCACCGCTGCCCCCGAGGACCAGCTCACCCGTGATGGCCGACATGTACATTCCTGGCGACTCGCCCCTCGGACACATATTCTGGTGCGATTTCCCTAGACAGGCACCGCTTGAACACGCGCCGGGCGGCCGGTCAGCATGACCGCCCCGGCTCCGGCCGCGCAGCCGCCTCCTATCCGGGAGGCAGCCATGACAGCCCGGCCCGTTCCCCCGTCATCCCCTCCGCTAAGCCCGGCCGCGGCCGACCGGGCAAGCCTGATGCAGGCCGTCCGATGCCATTGGCCAGCCCGGCGGGCCGGCCCGAGGTGGTCTACGGGTTCGGCCGCATCGACGCCTCCGGCCGGGTGGCTGACCGTGCAACTATGGCCGCGCTGGGCTGGCGTGGCGGTGACCGGCTGACCCTGACCGCCGAGGCAGGCGTGATGATCGCGCGCCGCGACGTGGGCGGCATGGTCACCGTGCCGGCCCGGCCCTACGTCGTGATCCCGGCTGCATTGCGCCGCCGCTGCGGGCTGCGGGCGGGTGATCATGTGCTGCTGGCCGCCGTGCCCGGTCAGGACACGCTGGCTGCCTATTCATTCGCGATGGTGGACCAGGCGATACGGGCGTACACCCCGCTGCCGCATGGTGAGGGAGGACGATCATGAGCGCCGTGAGCTCGGCCGCGCCTGCCGTGTCGCAGCAGGCGGCGGTCGAGGCGGCGCTGGTGCTGCTCGAGCGGATGGGCCTGTCCCCCTCCGACCTCGTCGGAGGGGGACAGGGAACGCAAGGCGGTACCGACGTTCGCCGAGTACGTCCCGGTGGTGTCGGCGGCCGTTAGCGCCGGGACCCGCCGGGCGTACGGGTCGTACTGGAACCGGATCGTCGAGCACTGGGGTGACCGGCGCTTGGACGAGCCGACTCCGTCGGAGATCCGGAAGCTGATGGCCTGCGTCAAGACTCACGTCGTGGCCAAGGGTGGTGATTGCCATGGCTGCGCTGACTATGGGTGCGGGCCGTGCCGACGTCGCCTGGGATGGGGGACCGGTGGTCCGTCTCAGGCCCGGTCCGGCGGACATGCCTTACCTAGCTGATGGAGACGCTGGTGGCCGAGCGCCGCCCCGACCGGCCGGTACCGCCGATGGCCGGTACCGGCCTCACTTCAGGTGCCGGGCGAAGAACCGGCCCCCGTCGTCTGCCTCGAACTGCGGGACGCCGGTGTGACCGCCGAGGTTGGCATGCAGGGTCTTCTCCTTGGAGCCGAAGGCGTCGAACAGGTCCAGGGCCGATTGCCGGTCGTTCCCTTCGTCATCCCACTGCAGCAGG
>Ga0335078_10004921_pt1 | contig 19788 bp, 14 predicted proteins | sample Lox_Sample_32_FD_206711 | JGI IMG/M metagenome (GOLD analysis project Ga0335078, IMG submission 206711) | Soil microbial communities from Loxahatchee National Wildlife Refuge, Florida, United States - Lox_Sample_3.2 | ecosystem: Environmental > Terrestrial > Soil > Wetlands | place: USA... | reverse complement strand
ACGGGCCGATGACGGCCCGCATCCGGGCCGGCCTCGCGCCCGCCGTCACCATCGCGGCCACCAGGGCCGGCACCACCCCGGCCACCATGCCCTCGCGGCCCGCGTGGGCGGCCCCGGCGAGCCGGGCCTGCGGGTCCGCCACCAGCACCGGCACGCAGTCGGCGACGAGGACCGCGAGCGCGAGCCCCGGCACGTCGGTGTAGACCGCGTCGCAGGGCAGCGGGTCGCGGACCGGCCAGTCCGGGCCCGCGTACCGGACCAGGACGCCGTGGACCTGCCGCATCCAGGCGATGCCCGGCGGCGCCAGGCCGCACTTGACCGCCAGCAGGTCCCGGTTGGCTGCGACGTCGGCAGGATCGTCGCCGACACCGGCACCGAGATTGAGCGAGGTATACGGAGACCGGCTCGTGCCGCCGTTCCTGTCGCTGAACCAGTAGCTGACGCCCGCGGCCAGCTGGCTCACTTCAGGAAATCGGGCACGTCGAGCTCGTCGTCTTCCTCGAACACGACCGACTTGCGCCTGGTGCCAGACCCGTTGGCGGCGGGCCTGGGCGGCTGCCTGGCCGCGTCCTGGCCGCCCTGGCGCGGCGATGGCACGCCCTCGATCCTGACCGCGTCCTCGGCCTCAGCCGCGTCCGCAGCGGTCCGGGTCTCGGCGCCGCCTGCGGGCTGCTCCGCCCTGACGACCGCGGGCGCCGGGGCGGCTGTCACCGGCGGTGCGGCCGGCTTCTGGTCGCTCAGCGCGAACGACCTCCATTCCGGCGCGGGCGGATGCGGGGTCACCACCGGGGTGGTCGCCGGGTACGCGGATGTCCTCGCCCTGGGCCGCGACCCGTCGGGCTCGTCGAACCCGGCCGCGATCACCGTCACCCGGACCTCGTCGCCGAGGGCGTCGTCGATCACGGCGCCGAAGATAATGTTGGCATCCGGCGCGGCGGAGTTGGCGACCAGCTGCGCGGCCTCGTTGATCTCGAACAGGCCCAGGTCCGAGCCGCCCTGGATTGACAGCAGCACGCCATGGGCACCATCGATGCTGGCCTCGAGCAGCGGGCTCGAGATCGCTGCCTCGGCCGCCGCAACCGAGCGGTCGTCGCCGCGCGCGGTGCCGATTCCCATCAGCGCGGAGCCGGCCCCGGACATGACCGACTTCACGTCGGCGAAGTCGAGATTGATCAGGCCGGGGGTAGTGATCAGGTCGGTGATGCCCTGCACACCCGACAGCAGCACCTGGTCGGCAGCCTTAAACGCGTCCAGCACGCTGACGTGGCGGTCGGAGATGGACAGCAGCCTGTCGTTCGGGATCACGATCAGCGTGTCGACCTCGGCCCGGAGCCGCTCGATCCCGCTGTCGGCCTGGGCCGCCCTGCGCTTGCCCTCGAACCCGAACGGCCTCGTGACCACGCCGATCGTCAGCGCGCCCAGCGCCCGGGCGACCGACGCGACGACGGGCGCGCCGCCAGTTCCGGTGCCGCCGCCCTCGCCGGCGGTGACGAAGACCATATCCGCGCCCTTGATGACCTCCTCGATCTCCTCGCGGTGATCCTCGGCCGCCTTCGAGCCGATGTCGGGATTGGCCCCGGCCCCGAGGCCCCTGGTCAGCTCACGGCCGACATCGAGCTTCACGTCGGCGTCGCTCATGAGCAGCGCCTGCGCGTCGGTATTGATCGCGATGAACTCGACGCCCCTGAGCCCCTCTTCGATCATCCGGTTAACGGCGTTGACGCCGCCCCCGCCGATACCGACGACCTTGATGACCGCCAAGTAGTTCTGCGGTGCTGCCACGAAGAGGAACCCTTTCCGCTCGTCTATCCTGCCGCGGACCCGATGTCACTGCCCGCTAGCGCCCCCGGTCTCATCGGCAGGGCAGGTTCTGCGGATGCACGGCTCATCGAACTCTCACCCTCAAGTTGAGATTTAGAGTTATGTTAAGCTGCCGACTGATAGGGACAGTAGGGTTGCCGCCTGCCCCGGGTCAACCATCGCCGCCAATAGGCGTACGGCGTGTCGCGGCCTGGCACTGTTACTTTCCGTGCTCGCGTGAACGCAGATAGTCTGGCACCTGTGCGGTGATCGCGCCTCACCTTTGCGTCACCGCCGTCGCCGGATCGCTGACGTCGAGATGACGCGCATGCGCGCGGAGCAGCACAACCACCTCCGTCGCCTTCCTGGCATCCTGGCTAGCGCTCCCCCACACGACCGTGACGCCGTCGCGCAGGATGAGCGTGACGGCGGCCGATGACGGCGCCGAGACGGCCGAGACCTGCCTGCGGAGGTTTCGCGGCAGCCGGCGCAGGACGGTGACCGCCGCGCGCACGCCCTGGTTGCCGCGCAGCTCCCCTGGCGGCTGCCTGAGCAGCGGCATCCCGGCCGGCTTGCGCGCTGACCAGCGGACCGTGACGCCAGCACCGTCGATCAGGGCGTAGCCGCGCGCGCCCGGCACCGCCAGCGCCGGGGTGCGCTCGGTGACTGTGATCACCACCGTGTCGGGGAACGACCGGGTGACGCGCGCCGACAGGACCTGAGCGATCTGCTCGACCCGGCGGGCGGCGGCGGATGTGTTCACCGAGGCGAGCGGCGTGCCCGGCCGGATGTCCGCGGCGGCGACCACGGCGGCAGCAGCCACGTGCCCGTTGCCCGCGACCTCTTCATGCCGGACCACAAGCAGGCTCGAGCCGAGCAGCGCCCAGGCGGCCCCGGCGACGATCGCGAGTGCGAGCACGCCGAAGAACGCGGCGCGCCACGGGTCACGCCGCCGCGACCGCGGCGACCGCGGCGCCGGCCCGGCAGCGGAGCCGAGGCTGCCGGACGTCCCCGCGCCGGCGGGACCAGCCGGCATGCCCGGGCCGGCGGCTGCCCCCGCCGGACCCGGCCCGGCCGGGACCCGCGCGGCCGCCGGGACGGCGTCCGCAGAAAAAGCCGGGCCGACGGTCACGGCCGGGCCGGACCAGGCGGCAGGCCCGGACCAGGCCACAGCCGCCTGCGCGCCGGGCCCGGACTGATCGGCGGCGTCCGGTGCCGTCCATACCATCGGGCCGGCCGGGGGAACGGCCGGCGCCGGGCCGCCCTTGTCGCGTCCGCGTGCCTGCCACGGCTTCACGCGCCGTCTCCCGCCCGCTCGGTCAGCGCGGCCACGATCAGCGGGCCGAGGGCCGTGACGTCACCCGCCCCCATGGTCAGGATCATGTCTCCCGGCTTGGCCAGGCCCGCCGCCGCGGCGGGCACGTCGGCGCGGTCCGGCATGAACTGCGCCCGGCCGCCGGGTACCGCGCGGGCGACCAGGTCACCGGTCACGCCCGGTTCGGGATCCTCCCTGGCCGCGTACACGTCCAGCACGATGACCTCGTCCGCGAGGCCGAGCGCGGCGCCGAAGTCGGCCGCGAAGATCCGGGTACGACTGAACAGGTGCGGCTGGAAGACCGCGATCAGCCGGCCGCCCGTGACGATGTCCCTGGCGGCGGCGAGATCCGCGGCCAGCTCGGTGGGATGGTGCGCGTAGCTGTCGACGACCTGGACGCCGTCGGCCTCGCCCTTGAGCTCCATCCGCCGCCGCGCGCCCCGGTAGGCGGCCAGCCCGGCCGCGGCGGCCGCCGGGCCGACGCCGAGCTCCGCCGTCACGGCCAGCGCCGCGGTCGCGTTCAGCGCATTGTGCCGGCCCGGCACGGCGAGTTCGACCCGGACCGGCGCGGACCGCGCCAGCGCGGTACCCGGCCCGCCCGTGACGGTGAACCGCGAGCTCATCCCGCGCGGCTCGAACCCGCTGATCTGATAGTCGGCAGCCGGAGATGTCCCGTAGGACAGCGCCCGCACGCCGCCGGCGGCCCGGTGTGCCAGCGCCGCCGCGCCAGGCTGGTCCGCGCACAGCACCAGGGTGCCCCCGGCCGGGATGCGGCCGGCGAACCGGGCGAAGGCGTCCTCGATCGCGGCCAGCGTGCCGTAGTTGTCGAGATGGTCCGCCTCGACGCAGGTGACGACCGCGGCTACGGGCGCGAGCATGAGGAACGAGCCATCGCTCTCGTCGGCCTCGACCACGAACGCCGGCCCGCCGCCCGCCTCGGCGCCGAGACCGGTCTCGGCCAGTACGCCGCCGATGACGTACGACGGGTCCGCGCCGCTGTGCCGCAGGATGGTGGTGACCATCGACGTGGTCGTCGTCTTGCCGTGCGTCCCGGCAACGGCGATCCCCTGCCGGCCCAGCATGACGCTGGCCAGCGCGGCGGCCCGGTGCAGCACCCGCAGCCCGCGCCGCCGCGCCTCGGCGAGCTCGGGATTGTCCGGCCTGATCGCGGTGGACACGACCACGGTGTCCGCGTCGCCGACGTGCGCGGCATCGTGCCCGACGTAGACCTGCGCCCCGGCGGCCGCGAGCTCGGCGAGGACCGGGGTGTCGGCGGAATCGCTGCCGGACACCGGCATCCCGCGGGCCAGCATGATCCGCGCGATACCGGACATCCCGGCCCCGCCGATGGCGATGAAGTGCACCCTGCCCAGCTCTGCGACCGGCACCGCGTCGACCGGGGTCACAAGTCCCATCTCACTCCTCCTCCCGCGCGCAGGCGGCCGGCCGCGGGCCGCTAGGCCGGCCGGCGTGCCAGCCCGAGCCAGCGCAGCAGCCGCCGTGCGGTGCCAGGGCCGGCCACCGCGAGCGCTTCCCTGGCGCCGGGCTCAGACCGGGCAAACGCCATCAGCATGCCCAGTGCGGTCATCGTCACCAGCAGCGACGACACGCCCGCCGAGATTAGCGGGAGCGGCACCCCGGTGATGGGCAGCACCCCGAGCACGGCGCCGATGTTGACCAGCGCCTGAGCGATTATCCACAGTGTGATGGATCCGGCCGCGAGCCGGGCGAAGGTGTCCGGCACCCGGCGCGCGATCCGCAGCCCCGCGAACGCGATCCCCGAATACAGGACGACCACGCACAGCGTGCCGAGCAGGCCGAGCTCCTCACCGAGGATCGCGAAGATGAAATCGGACGGGCTGTTAGGCACATAGCCCCACTTGGCCTTGCTGGCGCCGAGGCCAACCCCGAACCAGCCGCCCGATCCGAGCGCGTATTTGCCCTCGCGCAGCTGGTAGCAGGCATCGCTGCAGTTGGCCGACGACTGCCCGAGGAAGCCGGTGATGCGCGCGAGCCGCCAGGGCTGCACGACTATCAGCACCAGGATGACGAACACCATCAGGCCGAGCATCCCGCCGAGCAGCCTGCCGGGGGTGCCGATCACCCACAGCAGCGCAAGGAAGATCACTACCAGCAGGAACGTCGTGCCCAGGTCGTCCCCGGCCATGACGAGCAGCGCGAGGACGGCGAGGCCTGGCAGCAGCGGGATGAGCAGCTGGCGCGAGTCCGTGAGCTGGCGGAGCTTCTCCTTGCGCGCCAGCAGGTCCGCGCCCCACAGCACGAGCGCCAGCTTGGCGAACTCCGAGGGCTGCACCTGGAAGCCGGCGATGTCGATCCAGCGCTCGACACCAGCGACCTTCGGGCCGACGAGCAGCACGAGCACCAGGCCGAGGACCGAGCCCGCCAGCAGCGGGTAGGCGAACGCGCGGAAGAGGCCGACCGGGGCCTTCGCAATCAGCCACATGATCACCAGGCCGAGGACGGCGCCGAGCACCTGCTTCTCGAAGGTCGAGTAGACCGAGGCACCCTTCAGCAGCTGGGAGGCGGTCGACGCCGACAGCACGATGACCAGGCCGAGCGCGAGCAGCAGCAGCGTGCTGCCCAGGACCAGGTAGTAAGAGGTCAGCGGGCGGTCGAGCAGCGTCCGCCAGCGGGCCAGCCGGTCCCGCAGGCCGGGGACATAGGCGCGGAACTGGCCGCCCGCTGGCTGGGCATCCTCGCTCACGTCCGCTCCGTGGCCCCGACGGCAAGATCCATGTCTCCAGTGTCGGTGCCAGGACCCTCAGGGACCGGGACATCCGGCGCGTGTCGCGCCAGAGCCCGCGGGATCGCGCGCTATGTCTGCAGCCACTCCGCGTAGAACAAGCCCAGGCCGAGCGCGATGCACAGGCCGCAGATCAGCCAGAAGCGGATCACGATCGTCGTCTCGGCCCAGCCGATCATCTCGAAGTGATGATGCAGCGGGCTCATCTTGAACACCCGTCTGCCGGTGGCCTTGAAGAAACCCACCTGGATGATCACCGACAGCGTGATGATCACGAACAGGCCGCCGAGGATGAACAGCAGCAGCTGCGTCTTCGTGCAGATGGCGAGGCCCGCCAGCACCCCGCCGAGCGCCAGCGACCCGGTGTCGCCCATGAAGATCTCGGCCTTGGGCGCGTTCCACCACAGGAAGCCGAAGCAGGCGCCGAGCACGGCGGCGGCTACCACCGCCATGTCCAGCGGGTCACGGACGTTGTAGCACTGCGGCGCCAGGAACGTGGAGCAGTCGTTGCGCTCCTGCCAGATCCCGATCAGCACGTAGGCCGCCAGGACCTGGACCGTGGCACCGGTTGCCAGCCCGTCCAGGCCGTCGGTCAGGTTCACGCCGTTCGATGCGCCCGCGATCATGATCACGACCCAGATCACGAACGGCAGCACGCCGATAGTCGGCCCGAAGTCGCGCAGGAACGACAGGTGCGCATCCGCGGGCGTGAGCGCCAGGCCGTCCGGGTGCTGCAGCACCTCGACGGCGAAGATGGCGCCGACCACCGCCTGGCCGGCCAGCTTCGCGCCGCTGCGCAGGCCCAGGCTGGTCTGCTTGTAGATCTTGATGAAGTCGTCGATGAAACCGACCAGGCCGAGGCCGGTCATCAGCGCCAGCACCAGCTCGCCCGACACCGAGAATGCGTCCCTGGTGGCCACGTGACCGACCAGGTAGCCGGCCAGCGACGCGATCACGATGACGGCGCCGCCCATCGTGGGCGTGCCCCGCTTCGTCTCGTGCGCCTTCGGCCCCTCGACCCGGATCAGCTGGCCGTACCCCTGCCGGCGCAGAATCCGGATGGCGACGGGGGTGCCGAAGAGCGCGACCAGCAGAGACACCATGCCGGTGATGATGATGGTCTTCACCGGTCCGCTGCCTCCTGCTGTCCGTCCCCGTCAGGCTGTGCGTCCCCGTCAGGCTGCGCCTCCCCTGGCAGCGGCCGCTCTCCGGTGAGCGCGAGCGCCACCCGCTCGAGCCCGATCGAATGTGATGCCTTGACCAGTACGACGTCGCCGGGCCTGGTCCGGCTGCGCACGGCCTGTACGGCGGTCGCGATGTCGGGGACGTGTACCAGCTCACCGGACCAGCCGCCGACCGACTTGGCGCCCGCGAGCATCGGCGCCGCGTCGTCGCCGACCACGATCAGCGCGGCTACCCCGGCTCCCGCCGCCTGCGCGCCTGCCGCCTCATGCAGCTCGCCGGCCTGATCGCCCAGCTCCGTCATGTAGCCGAGAACGGCTATGCCGCGGCCGCCGCCTGCCATCGTCGCCAGCGCCGCTATCGCCGCCCGCATCGCGTCTGGATTGGCGTTGTAGGCGTCGTTGATGACGGTCACGCCGCCCGGCAGCGCCGTGACCTCCATCCGCCACCGGCTCCTCGCGACCGCAGCGGACAGGCCCTCGGCTATCGCCGCGGTGTCCATGCCGAGCTCGCGCGCGAGCGCGGCGGCCGCGAGCGCGTTGGTCACGTGGTGCTCGCCGTGCAGCGTCAGCCGGACCGGCGCGGATCCCGACGGGGTGACGAGCAGGAACTCGGCCCGGCCTGACCCGTCGGACCGCACCCGCTCGGCCCGCACGTCCGCCCGCGCTGACCGCCCGAACGTGACCACCCTGGCCCTGGTCCGGCTCGCCATCGCGGCCACTCGGTCGTCGTCGAGGTTCAGCACCGCGACGCCCTCGGCCGGCAGGGCCTCCGGCAGCTCGCCCTTGGCGAGGGCCACCTGGTCCAGGCTGCCGAACTCGCCCAGATGGGCGTGCCCGACGCCCAGCACCGCGCCCAGCCTGGGCGGGGTGATCTGGCACAGGGCCGCGATGTGCCCGATGGCCCTGGCCGACATCTCCGAGACCAGGTACCTGGTCTGCCCGGTGACCTTCAGCGCGGTCAGCGGATGACCGATCTCGTTGTTGAAGGAGCCAGGCGGGGAGACGGTCGGCCCGAGCCGCTCGATCACCTGCGCGGCCAGGTCCTTGGTGGTCGTCTTGCCGGCCGATCCGGTGATGCCGATGATCGTCAGCTGCGGCAGCTGGTCTACCACCGCACGAGCCAGCCTGCCCAGCGCGGCCTGCACGTCGGCGACGACCACCGCGGGCACGCCGACCGGCCGGGACGCGAGCACCGCGACCGCCCCGGCCGCCACCGCGGCGGCGGCGAAGTCGTGCCCGTCGGCTCGCCCGCCGGGCAGCGCTGCGAACAGGGCACCCGGCTCGGCCTGCCTGGAGTCGATCACGACCGGGCCGGTCACCAGCGCGGCCGGGTCCGCCACGGCTGCCAGCTCTCCCCCGGTGATCTCGGCAACCTGCGCCACCGGCAGCGGGATCACGCGTCCTCCGGGTAGTCGATGGCGGCACCGCCGGGCGGGCCGGGCGCCCACGTGCCGTGCGGGCCGCCCGATATCGTCGCATCCTCGCTTGCCCGCCGCCGCAGGAGGGCCTGCGCGGCGACCTCCCGGTCGTCGAACGGGATGACCGCGCCCGCTATGTACTGCCCGCGCTCGTGGCCCTTGCCCGCGATGAGAACCACGTCGCCCTTTGCCGCCGACCCGATCGCGAGCGCGATAGCGCCGGCCCGGTCGGGTTCCACGATCACGTGCGCGCGGTCTGGCAGCGCGATCTGCAGCGCCCCCGCCAGCATCTCGGCGAGGATCACCAGCGGGTCCTCCGACCTGGGGTTGTCGCTGGTGAAGATCGCCTGATCCGCGAGCCGGGCCGCGGCGGCGCCCATCAGCTGGCGCTTGCCCCTGTCCCGGTCACCGCCGCAGCCGAGCACGATCGTCAGGCTCCCCTGCGTCACCTGGCGCAGCCCGGTGAGCACCGCCTCGACGGCGCCCGGCTTGTGCGAGTAGTCCACCAGGACGGTGAAGTCCTGGCCCGCCTCGACCCGTTCCAGCCTGCCGGGCGGGCCCGCGCAGGCCGCGATGCCGGCGACCGCGGCTGCCAGCCCCACGCCGGACTCCACCAGCGCAACGATCGCGCCGAGGGCGTTGGCGACGTTGAACTGGCCGGGCAGCGATATGGACGCGTCGGCCTCGACGCCGCCGGGGCCGATGACACGGAAGGTAGAGCCGTCAGCCCCCGACCTGACGTCCACCGCCCGCCAGTCGGCAGAGCTGCGGCCAGCCACCGAGAACGTAGTGATCGGGATGGTCGCGCTGGCCGCTAGCTCACGCCCGTGCGCGTCGTCGATGTTCACCACGCCCGCCCGCGAGTAGCGGGACGTGAACAGCTGCGCCTTGGCCGCGAAGTACTCGTCCATGCTCGCGTGGAAGTCCAGGTGGTCCTGGGACAGGTTGGTGAAGATCGCCACGTCGTACCGGGTGCCGGCGACCCGCCCGGCGACCAGCGCGTGGCTGGAGACCTCCATCGCGGCCGCGCCCACGCCACGCTCGGTCATCGCGGCGAGCAGCGCCTGCAGGTCGGTGGCCTCCGGCGTTGTCAGCTTGCTGTCCAGCACCGCGGCACCGACCCGGACCTCTACCCCGCCGATCAGGCCGGTCTGGTAGCCGGCGGCCCGCAGGCCCGACTCGAGCAGGTAGGTAGACGTGCTCTTGCCTGCCGTCCCGGTCACGCCGATCAGCAGCAGCCGGCTGGAGGGCTCGCCGTAAATCCAGGACGAGACCTCGCCCAGCCGCGCGCGCGGGTCCGCGACGACGAAGACGGGCAGGCCTGCGCGCACCGCCGCGTCGCGGCCCGCCGGGTCCGTCAGCACGGCGACGGCACCGGCCGCTGCCGCCTGCTCGCAGAACCGGGCGCCGTGAACCGAGGTGCCGGGCAGGGCGGCATAAAGGTCCCCGGGCCGCACCGCACGGGAGTCGTGCGTGATCCCGGTCAGCCCCGGGCCGGCATCCTGATCAGCGCCCCTGGAGCCGGAGGGGCGCAGGCCTAGCAGTGCCGCGAGCCCGGCAAGGGGGCGCGCGGGCACGCGTTCGGGGCGCAGAGCCGCTGGCACGGGCTGAGGTTACCTCCGTTCACGGCGCCGTGAGCCTGATGTAGGGCGTTCTGGCGTAGTCAGGCGGGATCTTCAGTGTTTGCAGTGCAAATCGCGTCACATCGTAGAAAGCGGGCCCGGCGACTTCATCCCCGAAGAAATACTTGCCTTTCGGGTCCTGAATGTTGACGGCCACTACCAGCTGAGGATTGTCGGCCGGGGCGATACCGATGTAGCTGGATCCATACTGGCAGAGCGCGCACTTGTTGCCGGGGTCGGACACCTGCGCCGTCCCGGTCTTGGCCGCGATCGGGTAGCCCTTGATGAGCCCGTACGGCTCGCCGGCCTGGGCATCTACGCCGGGCACCTGCTGCAGGATCTTCATCAGCTCGCGGGCCGTCTTCGCCTTGATGACCCGGCGCGAGGCCGCGGGCGGGGCCGGCCGGAACGCGCCGGAACCGCTCGTCGTGCCGGCCACCAGCGTTGGCTGCACCCGCACGCCGCCGTTGGCGATCGTCGCGTACACGCTAGCCATCTGGATGGCGGTCACGGCCACGCCCTGGCCGAACGAGTTCTCGTACGGGCTGTCGCCGTAGTAGTCCCGGCTGCCCGGCGCCGGCAGCAGCCCGCCGCTCTCCCCCGGCGCGGCCAGCCCGCTCGGCGAGCCGAGCCCGAATGCGCGCAGGTAGTCATACTGCTGGCGCGGCGTGATGTGCTGGACGACCTGCACCATGCCGACGTTGCTCGAGTGCGCGAGGATGCCGGCCACCGTGTAGCGGACGGTCGGATGCGGCTCGGCGTCGTGGAACGCGTACAGGTTGTGGTCGACCCGGATCGAGTACGGGATGGTGTAGGCGTCCATCGGCGTCTGACCGCCCTTTTCCAGCGCGGCCGCGACCGTGATCGGCTTGAGCGTGCTGCCGGGCGCGAATACCTCGTTGGTACCGATGTTGCTGGTGACGCCCGTCCTTGTGAAGTCGGCCAGCGTCTGCGTGGGCCACTGCGCCATCGCCAGGATCGCGCCCGTGTGCGGGTTCATCACGATGATGGAGCAGTTGCGGGCGTGGAACATCGCGACCCTGGCCTTGCACTCCTGCTCGGCCGCGAACTGGATGTCGGAGTTGATCGTCAGCCGCAGGCTACGGCCGGGAACGACGGGCGTCGCCTTCTCCTGCGTCAGCGGGATGGGCTCGCCGTCGGTGCCCACCTCGACCTCCTGACGGCCGTCGCGCCCCTTCAGCAGCGTGTTGTACTCGGCCTCCAGGCCGCCCACCCCCTGCAGGTCGCCGGTCGCCGAGCTGACCGTGGTGAAGCCGGCGATGTCCGAGGCGAGGTCGCCGTTCGGGTAGGAGCTGGAGTAGGTCGGCGTCATCGTCAGGCCCGGCAGCTTCATCGCGCTGATCCGGCTGGCCGTTGCCAGCGCGACGCCGGTGCCGAGCAGCGCGTACTGCGAGTGCGGGGAGTTGTAGTCAAGCCTGGCCAGCAGCTGCGCGGCGGGGACCGCGAGCGGTCCCGCCAGCCGGGCGGCCATGACCGCGCGCTCGGGCACGGGAATCTGCTGCGGGTCCGCGATCACCGAGTCGGTCTGCACGGTCATGGCGAGCACGGTGCCGTCGCTGGTGACAATCGATCCCCGGACCGCCGGGATGGAGATCGGCTGCATGCGCTGCTGCGCGGCGTCCGCGGCGTACCTGGCCGAGTCCATGCCCTGGATCTGCACCAGCCGGCCCGCGAATACCGACATGACGAACACGACCACGATCAGCGTCAGGTTCAGCCTTCGCACCGGGCTGACGCATCGCAGCATCGGCCTGGCCTGTCCGCCCGGCCCGGCACTCCGGCCGGGGCCGGATCCGCTGCCCGCGCGCCGCCGTGCCTCGGTGATCCTGGCCGCAGAGCGACCCGGCCTTGCCTGCTGGCGACCCGGGGCGTGCGGCCGGGGCGGACGGGCCGGACCGCGAGATCCGCCCGGACCGTGGCCGCCCAGATTGTGGCTGCCCGGGCTATGGCTGCCCGGGCCGTGGCCGCCCGGCCCGCTCGGCGCCTGCCGCGCGCGGTAGGCGCGCCGTCCGGCCCACTCCCCGTCTCCGGCCGGCCCGTCCCCCGTTCCCCGGCTCACCGCGCTGCCTGCGATGTCCGGGGACACCAGTCGGGGCTCGAGGCCACCGAGGCGCTCGCCCGCAGCCGGTGCGTGCGCAGGTCGAGGAACTCCAGCTGCTGGCGCGGCCGCATGCCAAGGCTGCACGCCTCCTGCTGGATTTTCGCGTCCGACTCGTCGGTGGCGAGCTGGTTCTGCAGCTGCTGCGCCTGCAGGGCCTTGGCATTGGCCGACTGCTGCAGATGGTCGATCTCGAAGCTCGTCGCGCCCAGGGTCGTGTTGATGACGAGCAGGCAGATGAGGCCGCCGCCCAGCAGCGAGAGCACGAGCAGCACGAACGGAGCCCGCGGTACGCCCGCGGGGCGGCGCAGCTGGCGCGGCCAGGCCGCGGACCGCGCGGCCGCAGGCCGCTGCACCCCGGGCGGCCGCACCCCCGGCCGCGTGCCGCCAGGCGCAGCCCGCGGGCGTGCCCGCCGCGGGGCGGCACGCGGCGGCGCCGCGACTCCGCCGTCGCGCTGCCTGGCGGCCGGCCCGGTTCGCTGGCCCCGGTCCATCGTCGTGCTTTCCATCGCTGCTACTTCGCCCCTCCCTGTAGCACCGGGCTCACGCTCCGGCGCTGCTGATGCCAGCCCCCCCTGGCTCCTTCCGCGCACAGTGCTCATTCCGCTTCCGCGCACGGTCCTCATGCCGCTGCCCTGATCCGCTCGGCCGCGCGCAGCCGGGCCGGCGCGGACCGCGGATTGGCCGCTTGCTCCTGCGCGCTGGCGCGCTCGGCTCCGCGGGTAAGGAGCCGGAACTGCGGCTTCGATGACTCGAGCTGCACCGGCAGCCCTGGTGGTGTCTTATCGGCCGACCGGTCCGCGAGAGCCTGCTTCACGGCGCGGTCCTCCAGCGAGTGATAGGCGAGCGTCACGATCCGGCCGCCAACGGCGATCGCGTCCAGCGCGGCGGGCAGCGCCGCGTGCAGCGCGTCCAGCTCGCCGTTCACCTCGATCCGCAGCGCCTGGAATGTCCGCTTGGCAGGGTTCCCCCCGGTGCGGCGGGCCGGGGCCGGAATGGACTCGCGGATGATCTCGGTGAGCTGCGCGGTGGACGTCAGCGGCGCCCGCGCCCGAGCCCGTGCGATGGCATCGGCGATGCGCCGGGCGAATCGCTCCTCGCCGTAGTCGCGCAGCACCCTGGCAAGGCGGTCCGCCGGGTAGGTGTTGAGCACCTCGGCGGCGGTCAGCGGGGCGGCCTGGTTCATGCGCATGTCCAGCGGGGCGTCCTGTGCATAGGAGAAGCCCCGGTCCGGCTTGTCCAGCTGGGGCGAGGAGACGCCGAGGTCGAACAGGATGCCCTGCACCGCCCGCACGCCGAGCCCGGCCAGTATCTGCGGCAGCTCGTCGTAGCCGGCCTGCACGAGCGTGATGCGCTCGGCGAACGCGACCAGCAGCCGGCCGGACTCGGCGATCGCTTCCGCGTCGGCGTCGATCCCGATCAGGCGCAGGCCCTGGTGCTGCGACAGCAGCGCGCCCGCGTGCCCGGCGCGGCCCAGCGTCGCGTCCACCAGCACGGCACCCGGCGCCGTGAGGGCAGGCTGGAACAGCTCGAGGACCCGGTCCCGCAGGACCGGCACGTGCCCGGCCGCAGCCACTCCCATCGCGCCCCCTCGCTGTGCTCTTGCTTTCGTCGCGCCGGCGCCTGCGCACCGGGCGGCGGTACATCGCTGCGATGCCCGGCCAGGTCCCCATCCGCGCAGATGCACTGACGGGTCCGGTGGACCGCCTGACGCCGGGGAAGTGACGTCAGCCGGGCCTGGACCCTCCAGCACGGGTGGAGACCTCGCCGGGCATCCGGCCCTACAGGACTCCGGGCAGCACCTCCTCCGACGCATCGGAGAACGCGTCCTCCTGCTGCTCCAGGTAGGTATCCCAGGCGGTCGCGTCCCAGATCTCCAGCCTGGTGTTGGCGCCGATGACCACGCACTCCCGCTGCAGGGCCGCGTACTCGCGCAGGCTCGGCGGGATCGTGATCCGCCCCTGCCTGTCGAGCTCCTCATCCGAGGCACTGGCGAAGAACACGCGGCTGTAGTCCCGGACTGCCTTGGCCGTCACCGGCGCTGTCCGCAGGGCCTCGGTGATGCGGCCGAACTCAGACGCCGGGAACACGTACAGGCACCGCTCCTGGCCTTTGGTCAGGACAAGGCCGGCGGCCAGCTCGTCTCGGTACTTCGCCGGCAGGATCAGCCGGCCTTTCTCGTCGAGGCGAGGCGTGTGCGTGCCAAGAAACACCGGCGTCACCTCCCCAGTCCCCCACCAGCCACCACCCACAGGGCCCTCAGCGCCCCACGGAGCACCACTGTACTCCACTATCCTCCACCGTCAATCGCGGCGAGCCTCGGATTCGGAACTGAGCGCAGAGAAAGTGCTGGTAACAGCGGTGGAGCGCAGTGGAGAAGGGAAATGAGGAAAGGCAGCACATGAGCGCAGCCGCAGGACGGAGCCTGCTAACCGAACCAAGCCGGGCCGCGGCACGTCTGAGAGAAGGTCACCGCAGTGTTACCGCGACGATATGGGAGCGGGATCGCACGTTGGCCATACAAGGACGTACTGTCTGATCGCACGGTTAGTTACCGCAGGCTGGCCGTTGCGCTGGGCAAAAGACGAATAACGCACGCGAACTGGGCGCCAGGAGGATTACGTGGTCACCCATACGGGGCAATCGCCTGACCGGACGCTCGACGAGCTTGTCGATCTGGCCCGACAGGTGAGCACGGCGGTCGAGAGTGTCATCTCCGGCAAGCCCGAGGCGATACGGCTAGCGCTCACCGTGCTGCTGGCCGAGGGCCACATCCTGATCGAGGACGTGCCGGGGGTCGGCAAGACGATGCTCGCTAAGGCGCTGGCCCGGTCCATTGACTGCTCAGTGCGCCGCGTTCAGTTCACGCCGGACCTGCTGCCGAGCGACATCACCGGCGTGAGCGCCTTCAACCAGGAACTGCGGGAGTTCGAATTCAAGCCCGGTCCGATTTTCGCCAACATCGTGCTCGGCGACGAGATCAACCGTGCCTCGCCCAAGACCCAGTCGGCCCTGCTGGAGTCGATGGAAGAGCAGCAGGTGACCGTCGACGGCCGGACGTACGCGCTGGAACAGCCGTTCATGGTCATCGCCACCCAGAACCCGGTCGAGATGGAGGGCACCTACCCGCTGCCGGAAGCACAGCGCGACCGGTTCATGACCCGCCTGTCCATCGGTTATCCCGACAAGGACTCGGAGCTGGCGATGCTGGACTCGCACGGGTCAAGCTCGCCGCTTGATGACCTCAAGCCCGTCGCGCACGCGTCGGATATCAGGGCGCTGGTCGCGGCCGTACGCGAGGTGCACGTATCGGTGCCGATCCGGCAGTACATCATCGACCTGGTGACCGCCACCAGGACGTCCGCGGAACTGCGGCTCGGCGCATCGCCCAGGGCCGCGCTGCATCTGATGCGCGCCAGCCGCGCGCACGCCGCGCTCGACGGTCGTGACTTCGTCATTCCCGACGACGTGCAGACGCTCGCGATCCCGGTCCTTGCGCACCGGCTGCTGCCGAGCACCGCAGCTGTCGTGGGACGGGAAATGCCCGACCGGATCCTGTCCGCGATCGTGCAGCGGCTGCCGCTGCCGAGCCGGTAGCAGGGAAGCGGCGGCGCGCCCGGACCCGGACAGGGGGAAGGAGGCCCACGGTGGGCTCATGGCTGTCGGGGCTGACCACCCGCGGCACGTCGTTCCTGGCCGCGGGCACGGCCGCCACGCTCGCCGGCGTCCTGCTGACCGAGAAGAGCCTGCTGTGCGTCGGCGTGGCCCTGATGGCCCTGCCGCTGTTCAGCCTCATCGCTGCGCGCCGGGCCCGGTACCGGCTCAGCTGCAGCCGCATCATCAGCCCGCCCAGGGTGCCGGCCGGCAGCACCGCGCGGGTGACACTCAGGCTGCACAACATCTCCAAGACGCCCACCGGGCTGCTGCTGGCCGAGGACGCGATTCCGTACGCACTCGGGCCCCGGCCGAGGTACGTGCTGGACAACATCGAGCGGCGCGGGGTACGGAATCTCAGCTACACGCTCAGGTCCGACCTGCGCGGCAAGTTCGAGGTCGGGCCGCTGCAGCTGCGCGTGGCCGACTCGTTCGGCCTCGTGGAGATCAACCGCTCGTTCTCGGCCAGGACCCCGTTCGTCGTGACCCCGCGGGTGTACCCGCTGTCCCGGAACATGATCAGCAGAGCCTGGGCGGGTGAGGGCGACGGCCGGTCCAGGCTGACGGCCACCGCAGGCGAGGACGACGTCATCCCGCGCCCCTACCGGGATGGCGACGAGCTGCGGCGGGTGCACTGGCGATCGACAGCACGGTACGGCGAGCTGATGGTGCGCAGGGAAGAGCAGCGCTGGCGCAACCGGGCCACGGTGCTCCTGGACACCAGGGGTGGCGCGCACATGGGCAGCGGGCCGAGTTCGTCATTCGAGATGGCGGTCAGCGCGGCGGCCTCCGTGGGCGTGCACCTGGCGCAGGAGGGCCTCATCGGCAAGGTCGTCAACGAGCAGGGCGCCAGCCTCGGCACGGGCGTGATGTTCGAGGACGAGCTGCTCGAGTCGCTCGCCGTGATCAGGCCGTCCCGCGGCCACGAGCTGACCGGCGGGCTCAAGGTACTGCGGGCCGCCGGACCCGGCGTGGTCATCGCCGTGATGGGCCGCCTGTCCGAGACAGCCGCCGAGCAGCTCGCCGCCTGCCGTGGCGAGGGCAGTCAGGCGATAGCGATCCTGCTGGCCGTCGGCACCTGGGCCGATCCCGGCCGGCTCGCCCAGCCCGGCCCGCGGCCGGCCCAGGACGCGCCGGCGGACGCGCCGGGCGGCAACCGCGCGGCGGAGCTGCCGGACGAGACGGCCGGGGCCGCGGCCACCCTGCGTGCGGCCGGCTGGCATGTCGTCTCGCTGCCTTCGAGCCTGCCCCTCGATATCGCCTGGGAGCAGCTCCCGCGAGCGGCCGAGATGCTCGTGCCCGGCGCGAGCCTCGCAGGCTATGACCCGGCCGGACGGACGGCATGACAAATCACCGGCTTACGTTCGCGGCAGCCATCGCCGTCCTGGCCGCGTCCCTGTCCATGGGGTCCCTGCTCGTCGGCACCCGCTGGCTCACCGCCAGCATCGGTGCCGTCGCCGCCGTGGCGCTGGCCGGCACCCTGACCCGGCTGACCCCGCTCCAGTCGGCAATCGCCGGATGCGCGGCGGCGCTGCTCGCGATCGTGCCAGTGCTGGCCGGGTACGGCTGGCCTGGCGGTGCCGGGGCGCTCGCTGTGCTCGCGATCATCGCCGCGAGCGCTACCGGCGCCAGGCTGCCGCGCGCATTCGCGGCGGCCGCCACCTATGTCGCGGTGCCGTTCCTCTATCTCAACGCGGTTTTCGCGGGCAGCTCGTCGTGGGCGGCCGTCATCCCGACCGCCGGGTCGCTGGCCGCTCTCGGCAGGCTGCCCGCCAGGGCCGCGACGGAGTTCAAGTACTCGCCCCCGATACCGACGAGCCGCCCGGTGGAGTTCATCACGGTCGCGGGCGTGACGGGGGTCGCGATCTGCGTGGACCTGCTCGCGGTCCGGCTGCGGCGCCCCGCGGTGGCGGGCCTGCCGCTGCTGCTGCTGTTCAGCGTGCCGGTGGCGACCAGCCTCAAGCGCTTCACGATCGTGCAGACGCTGCTGTTCGGCCTCGCGATCGCGGCATATCTGTCCCTGCTGTCGTCGGACAGCCGGCAGCGGCTGCGGATGTGGGGCAGGCTGGTGACGATCCGCCGCACCCATGCGGGCGACGAGACCGGCCAGGGGCCGGACACCAGGCAGGTGGCCGCGTCCGGGCGGCGCGTCGGGCTGACTGCCGTCCTGCTCGCGATGGTCGTGCCGGTGTTCCTGGCGGGAACGCCGCCCACGGACCTGTTCGCGAAGACGCCCACGGGCGGGCCCGGCGGCGGCCTGGCGATACCCGGCGGGCTGGCACCGCTGGACAGCGTCGGCCAGTTCCTGACGGAGAAACCACGGCTTGAGCTGACCTACAAGACGAGCAATCCCGACCCGGGCCAGCAGTACCTGCAGGAGTACGTGCTCAACTACGACTACGCGGCGGGCGGCAGGTGGCTGCCGAGCGCGTCGACCGGCAGGCAGGTCCAGCAGGGCCAGAGTCTCCCGTACCGCGTCCCCGGCCTCACCGGCGCCGTCCCGTTCCGGGTGGTGCGCACGTCGGTGAGCCTTGCCAGCCTCGTGAACATGCCGCTGCCCCTGCCGTACGCACCGGTCCAGGTCCAGGCCGCCGGCAGCACGCTGACCGAGACGGCGGCCACGCTCATGGTGTTCGCTACCCGGCCGCTGAGCAGCCCCCTCTTCACGGTCACCAGCGAGGAGGCCGAGCCGACCGTAGCGAGCCTCGAGGCTCCCGCGGCGTACCCGGCGTCGATCTCGAAGGTCTACACCGGGTATCGCGGTCCCGACGGGCGGCAGCTGCTCCGCATCGCCAGGCAGCACACCACCGGCGCGCGCACCGCTCTGAACAAGGCGATCGACCTGCAGCAGTGGTTCACCTCCGGCGCGTTCACCTACACGATCCGCGAACGGTGGCCGGGCTCGGGAACATGGCTGCTGCGGTTCCTCACCAAGGACCAGCGCGGTGACTGCGAGCAGTTCGCGCCCGCGTTCGCGGTGCTCGCCAGGCTGCTCGGCATCCCGTCGCGGGTCGCGATCGGCTTCACCGGCGGCACGGACGTCGGCGGTACCTGGCGGGTCACCACCGCCGACGCGCATGCGTGGCCGGAGCTGTACTTCCCGGACGCCGGCTGGGTCAGGTTCGAGCCGACGCCAAGCGGCGGCGCGGGCGTGGCCGGCCAGGGCACCGCGACGAGCCCGCCGTACACGACGAGCGCTGCGCCGGACGGTGCCCCGCAGACACAGCCGTCCACCGCTCCGTCCGCGGGCACCACGCAGGGCGGCAAGGCGAAGAACCTGGTCAACCCCAAGCAGGTGCAGGCACCCCAGGGAGCAAGCGGGACTGCGGGTGGCCGCCGGGCCGGGTTCCCATGGTGGGCCCTCATCGTGGCGGCAGCCGTCCTGCTGCTGGCCGGCCCGTCGCTGGCGCGGTGGCTGACCCGTCGGCGGCGCTGGCTGTCGGCGTCCACTGACCCGGCCCGGGCGAAGGTCGCCTGGCGCGAGTTCCTCGACACGCTGACCGACTACGGGATCGCGCCCGCGGCCAGCGAGTCGCCGCGGGCCGTCGCGCGCCGGGTGGCAGCGGAGGCCGGCCTGGACCAGGCCGCGGCCGCCGCCGTGACCAGGCTCGGCGGCGCGGAAGAACGCGCGAGGTACTCGCTGGGCAGCGTGCCGGGCAGCGGGCTTGCCGATGACGTCGCGACGGTCCGGGGCGCTCTTGCCGCGAAGGCGTCCAGGATGCAGCGACTGCGCGCGCGCCTGCTGCCGCCGTCCACGCTGGCCCGGGCGCTGACCGCGGTGCAGTCCTCGGGCCGGGCGTTCAGCTGGATCGACTCACCGCTGCCGATCTGGCGCCGGGGCCGCCGCCGGCCCGAACCCGGTCAGGCTCGCTGACGGGCTGATCCGGGGTTCTGTCTGCGGGCCCTTGCACG
>Ga0335078_10004920_pt1 | contig 19790 bp, 17 predicted proteins | sample Lox_Sample_32_FD_206711 | JGI IMG/M metagenome (GOLD analysis project Ga0335078, IMG submission 206711) | Soil microbial communities from Loxahatchee National Wildlife Refuge, Florida, United States - Lox_Sample_3.2 | ecosystem: Environmental > Terrestrial > Soil > Wetlands | place: USA... | reverse complement strand
GGCCGGGCTGCTCCGCGCCCGGTCGGGCGGTCACCGGAGCTTCGGTGTCACGATGGACCGTCGCGGGCTCCGTGACCACATGCGGCACGGCATCGTCCTCGTTCCCGAGGGCCGCCACGTCGTCACCAGGCTGCCGGTCGCCGACAACATCCTGCTTGGCGGCTCCTGCCACGGCTGGCGGCGCCCGGACGCCGCCGCGATCGCGTTCGCCTACGAGGTATTCCCCGAGCTCGCCGAGCTGCGCGAGCGCCGGGCCGGCGCACTGAGCGGCGGCCAGCAGCAGATGCTTGCCATCGCGCGGGCACTGGTCGCCAGCCCCCGCGTGCTGCTGCTCGACGAGCCGTCGCAGGGCCTGGCGCCCTTCGTGCTCGAGCGACTCGCCAGCTCCTTCCGGCAACTACAGGAGAACGGGATCACGCTCCTCGTTGTGGAGCAGAACCTGTCATTCGCCAGGCGGTGCACCGGCCGGCTGTACGCGATCGCCCAGGGAACGGTGCGTTACAGCGGCGGCTGGGAGGACTTCGCCAAGACCCCTGACCTGCTTGAGTCCTACCTGTAGCGGCGTTACCTTGAGATGCCCTCGCGCGACATCAGCGCGGCGCCGAGCCGGCGCGCCCAGCGCGGCGCGACGAGGACGCCGATGATCGCCACGGCGAGCCACACGCCCGCCACGATCGGGAACCAGTAGCCGTCGCCGGTCGGGTACGGGTACACGTTCCTGTAGAGCGTGTAGCCGAGCACGACGATCCCCAGGACCGGGACGATCACCTGCCACATCGGCACCGAAGGCATCTTGCGCCGCACGAACACGAGCAGTGTCATGCCGATGGTGGCGAGCACGTACACCACGAGCAGGATGAGCGTCCCGATCGTCCCCGACCAGAAGAAGGCGTGCTCCGCCACCTGCGACGGCGACGCGGACACGGCCACGTAGACGAGGTAAACGATCACGGCCATGACCGTCACCACGCCGGTCGCGGCCGCGGGCGTGCCCCACCGCCCGTGCGCCGCCCCGATACCGCGCTCGCCGAAGGAGTCGCGCGACATCGCGTAGACCATCCGCGCCGCGGCGACCGTGCTTGCCAGGCAGCAGCCGAACGCGGACACCGTCGTCCCGGCGGTGATCACGTTGCCGACCCAGGAGCCGACGTACGACGACCCCAGGTCGCCGAGCAGCGAGGGTGACGACCCGAAGGCGGCGATGCCCTTGGCTGACGTGCCGAACCCCATCATCTCGACGGCGGTCACCACCACGAAGTAGATGCCGCCGAAGATCGCGACGCCGAGTATCGCCCGGGGAATGTCCCTTGACGGGTTGTGCGCCTCCTCGCCCAGCGTCGCCGACGCCTCGAAGCCCGCGAAGGACAGGAAGCCGAATACCACGCCGAGGAACAGCGCGGACACCGACGTGCCCGGCGCCAGGCTGAACACCGACCAGGTGAACGTCGACCCGCCGGGTGCCGAGTGGGACAGCATCTTGACGAGCACCACCACGGTCACGATGAGGATCAGCGCGACCGTGCACACCTCGACGACCAGCAGCACGTTGGTCCCGCCGCGGGCCGGCAGCGCGGCGAGCAGCAGCGCGAGCGCGAGCGCGACGGCGACAAGCAGCATCGGCGCCCAGTCGGGCTGGTTCTTCCATATGCCGAGCGAGTCGAGCAGCCCGCAACCGAAGATCCCCGCCGCGCCGGCCGTGGTCACCGCGTAGAACACGTACGTTCCGGTGAGTCCCCAGCCCGCGATCACGCCGGTCCGCGGCCCGAGCGTCGCCCCGACGAACGCGTACGCTGACCCCGAGTGCCGGTAGTACTGGCACAGCCGCACGAACGTGTAGGCCACGAGCAGCACGCCGACCGCGGCGATGAGGAACGCCAGCGGTACGGCCCGGCCGGCCCCGATCGCGCCCTGCGGGTTGATGTTCGCGGCCATGGACGGCGCCATGAGCGCCAGCGACAGGCCGACCGCCTGCCAGACGGACAGCGAGCGCTTGAGCCCAGGCCCCGCCGCTTTCGTCTTCTGGGCTGGAGTCGTTGCCATGGCCACCTCCCAGGAGAGTGATCTTTAACAGCAGTGTGCGCGACGATTCCCGATACGGAAAGAGTGAAATGTGGCGCGATGACGCGAAGCAGCCGGCCGCCGCCGCGATCTCCGCCTCGCTGAGCCCGAGCCAGTACCGCAGCACGATGGCCCCGCGCCGCCTGGCAAGCCGCACCAGTTCCGGGTAGCGCGCGGCGAACAGCCCGGCGACGGCCGTCTCGGCGCCGGGCGGGTCCGTGTCTGTCTCGTCGAGGATCCTCACGGTGACAAGACACCTGGCCGCCGTCTTGGTTGCCCGGGCACATTCTGCGGTGCCCCGGTGTTTATTAGGGTGACGTGTCTCGTCGGTGGTGGCACCATCGAGGAGACGGCCTGCATACGGAGGACGATGACGACTGCTTACCGCGCCCGTGATTACGAGCCCCGTGGTTACGAGCCCCGTGGTTACGAGCTGAGCACCGAGATGGACGCCGCGACGGGGGAGCTAGACCTTGAGGAGCGGCACGCGCTGCGCCGCGTGGCAGGGCTCTCCACGGAACTCACCGACATCACCGAGGTCGAGTACCGGGCCCTGCGCCTTGAGCGCGTCGTGCTGATCGGGGTATGGACCGAGGGCACGCAGCGGAGCGCGGAGAACTCCCTGCTCGAGCTGAGCCGGCTCGCGGAGACCGCCGGGTCGGTGGTGCTCGACGGCCTGATCCAGCGCCGGGCCCGGGTCGACCCGGCCACCTACGTCGGCGCGGGCAAGGCGCATGAGCTCGCCGGGATCGTGGCGGCGACCGGTGCGGACACGGTGATCTGCGACGGCGAGCTGAGCCCCAGCCAGCTGCGGCGCCTTGAGTCCGTGGTCAAGGTCAAGGTGATCGACCGTACCGCGCTGATCCTGGACATCTTCGCGCAGCACGCCAAGAGCCGTGAGGGCAAGGCGCAGGTCGAGCTGGCCCAGCTGCAGTACATGCTGCCGCGGCTGCGCGGCTGGGGCGAGTCGCTGTCCAGGCAGGCCGGCGGCCGGGTGGCCGGCGGCGGCGGCATCGGCGCCCGCGGTCCCGGTGAGACCAAGATCGAGACGGACCGGCGCCGGATCAGGACGCGGATCGCCAGGCTGCGCGGCGAGATCGCCGGCTTCAAGGTGGGCCGTGAGGTGCAGCGCGGCCAGCGCAAGCGCAACGAAGTGCCCTCCGTGGTGATCGCGGGCTACACCAACGCGGGCAAGTCCAGCCTGCTCAACGCGCTGACCGGGGCGGGCGTGCTGGTGGAGGACGCGCTGTTCGCAACCCTCGACCCGTCGGTCAGGCGGGCGAAGCTGCCGAACGGCCGGCCGTTCACGCTGACCGACACCGTCGGGTTCGTCAGGCACCTGCCGCACCAGCTGGTGGACTCGTTCCGGTCCACCCTTGAGGAGGCGAAGGACGCGGACCTGATCCTGCACGTGGTGGACGGCTCGGACGCCGACCCCCAGGCGCAGCTCACCGCGGTGCGCGAGGTGCTCGCCGAGATCGGGGCGCGGGACGTGCCCGAGCTCGTCGTGATCAACAAGATCGACCAGGCGGACCCGGTGACGCTCAAGGCGCTCCAGCTCCGCGAGCGCGGGGCGGTGCTCGTCTCGGCGCGGACAGGCGAGGGACTGGACGAGCTGCGCGCGGCGATCGAGGAAGGCGTGCCCGAGCGGGACCGCGTGGTCCGGGTCAGCGTCCCGTACAGCAGGGGCGACCTGGTGGCCAGGGCGCACGCGGCCGGCGAGGTGTCGCGGACGGAGCACGGACCTGACGGCACCTTCCTCGAGGCCAGGGTCCCGCCGGACCTCGCGGCCGAGCTGCAGCGCTTCACCGTCGCGTAGTGCCGGTTCACCGTCGCGTAGTGCCGGTTCACCGTCGCGTAGTGCCGCTTCACCGTCGCGTAGTGCCGCTTCACCGTCGCGTAGTGAGGTACCCGCGCGGCCCTCGTCCGCGTGGTGCGGCCTGATAGGATCGCGGTTTTTGCGATCGGGCCGCACCACGCGGACACCGGGGAGTACGGGGGGTCGCCCCCCCGGGAGACAACTGCAAATTGCCTCCCGGTTTGCGGAAGGGGCTTGTAAGGACCCCCTCCGGTGCAATACCGTGACGGAACCGATATGTAGGACGGATTGCGCAACTCGGTGCCAGCCGCACGAGTGCCCTCGTCCATATCGGGGAGTACGCACGGTCAGCGCCGACGTCGACATGCATGGCAGGTGGCCGCTCATGATGGCTGGAACCGACCGGCTGGGTTACCGGGACGGCGGGACGATCCCGTGACCGCCCGGCTGCTCACCAGCATCGGCAGGCTCTGGACCGGGTCCGAGATCATCAGCAACGCCGCCATCCTCATCAGCGACGACCGGATCGCGTGGGTCGGCCCGTCCGCCGACCTGCCGCGTAGCGTTCCAGGCGTCGTCGCGGACATCGTCGACGTCGACATGGTGGAGAACCTGGGCGGCGGGCTGGTGACCCCGGGCCTGATCGACGCGCACACCCACCCGGTCTACGCGGGCAACCGGTACGCGGAACTCGCGATGCGCTCCACCGGGCTGTCGGACTCGGAGATCACCGCGGCCGGCGGCGGTATCTCGTCCACGATCACCGTGACCAGGGGCACCGACCCCTGGACGCTGTGCAACAACGTCCGCGAGCGGCTCGCCAGCTGGCTCCAGTCGGGAACCACGACGATCGAGGCGAAGACCGGCTACCACCTGACGCGGGACGGCGAGCTCGCCGACGTGCGGATGCTCCGCTCCCTCGAGGACGAGCCCGGCATGCCGCGGGTGCACGTCACCTTCTACGCCGCGCAGATGGTGCCGCCGGAGTTCTTCGGCCGCCGCAGCGACTACATCGACGCGGTGTCCTCCTGGTGCGCCGACGCCGCCGCGGTCGGCGCGGACAGCGTGGACGTCAACTGCGAGGACGGCCGGTTCACCGAGGAAGAGGCGCGCTGGATACTCAACGCGGGCCGCCGCGCGGGGCTGCTGCCCCGGCTGCACGCCTGCGGGCACGCGCGGGGCGGCAGCGGCGCGGCGCGGGTCGCCGCCGAGCTCGGCTGCGCCTCGGCCGACCTGCTGCACGCCGCGACCGACGAGGACGTGGCGGCCCTGTCCCGCGGCGGCGTCGCCGCGGTGATCTCGCCCGGGTCCGCGCTGCAGCAGTCGGCCAGGCCGCCGGTCCGGTCGCTGCTCGACAAGGGCGTGGTGGTCGCGCTCGGCTCGGACCACACGCCGGGCGGCGTCGGCATCACCTCGATGCCCATGGTCATCGCCCTGGCCGTGTCCTACCTCGGCATGTCCGTCACCGAGGCGATGCGGGCCGCCACCCTGGGCGGCGCGTACGCGCTGCGCGCTCCCGACCGAGGCGCGATGGTCCGCGGCCGCCTGGCCGACATCGTCCTATGGGACGCCGACCACGAGGGCGCCTTCGCCTGGAACTACGGCCTCACCCCCCGCCGCGTCTGGCGCGGCGGCGAGCCCGTCACCCTCTAGTCAGGCCCTAGCCCGTACTGACGCCGAGGCCCCCTGCCCGCTGCCGGGTCCCTGCCCGCTGCCGGGTCCCTGCCCGTTGCCGGGTCCCTGCCCGTTGCCGGGTCCCTGCCCTCGGGGTGGGTCTCGTGCACCAGCCGTAACTCTGGCCACCCGTCAGCGCACCGCGCGGCCATTCGCGCCGGACAGTCAAAGATAGTGGACGTTTGGGCACACTCCGATGTACCCAAATGTCCACTATCTTGCCTGAGGGCCGCAACGATGGCAGGAAAGGTGGGATCCGGCCAGATCCTGCCATCGCGCCGTCCCTGCCCGTAAGGGACGACGTCGCACCGGCCGCGGCGTGGCATGCTTACCGGCATGGGGAACCTGATGCCTGTCACGCTCGTCGTGGGCGAGGAGGAGTTCCTCGTCGACCGGGCGGTGCGTGCGGCGGTGGCGCAGGCGCGGGAGGCGCTCGCCGAGGACGGCGGTGGCGGCGAGGGGGACCTGCACGACCTGGAGGCGTCCGCGCTCGGCCAGGGCGAGCTCGCCGCGCTCACGTCACCGAGCCTGTTCGGCGGCGGCGCGGTGGTGATCGTCAGGAACGCGCAGAACGCGGCCAAGGAGATCGCCGCCGAGCTTGCCAGGTACGCGGCAGGCCCGGCGCCCGACGCGGCGGTGATCGTCACGCACGCGGGCGGCGCCAAGGGTAAGGCACTGGTCACGGATCTGGCCAAGGCCGGGGCGCGGCAGGTCGACTGTCCCAGGCTGACCCGGGCGGGCGAGCGGACCGACTTCGTCAGGAACGAGTTCCGTCGGGTCGGGCGGCAGGCGGACGCCGACGCGGTGCGCGCGCTGCTCGACGCGATCGGCGGCGACCTGCGCGAGCTGGCGAGCGCCGTCGACCAGCTCGCCTCCGACACGACGGGACGGGTCAGCGCGGCCACCGTCGCCAGGTACTACCGCGGCCGGGCGGAGGCGACCGGCTTCAGCGTCGCCGACCACGCGGTCGAGGGACGGCTGAACGAGGCACTTGAACAACTCCGCTGGGCCCTGGCCACCGGCACCGCCCCGGTCCTGATCACCAGCGCGCTGGCCACCGGGGTACGGCTACTCGGCCGGGTCGGCGCCGCGCCGCGGACCGCGAACCCCAACGCGCTCGCCGCCGAGGTCGGCGCACCGCCATGGAAGATCGACCGGGTACGGCAGCAGCTGCGCGGCTGGCACCCGGACGGCGTGGCCGCCGCCCTGCAGGCCGTCGCGGAGGCCGACGCCCAGGTCAAGGGAGGCGGTGTCAGCCCCGAGTATGCCCTGGAGCGCGCCATCCGGCAGATCGTCGCCTACCGCAACGCCCTCCGCTAGCGCTTCCCAGCCAGCCCGGCTCCCTGCCAGCCCGGCGCTCGCTGCCCCCGCCTCACGCCCCGCACCCGATCCGCCGGGCATCGTTTTGGCTCGGGGGAACCTTGCGCCAAAACGTATTGGCTCGGGGGAACCCCGGTACGTCTCTATTGGCTCGGGGGAACCCCGAGCCAATACGTATCTGGACCGGGGAACCCTGGTCCAGATACACCCCGGCCTTGGGAGCCCGTCAATAACAGATAACAGCAAGAAGCGGCTAGGGTAGACGAACGTCTCGTCCGGTCGCCCGCCCCGGAGCCGCTGCTGCGAACCTTAGGCCGACTGAAGGTCGGCGAGGCGCTTGGCGATCGCGGACTTGCGGTTCGCGGCCTGGTTCTTGTGGATGACGCCCTTGGACACGGCCTTGTCGAGCTTGCGGGACGCGACGCGCAGCGCGGCGGTCGCCTCCTCGACGTTGCCGGCCTCGACGGCCTCGCGGAACTTCCGCACGTGGGTACGGAGCTCGGACTTGACCGCCTTGTTGCGCTGGTGCGCCTTCTCGTTGGTCTTGATGCGCTTGATCTGCGACTTGATGTTCGCCACGCGAATACGTCCTTTGTCGGATTAAAGTCTGCTTGCCCGCCCAAGGGAACGGTCTGCCCGCCCGGAGCGGCAGCGTGAGAGTGGGCGCGAACACGAAGGATAGCCGAACGGCCGCCGCTTACTCAAACCGAGTGCCGCATCCCGTGACGCCAGGACCGTGGCCAGGTCACGATACCCTGATCGAGGGACGCCCGCGACAGGCACAAGCCGACGGCTGCCAGGCAAGGCGGCAGCAGGCAAGCCCGCGACGTCCCGCCAACCGCGCACCGATCCCCGCGCACTCGCACGTTCATGGAAGCATGGTGGCAATGACCGACCCGGCCAAGGCTGCCAGGGGCCCAGCCAGCAAGGACAAGGCCCCGGCGCCGGCCAGCACGGACCAGGCCGTGATCCGCAACTTCTGCATCATCGCGCACATCGACCACGGCAAGTCCACCCTGGCCGACCGGATGCTGCAGCTGACCGGCATCGTGGACGCGCGGCAGATGCGCGCCCAGTACCTGGACCGGATGGACATCGAGCGCGAGCGCGGCATCACGATCAAGAGCCAGGCGGTGCGCCTCCCCTGGAAGAAGGATGGTACCCACTACGTCCTGAACATGATCGACACCCCCGGCCACGTCGACTTCACCTACGAGGTGTCACGCAGCCTCGAGGCCTGCGAGGGCGCCGTCCTCCTTGTCGACGCCGCGCAGGGCATCGAGGCGCAGACCCTGGCCAACCTCTACCTGGCCATCAACGCGGACCTCAAGATCATCCCGGTGCTCAACAAGATCGACCTCCCGGCCGCGCAACCCGAGCGGTACGCGGCAGAACTGGCCGCCATCATCGGCTGCGACCCGGGTGAAGTGCTCAGGGTGTCCGCGAAGACCGGGGAGGGCGTGCAGGAGCTGCTCGACGTCATCGTCGACCTGGTTCCGCCCCCCCAGGGCGACCCGAGCGCACCACCGCGAGCCCTCATCTTCGACTCGATCTACGACACCTACCGCGGTGTCGTCACCTACGTCCGGGTCGTCGACGGCAAGTTCAGCAAGCGCGAGCGCATGCTGATGATGTCCACCCAGGCCGTGCACGAGACCCTGGAACTCGGCGTGATCAGTCCCGAGCCGATCCCGAGCGACGGGCTCGGCGCCGGCGAGGTGGGCTACGTCATCTCCGGCGTGAAGGACGTGCGCCAGGCCCGCGTCGGCGACACGATCACCACGACCACCAATAAGGCGAGCGAGCCGCTGGCGGGCTACGACCACCCCAAGCCCATGGTGTTCTCCGGCCTGTACCCGGTCGACGGCGATGAGTACCCGGAGCTGCGTGACGCCCTGGACAAGCTGCGGCTCAACGACGCGGCCCTGGTCTACGAGCCGGAGACGTCCACCGCACTCGGCTTCGGATTCCGCTGCGGTTTCCTCGGCCTGCTGCACATGGAGATCGTCAGGGAGCGGCTCGAGCGCGAGTTCGACCTGAGCCTCATCTCCACCGCGCCGAACGTGGTCTACCGCGTCGTCATGGAGAGCGGCCGGGAGCTCACGGTGACCAACCCGAGCGACTTCCCCGGCGGCATCGACGGATTCTCTGCCACGACGACGAGCCCAAGGGAAAATACCGGCGGCAAGATCAAGGAAGTGTACGAGCCCGTGGTACGGGCGACGATCATCTCGCCGTCCGACTACATCGGCACGATCATGGAGCTGTGCCAGGGCCGCCGCGGCGCACTCAATGGCATGGACTACCTGTCAACCGACCGGGTGGAGATCCGCTACACGATGCCCCTTGCCGAGATCATCTTCGACTTCTTCGACCAGCTCAAGAGCAGGACCCGGGGCTACGCCAGCCTGGACTACGAGCCAGCGGGCGAGCAGGTCGCCAACCTGGTCAAGGTGGACATCCTGCTCCAGGGCCAGCCGGTGGACGCGTTCAGCCAGATCGTGCACGCGGACAACGCCCGTGAGTACGGCCTGTCGATGACCGCCAAGCTCAAGGAGCTCATCCCGAGGCAGCAGTTCGAGGTGCCCATCCAGGCCGCCGTCGGCAGCCGGATCATCGCCAGGGAGAACATCCGCGCGCTGCGCAAGGACGTACTCGCCAAGTGCTACGGCGGTGACATCACCCGCAAGCGCAAGCTGCTCGAGAAGCAGAAGGAAGGCAAGAAGCGGATGAAGACGATCGGTCGCGTCGAGGTGCCGCAGGAGGCGTTCGCCGCCGCCCTGTCCACCGGACAGGGCGACAAGAACGCGAAGTAACGCGCCTAATGACGGGCGATGTTCAGCAGGATGATCAGCACCATGATCGTGATCCACAGGTAACCGAGTACGAGCCCGGTGACGGCCATCGCGTCGCCGCGTTCCCCCGACTTACGTATCTGCCCGCGCGCCGCGTGCCCGAGTATGACCGCGGGTATGCCGAGGAAGACGGGGAAGATACCGCAGACCAGCGCCCCGACCGCGAACCCGTTGGTCCGCCGCACGACGAACGGCTGGTAGTACCCCGCCTGGTAGGGCGCGGGCGCAAGCGGCCCGCCCGGCCCGGCGGGCAGGTCGGCGACCAGGGCGTGCAGGTCCGCGTAGGTCCGCGCGGCGAGCACCCGGGCGGTCCGCTCGTCGAACTCGTCCTTCGTCAGCCGCCCCTCGGTGTACGCGGCCTTGACCACGTCCATCGTCCGCTCCCTGTCGGCGGAGGCCGCCAGCATCCCCGGCTGGACGTGCCGTCCTGGTGAGCCGTAGGGAAAGGCCGTGTGGACGGGCTGCGGCCCGTAGGGCGCGACGCCGTACGTTGGCGGCCCGTAGCGCGGCCCGTAGCCCGGGCGGGACGGCGCCGGCGCCGGCGATGGTCCCGGCGATGGCGCCGGCATCCGCTGTGTCGGCGGCACGGGCGGGGCAGCCGGCGCTGGCGGCGCCGGCGGGATCGGCCTTGTCGACGGGAGCGGCTGTGTCGGCGGCGCAGGCTCCGCCGGCGGGGTTGACGACGGCTGCGAAAAGCCATTTGAAGCAGGTCCCGGATCTGAAGACACCAGTACCTCCCGCCTGTGTCGGTCCGACTACAGCTTATCCTCGGCTCTATGCCAGGAACGCTGCCGGAGGGGGAACCGGTTCCCGAGGACGGGTCGTTGCCTGGCGGCGCGACCCAAGGCTTCGGTGATGCCCCGTTCGGCGTCTACGTACACGTGCCGTTCTGCCGGACCCGGTGCGGCTACTGCGACTTCAACACCTACACTGCCGCGGAGCTGGGCGGCGGGGCAAGCCAGGCCACCTACCCGGACCTGGTAAGCCGGGAGATCGACCTCGCGGCACGGGTACTGCCCCATACAAACGCGCAGGTCACCGCGGTGTTCTTCGGCGGCGGCACCCCGACGCTGCTCGCTCCCTTGCAGCTCGGCCGGATCATCGCGACGATCGGCGACAGCTTCGGCGTCGCGGCGGACGCCGAGGTAACGGTCGAGGCCAACCCGGAAACCGTCGGCCCCGCCGAGCTGGCGCAGCTGCGTGCCGAGGGGGTCACCAGGCTCTCGTTCGGTATGCAGAGCGCGGTACCACACGTGCTGCGGGTGCTTGACCGCGAGCATGAGCCCGGCAGGCCAGCCGACTGCGTCCGCTGGGCACGCGCGGCGGGATTCGAGCACGTCAGCCTGGACCTGATCTATGGCACGCCGGGGGAGAGCGACGACGACTGGCGACGGTCGCTGACCGCGGCGATCGATGCGGGGCCCGATCACGTCTCCGCCTACGCGCTGATCGTCGAGGACGGCACGCGCCTGGCGGCCAAGGTCAGGCGCGGCGAGATCGAGCCGCCGGACGACGACGCGATGGCCGACCGCTACCTGATCGCCGACGAGCTGCTCGGCACGGCCGGCTTCACCTGGTACGAGCTGTCCAACTGGGCGACACACGACAAGGGTCACTGCCGTCACAACCTGCTGTACTGGACGGGCGGCAACTGGTGGGGCTTCGGCCCGGGCGCGCACAGCCACGTCGGCGGCGTCCGCTGGTGGAACGTGAAGCACCCCACGGCCTACGCCGCCCGGCTGGCGGCGGGCAGGTCCCCGGCCGCGGCCCGCGAGCGGCTGACCGCCGGGATGAGGCGGATGGAGGAGATCATGCTCCGCGTCCGGCTGGCCGAGGGCCTGCCGCTGTCCCTCCTCACCGCCTCGGCCCGTGCCGAGACGGAACGGATGCTTGCGATGAGCCTCATCGACCCGGCCGCTCACGCGGCCGGGAGACTCGTGCTGACCTTGCGGGGCCGTCTCCTCGCCGACGCAGTCATCCGAGACCTGACCTAGCGCCTCGGGCCGGGCCAAGCCAGGCCGGGCCGGCCGCCACGCCAAGCCAGGGCCGGCCGCCACGCCAAGCCAGGGTCGGCCGCCACGCCAAGCCAGGCCCGGGCCGGCCGCCACGCCACCCCGGGCCCGATGGTTGTGGCAGCCGGCCGCCTATGGCCGTATCGCTGCCGCAACCATCCGGTCAGGCTTGCGCGGTCACGAAGTCGATGAGCTCCTCGACGCGGCCGAGCAGTTCGGGCTCCAGGTCCGCGTAACTGGTGACGGAGCCGAGGATGCGGCGCCACGCGGCGGCGACGTCCCGCGGAGTCTCGTGCGGCCAGCCGATCCGTGCCAGCACGCCCTCCTTCCACGACAGCCCGCGGGGCACGTCGGGCCAGGCCCCGAGGCCGACCGCGGCGGGCTTGACGGCGGCCCAGATGTCGATGAACGGGTGGCCGACGACGAGCACGTCCGGTTCGCTCGACACGGCGGCGGCGATCCGGCTCTCCTTGGAGCCCGCGACGAGGTGGTCGACGAGCACGCCGAGCCGCCGTCCCGTGCCAGGCTCGAAGTCACGGACGATGGCGGGCAGGTCGTCCACGCCCTCCAGGTACTCGACGACGACCCCGACGTCGCGCAGGTCGTCTCCCCAGATCTTCTCCACCAGCTCCGCGTCGTGCTTGCCCTCGACGTAGATCCGGCTGGCCTTGGCGACCTTCGCGCGCTGCGTCGGCGCGGCGACGGACCCGGACGCGGTGCGCCGCGCGATGGCGTCGCTGCGTTGCGGTTTGGGTGCGGGCCTGACCAGCGTTACCCGCTTGCCGTCGAGCAGGAACGTGCCGGGCAGCGGGAACACCCGCCGCTTGCCGAACCGGTCCTCGAGCGTCACCGCGCCCGGCTCGACCGCCACCACCGCCCCGCAGAACCGCCCTTCGAAGTCCTCAACCACGAGGTCCCGCTCCGCCTCTACCTTCCTGCCAACCTCCCCGCCCGCCACCCCTCTGCCAGCCTCCCCGCCCGCCACCCCTCTGCCAGCCTCCCCGCCCGCCACCCCTCTGCCAGCCTCCCCGCCCTCCGCCCGCGGTACCGGCCCCTGCCCCGGCCTGGGCTTCCGGTTCCCCGGCGCAAGCACGTCCCGCCCGTACTGTCGGCTTCGCACCCTTTGCGCCTCCTTGACCCGTAACCCGTAACCTGGCCTGCTTTACCCGTGTACCGTTGAGCCGGCCATGGCCGGCCAGGCGGCACACGGCCAACGCCTGACCCCCGCTCGCGGAAGCCTAACCCACCCAGCTTCGTCCTTGCCGTCCGGAAGGTCTCAGGAGTTAATAGAATTGGCACTCAGGGATAGCGAGTGCCAAGGAGGTGAACACGGTGCTTGACGAGCGCAAGCTGGCGGTACTCCGCGCGATTGTCGAGGACTATGTGTCCACCACCGAGCCGGTGGGGTCGAAGTCCCTGGTCGACCGGCACGGCCTGGACGTCTCGCCGGCCACGATCCGCAACGACATGGCGGTGCTCGAGGAGCAGGGGTTCATCACGCAGCCGCACACCAGCGCCGGGCGGATCCCGACGGACAAAGGGTACCGGCTGTTCGTCGACCGGCTGTCGGCCGTCAAGCCGATGTCGGCCGCCGAGCGGCGCGCGATCGAGACGTTCCTGACCGGCGCGTACAGCCTCGACGAGGTCGTGGCGCGCACGGTCCGGCTGCTCGCCCAGCTCACCAGGCAGGTCGCGGTGGTGCAGTACCCGTCACTGTCGCGGTCCTCGGTGCGGCACATCGAACTGGTCTCGCTCACCCCGCAGCGGGTGCTGCTCGTCCTCATCACCGACACCGGCCGGGTGGAGCAGGCGGCCGTGGACCTGCCGGACGCCGCCGAGCCCGAGTCGATCGCGCACCTGCGCGCCGTACTCAACGCGTGCCTCGATGGTCATAAGCTTGCCGACGCGGCCGCGACCGTGTCCGGCCTGGCCGACCGGATCCCTGTACCCGAGCGGCCGAACGCCGGGGCGGTCTTCTCCGTGCTGCTCGCAAGCCTCGCTGAGCGGCACGAGGAACGGCTGGTTTTCGCCGGCACCGCCAACCTGGCCGCCCCCGATTTCGGCAAGGGGCTGCGTGACGTGCTCGAAGCACTGGAGGAACAAGTGGTACTCATGCGGCTCCTCGGCGAGGCCGCGAGCCCGTCCGCGCTGACCGTCAGGATCGGCGCGGAGACGGGCATTCAGGGCACGTCGGTGGTGTCGGCGGCCTACGGCGCCGGCGGGCAGGCGGTGGCCAAGCTCGGCGTGCTCGGACCGACAAGGATGGACTACCCGGGGACGATGGGAGCGGTGCGCGCAGTGGCACGGTACGTCGGGCAGATTCTCGGGGAGTCATAGTGGCTGAGGACTATTACGGGCTGCTCGGGGTCCGCCGCGACGCTTCGCCGGACGAGATCAAGCGGGCCTACCGCCGGCTGGCGCGGGAACTGCACCCGGACGTCAACCCTGACCCGGAGACGCAGGAGAAGTTCAAGGAGATCAACCACGCGTACGAGGTCCTGCAGGACCCGGAGAAGCGCCAGATGTACGACCTCGGCGGCGACCCGTTCGCCGCGGCCGGGGCGGGCGCGGGCGGGTTCGGCGGGTTCGGCGCGGCCGGCTTCCCGTTCAGTGAGTTCGTGGACGCGGTGTTCGGCGCGGCGGGCGCGGGTGCCACCCGCGGTCCCCGGTCCAGGGCGCGGCGCGGCAGGAACGCGACGATCCGGATGGAACTCGACCTGTCGGAGTGCGCGTTCGGCGCGACCCGCGAGCTCACCGTGGACACCGCGGTGGTCTGCCCGACCTGCTCCGGCGAGGGCACCGCGCCGGGCACGCACCCGGAGACCTGCCAGGTTTGCGCTGGGCGCGGCGAGATCAGCCAGGTGCGCAAGTCGTTCCTCGGCCAGGTGGTCACCACCCAGGCCTGCCCGAACTGCGGCGGTTACGGCACCGTGCTGCCGCGTCCCTGCCCGGAGTGCGACGGCGACGGCCGGGTGCGCACCAGGCGGACGATGAAGGTCAGGATCCCGGCGGGCGTCGAGGACGGCACGCACATCCAGCTGGCGGGCGAGGGCGAGACAGGCCCGGGCGGTGGCCCGCCCGGTGACCTGTTCCTTGAGGTGGTGCAGCGCCCGCACGCGATCTTCGAGCGGCAGGGCGACGACCTGCACTGCACGCTGACCATCCCGATGGTGGCGGCCGCGCTCGGCGCGACCGTGCCGGTGGAGTCCCTCGACGGGCCGAACGACGTGGACATCCGCCCTGGCACCCAGTCCGGCCAGGTCATACCGCTGTACGGGCTCGGCGTCAAGCACCTGAACGGCAGCGGCCGCGGCGACCTGGTGATCCACGTCGCGGTGGAGACCCCGACCAGGCTCGACGCCGAGCAGGAGAAACTGCTGCGCGACCTGGCCAAGCTGCGCGGCGAGGAGCAGCCGCCCGGCAAGTTCCAGCCTGGCCAGCAGGGCTTCTTCTCCCGCCTCCGCGACGCGTTCAACGGCCGCTGACCCCGCACCCTTAATCCCGAACGGGTGCCTGCGTCGCCCGGCCGGCGACGTGGCCGCCTCTTCGCGGCGTGGCCGCCTCTTCGCGTCTCTCCGTCTCTCCGCCGCCCCGCCGCCCCGCCCCGCCGCCCCGCCCCGCCGCCCCGCCCGCCCCGCCCCGCCCCGCCGCCCCGCTCCGCCCCCAGTCCCAGCCCTAGGCCCCCGCCCCAGCCCCCGCCCGCGGTCGCCCCGCCTCCATGGCGTCCCACCCGCGTCTTTAGCCCCATCAGCAACGTAGGGTATGGCAGAAAGCCGAGGAATCTCACCTTTTCTGCCATCGTCGGGCTAGTCGACCATGATCATGAAGAGTTGTTAGTGCTACCACGCTAACAACTCTTCGCGACACCAAAATCCTTCATGATCATTGGCGGCCGCCGCCCCTTCATGCGTCTCGGGAGCCTCATGAGCACCATTCGCCGCGTGGGTGGCGGTTGAACGGGCGCGGTCTGGCGCGGGCTGGCGCGGTCTGGCGCGGTCTGGCGCGGTCTGGCGCGGGCTGGCGCGGGGCCTGGCCAGGGCCGAGCCGAATCGGCTAACCAGCGGCCTACGCGGCTCAGCAGGATGGCTGCTGCCGCGGCGCCGGCCGTCGACGTGCGCAGGACCGTGGGGCCGAGGCGTGCCTCGATGGCGCCCGACTCGCGGAGGGTGCCGCGTTCGTCCGGGCTGATTCCTCCCTCCGGGCCCACAATCAGCAGGAGTTCGCCCGTGTCGGGCAAGGGCAGCTCGCGGACCTTGGCGGGGGCGCCGGCTTCGAGGACGATCGCTCGGGCTGTGGACGCGACGCGCTGCGCGAGGGCGGCCGTGGTGGCCAGGCCGGTGACCTCGGGGAGCCAGGCGCGGCGGGACTGCTTGGCGGCCTCACGGGCGGTGGCGCGCCATTTGGCCAGGGCCTTGTCGCCGCGTTCGCCCTGCCATCTGGTAATCGAGCGGGCGGCGGCCCAGGGGATCACCGCGTCGACGCCGATCTCGGTCATTAGCTCTACGGCGAGTTCGCCGCGGTCGCCCTTGGGGAGCGCCTGCGCGACGCTGAGCAGCGGCTGCGGCGGCGGGACCGTGTGCACGGCGCGGATGTCGAGCGTGACGGAGTTCTTGCCGACTTCGCGGACCACGCACTCGGCGATCGTGCCCGCGCCGTCGCCGACGTCCGCACGCTCACCGGTCCGCAGCCGCCTGACGGCCGCCGCGTGGTGTCCCTCCGGGCCGGTCAGCGTCATGACCTGCGCGGTCAGCTCGCCGGGCGGCACCAGGAACAGCGGCGGCCCCGCGGCCGGTCGGAGCGATTCCATGCGGGCCAGGTTAGCGCGGGGTCGGGCGCCCTTCGTCGTACAAGAACCGGAGCCGCGCGTACCAGCGCCATGAGCCGGACCCGGTCGGCGTGGCGGGTGAATCGTCCTGGCCGGTCAACGCCGAGCCGGTGTCCGGCGCCGATCCCGTGTCGGCGGGGGCGGCGGTTGCCGCGTACGTGCCGTCCGACGTGGTGCCGTCCGACGTCGAGGATCCGCCGGTGACTTCCGGGTGCGCGGTCGGCGTGGCCGTGGCGGTGCCGGGGGCCACCGCGCAGGTCGATGCCGACGTGGCCGGCGAGTCCGGCGTCGCGGTCGGCTGACCCGGGGACCCAGTCATGCCCGAGGCGACGGGGAAGGGAGTCTGCCTGGCCCCCGACGAGGTGGTTCCGCCGGCCGACCAAGATGACGAGGATGACGAGGCAGTACCCGGGGCTGACGGGGTGGGCGTCGGCTGCGCGGTGGAGCCGGACGCCGGCGGCTGGCACTGGGCGGCCGATCCCGGGCTCGGCCCGGCACCGCCCGGCCCGGCCCTAGAGCCGGAAGCGCTCGTCGGGCTCGGCTTGACGTCGGCTGTGGCGCCGCCGTCCGCCAGCGAGCCGGTACCGTCAGTGGTGGATTGCGCCCCTGACCCATCGGTGCCCGCCCTGCTGCGCGGGCCGGCGTCGCCGCCGTGGAGCACGGTGCTGCCCGCCTGGATGATCGCCTGGCGAACCGGCTGCACGCCAAACGAGACGCTGGCGATGACCACGATGCCGGCGAGGCCTGCCGCAAGCGGGAGCCATCCGATGCGCCATCCGCCGAGTGCTCCAAGTCGTGGGAATGTGTCCCCTCTCCTGCCTGGCTTCTCTGCGGGGGCGCGCTTGCGATGGCGTGGCCGCCGGGCCCGCCACGGCAGGTGCGCTCGCGCTAGCGGCAACTCTGGCCAGGCCCAGTGCCCGCGCCAGGTCCAGAACCTCATCCGCTCGACGGCGCCGGACAGGACGGCGAGCAGCCAGGGGCGCGGCGGGCGCCTGTCGATGCGCGCGCGGATGCTGTCGAGCCCGCTAGCACCGGGCTCGATCCCGTCTACCGCGTCGGACAGAGCCCGCCGCAGCGCATCTTCCAGGCCGTCCTCGGGCGAGGACGGATTCTCACCCACCTGCCCGCCGGGTCATGGCGCCTCCTGCCCCAGGATTGACTTGAGGGCCGCCATCGCCCGTGCCGTGTGACTCTTCACGGCACCCTTGCTGATGCCCATCGCCTTGGCGATGTCGGCTTCGGAGAGGTCGACATAGTAGCGCAGCACGATCGCCTCCCGTTGCCGTTCTGGGAGCACGCGCAACGCCGAGACGACCGCGTTGCGCTCAAGGAGCGTGAGGACGGCGTGCTCTGCGCTCGGCTCGTCCGGGGCCGGCTTGGGCGGGTGCATGTCGACGACCTTGCGGTGCCGCAGCACCGAGCGCGACCTGTTCACGACGGTCTGCCTGAGGTAAGAGAGCGCCTTCTCCGAGTCGCGCAGGCGCCGCCACGCCTTGTGCATCGACTCGAACGCGTCCTGCACCACTTCCTCGGCCGTCTGCAGGTCATGGACGAGCAGCAGGGCAAGCCTGACCAGTTGGTTGTAGTAGCCGACGTAAATCTCGGTGACGATCTCGGAGGCGTCCCATGCGACAGTTGCCTGGTGTGCCTGCGCGGTGACGCCCCCGGGGGAGCAGACCACGTCGGGTAGCAGGACGCTCGCCGAGAGTGCCTCCGTCACCCCCGTTGGACGCGCGGACTGATCGAAAGGTTCACCACGGGATCCGGGGTTACCGCCGCCCAGTGCGGAGCCTGGCGGCGCCAGCGTGCCGTTGATGATCATGGCGTCATCGAGCGAGCCGCCGCTGCCGAGGATCATGGCGCGGTCGAGTGACCCGCCGTCATCGAACGACCCGTTGCCGTCGAAGACTGAGTCCCCGGCAAGCAGCGCGGCGCCGTCCATGCCGCCGATCTCGCCGAGGTCGTCCCGGCCGGCCGAACCGTCGGCGGGCTCCTCGACCGGCGCGCTAAGGAAGCCGAACGTCGCGGATACCCCTTCTGGCCCGGTGCGCTGGCCGTTGAAAACGGCCTGCCCGGTCCGGTCGTCCACGACGCTGTGCGCGGGCTTACCGCCCACGTCCGTGTCGATTCTTCTCCACGGAGCGCAACAGATAGTTACGTTCTGTTACGTTTCTACACTGCCCAACCCACATTCGGTAACCCCACCCCAGTAACCGCCGGAGGATTGCGGAAAGAACAGAATAACCGCCATACCGTCAATTGGCACTACTTACAACGACACAATCCTGCGGAACGCTGACCTAAGCAATGGCTACCCATGAGTATTTGATTACATTTAGGCGAATTTCTGCCAATCGGCGGGGCGCGGCCGGTGGAAACGATCGGTCGGGCGCGCGAAGATGATCTTCACCGCCCGGTGCGCGGCAGCCGCCGCCAGGCCCGCGGACGGATACCTGAGCCACGCGCTGCGCTGTCCGGCACCGAGCGCGACCGCCGCCCGTTATGATCGAGGTGTGCCACACTGCTTGTTCTGCGGTATCGCTGCCGGACAGATCCCGGCCACCCTCGTGGTGGACGGGAAGCGCGTTGTCGCCTTCCGTGACCTCAACCCTCAGGCGCCAACGCACGTCCTGATGGTCCCGCGGGACCACTTCCCTGACGTGGCGGCGCCGGCGGCGGGCAACGGGCTGCTCGGCGAGGTGGCCGGCATGGCGCGGGAGGTCGCGGATGCCGAGGGCATCGAGGCCTCCGGGTACCGGGTCGTCTTCAACACCGGCCGGGACGCCGGGCAGACCGTGGGGCACGTGCACGTGCACGCGCACGTCCTCGGCGGCCGCCCGATGACCTGGCCGCCGGGCTGAGAGCAGTGAATTGACCGATACGCGCAGTGACAGCCCAGGTTCCACGATCCGGATCGTCATTCCTGACGGTCATTCCATGGTCGGCTTGCTGGGGACCAGGGACGAGCTGCTCCATGTCATCGAACGGGAGTTTTCCGCGGACATCCATGTTCGCGGCAACGAAATCACCGTCTCTGGCCCCTCGGCGGAAACTGAACTCGTAGGCAGGCTGTTCAGCGAGCTGCTCGAATTGCAGCGCAAGGGCGCCGAGATCTCACCGGACACGGTCGAGCGAACGGTGAGCATGCTCCGCGGCGGTCACGGCGACTCGGGCATGCGCCCGGCCGACGTGCTGACCCAGGGCATCCTGTCCTCCCGCGGCCGCAC
>Ga0335078_10004919_pt1 | contig 19792 bp, 17 predicted proteins | sample Lox_Sample_32_FD_206711 | JGI IMG/M metagenome (GOLD analysis project Ga0335078, IMG submission 206711) | Soil microbial communities from Loxahatchee National Wildlife Refuge, Florida, United States - Lox_Sample_3.2 | ecosystem: Environmental > Terrestrial > Soil > Wetlands | place: USA... | reverse complement strand
GCCGCTTCGTGCCGCTGCTCTGCGGCTCGGCCCTGCGGAACAAGGGCATTCCGCAGGTCCTGGACGCCGTCTGCGACTGGCTCCCCTCCCCCCTCGACGTCCCCCTCCCCGGGGGCGAGGTCGGGGAGGCGGGGGAGGACGCCCCGCTCCTCGCCCTCGCCTTCAAGGTGTCGCTCCTCGACGAGATGCGCCGCTTCGTCTTCGTCCGCGTCTACTCGGGCCGCATCGCCGAGGGGGACGAGGTCTACAACGCCACGCAGAAGGTCAAGGAGCGGGTCTCCCGGGTGCTCCTCATGCACGCCTCCGCGAAGAGGCGGGTGCCGTCCCTCGGGGCCGGCCAGATCTTCGCGGTCATGGGCCTGAAGGCCACCCGGACCGGGGACACGCTCACCACCCCGGGACACGAGGCCTCGCTCGAGAACATCTCCGGGTACGAGCCGGTCATCTCCGCAGCGGTGGAGGCCCAGAGCCTCCACGACCGGGAGGTCCTCCTCGAGGCCCTCGCCCGCATCGCCGACGAGGATCCGAGCTTCCGCTACGGAGAGGACCCGGAGACCGGCCAGCTCCTCATCTCCGGCATGGGGGAGCTCCACCTCGAGATCGTGACGGAGCGGCTGCGCCGCGAGTTCGGGCTCGAGGTCCGCACGGGTCGCCCCCAGGTGCTCCTGCGGGAGACCATCACCGAGCCGGCCGAGGCCGAGGCCACCTTCGAGCGGACGACCGAGGACGCGGACATCTACGGGCAGGCGCGGGTGCGGGTCTCCCCGCTCGCCCGCGGCCAGGGCTACCGCTTCCGGCTCGACCCCACGGCGGAGGCCTTGCCCTTCCTCCGCGGCGAGACGCGGCAGATGGTGGAGGCCGGGGCGCGGGAGGCCGCGGAAGCCGGAGCCCTCGAGGGCTTCCCCCTCCAGGACATCGAGGTGGTCCTCCTCGGCGCCACCTGGCGCGAAGGGCCGTCCAAGCCCTTCGCCTACAAGGTGGCGGTGGCGGACGCGGTGCGCGAGGCTTCTTCCCGGGCCAAGCCGGTCCTCCTCGAGCCCCTCATGCGCCTCGAGGTGGTGGTGCCCGGGGAGTACTTGGGCGAGGTCCTCGCCGGGCTCGACCGCCGCCAAGGATCCGTCCTCGACGTCTCCGACCGGGGCGAGGCGGTGAAGGTGGTGGAGGGGGAGGCGCCCCTCGGCAAGATGTTCGGGTACGCGACCGAGCTCCGCTCCGCCACCCAGGGCCGGGCCGTATTCACGATGCGTTTCGACCGCTACGACCGGTCCCGCTAGGGCTCGACGCGCCGCATCAATGGGCGCTGCCGAAGGCACCCCTCTCGACAAACCAAAGCCGTCCGGATAAGTATCTCTGCGTCCCCGCCATCGTCATGGCGCGGGTCCGAACGGGAACTGTATCCCGATCGAACGAGAAGAGAGCGGAGCGATCAGATGGCCAGTGGTGTTGTGAAGTGGTTCAACGATGCGAAGGGCTTTGGTTTCATCACGCAGGACGGCGGTGGCGAAGACGTCTTCTGCCACCATACCGCCATCCAAGCGGAGGGCTTCCGCACCCTGAAGGAGGGGCAGCGGGTCGAGTTCGAGGTGAAGAAGGGGCCGAAGGGTCTTCAGGCCGCCAACGTGCGGCCCCTCTAGGCCACACGCCCTCGAGCGGAACATGCGGAGGCCCGGCCCCCCGGCCGGGCCTTTGCCTTTTCCCGGGCGACTAGAGAGAGGACCCCGCACCCCCAGGAGGCTCTTCCATGGCGTTCAACCCAGGCTCCACGAAGCGGCAGAAGGAAGCGAATCGCCGAGACAAGCAGCGCCGCAAGGACGAGAAGAGGGAGCAGCGCAAGCGCGAGAAGGAACAGCGCGGCGACCGCCTCCCGGACTCCGGCGAGGATCCCGACATCGCCGGGATCGTCCCCGGCCCTCAGCCGCGGCTCGACGAGTAGGCCGGCCCCGGGGGCTCACCGGGCACCGCGACCGCGCCCCGGAGGCCCCTTCCGCCCATGCCGCGCGACCTCAGGCCTTCGCCGCCTCCAGGCGGCGGACGACCTCGCCCGCCATGTCCGAGGTGGAGAGGCGGCCGCCGAGGTCGGCCGTCCGGCACCCTTCGGCGATGGCCGAGTCCACCGCCGCCTCGACGAGGGCCGCCTCCGACGGGAGCCGCAGGGAGTGGCGCAAGAGGAGCGCCGCCGAGAGGATGGTCCCGAGCGGGTTCGCGATCCCCTTCCCGGCGATGTCGGGGGCGGAGCCGTGGATCGGCTCGTAGAGCCCCGGCCCGCCGTCGCCGAGCGACGCGGACGGGAGCATCCCCATGGAGCCGGCGAGCACGGCCGCCTCGTCCGTGAGGATGTCCCCGAACATGTTCTCCGTGACGAGCACGTCGAAGCTCGCCGGGGCCTGCACGAGGCGCATGGCGGCGGTGTCGACGAGCATGTGGTCGAGGGCCACCTCCGGGTTCCGGGCGCCGGCGGCGGTCGCGACCTGCCGCCAGAGGCGGGACGACTCGAGCACGTTGGCCTTGTCGACCGAGGTGACCCGGCGGCGGCGCGACTTCGCGAGCTCGAAGGCGAGGTCGACGACGCGCTTCACCTCGAAGTCCTGGTACTCGAGCGTGTCCACGGCGCGCTCATGGCCGTCCCGGCGGTCCCGCCCCTTGGGCTGGCCGAAGTAGAGGCCGCCCGTGAGCTCGCGGATGACGAGGATGTCGACGCCGCGCAGCCGGTCCGGCTTGAGCGGGGAGGCGTCGAGGAGACTCGGGTGCACCCGCACCGGCCGGAGGTTGGCAAAGACGGAGAGGCCCTTGCGGAGCCCGAGCAGCCCCTGCTCCGGCCGCACCTTGGCCGCCGGGTCGTCCCACTTGGGCCCGCCCACCGCTCCGAGGAGCACGGCGTCGGAGGCCCGGCAGGCCCCCAGCACCTCGTCGGTGAGCGCGGTTCCGTGGCGGTCGATGGAGCAGCCGCCCATGAGGCGCTCCTCGAACCGAAACTGGTGGCCGAAGCGGCGGGCCACGACCTCGAGGACTCGGACGGCCTCCTTCGTCACCTCGGGCCCGATGCCGTCGCCCGGAAGCACCACGATGCTCGCTTTCATCCCATCTCCTCCGAGGCGCCTAGGCGGCGACGGTGAGGCCGTACTCCACCGAGTCGGAGAGCGCGCGCCAGCTCGCCTCGATGATGTTCGTGCTCGCGCCCACCGTGCTCCAGTCCCGGTCCCCCTTCTGGCTGTCGATGAGGACCCGGGTGATGGCGGCCGTGCCGTGCTCGCTGTCGAGGATGCGGACCTTGTAGTCCTTGAGGTGGAGCTCGGCCACCGCCGGGTAGCGCGGCAGCAGCGCCTTGCGCAGCGCCGCGTCGAGCGCGTCCACCGGGCCGTCGCCCTCGGCGGCGGTGTGAAGGACCTCTCCCTCCACCCGGACCTTCACCATCGCCTCCGCGAAGATCCCCCGGCCCGCCCGGTGCTCCACGTTCACGAGGAAGTCGACGAGCTCGAAGGGAGGCCGGTACCCCGCCTCTTGGCGCTTCATGAGCAGCGCCACCGAGGCCTCCGCCGCCTCGAAGCTGAAGCCCCGGGCCTCGAGCTCCTTGATCTCGTTCAGGACGCTCGCGAGGTCCGCGGCCGTCCCCAGGCCGAGCTCCTCCGCCTTGCTGAGGAGGTTCCCGCGCCCGGAGAGCTCGCTCACCACCACGCGCATGCGGTTCCCCACGAGCTCCGGCTCCACGTGCTGGTAGGAGACGACGCTGCGGCGCATGGCCGCCACGTGGATCCCGCCCTTGTGGGCGAAGGCGGACCTGCCCACGTAGGGCTGGTGCTCGTCCGAGGCGATGTTCGCCACCTCCGCCACGAACCGCGACGCCTCGGAGAGGCTCTGGAGCTTGCCCGGCGGCAGGCACTCCTCGCCGAGCTTGAGCTCGAGCGCCGGGATCACCGAGCAGAGGTTGGCGTTGCCGCAGCGCTCGCCGTAGCCGTTCACGGTGCCCTGGACGTGGGTCGCCCCGTGGTGTACGGCGGCGAGCGAGTTCGCCACCGCCGTCTCGCTGTCGTTGTGGGCGTGGATGCCGAGCGGCAGGCGCACGACCTCCCGCACCGCCCGCACCACCTCGCCCACCTGCCAGGGGAGGGAACCCCCGTTCGTGTCGCAGAGGACGAGGGTGTCCGCCCCGCCGCGCCGCGCGGCCTCCAGGGTGGCGAGGGCGTACCGGGCATCGGCCCGGTACCCGTCGAAGAAGTGCTCCGCGTCGTAGATGACGCGCCGCCCCTGGGCCTTCAGGTAGGCGAGGCTCGCCTCGATGATGCGGAGGTTCTCGTCGAGCGTGGTGCGGAGCACGTCCGAGACGTGCAGCGTCCAGGTCTTCCCCACCACCGTGCAGACCGGCGCCCCGGAGTCGACGAGGGCGCGGATGTTCGCGTCGTCCTCCGGACCTCCCCCCACCCGGCAGGTGGAGCCGAAGGCGGCGATGCGCGCCGTCTGCCAGCGAATGTCCTTGGCGCGCTCGAAGAACTCGGCGTCCTTGGGGTTCGAGCCCGGCCAGCCTCCCTCCACGAAGGAGACGCCGAGGTCGTCCAGGCGCCGGGCGATGCGGACCTTGTCGTCGCAGGAGAGGGAGATGCCCTCCCGCTGGGTGCCGTCCCGGAGCGTGGTGTCGTAGATCTCGATCACGCGCCCTCCGCTCGCTTCTCGTGCTCCGCGATCCGCTCCGCGAAGCGCTGGATGTAGCCGAGCTCGTCCACGCCCTCGAGGAGGCAGGTCTTCGCGAAGGCGTCGACCGGGAAGTGGACCCGGGCCCCGTCCGGGAGCCGGAGCGTCTGGGAGGCGAGGTCGATGGTGATCTGGGCGTCCGGGGCGCCGGAGAGCTGCTCCAGGAGCGAGCGGTGGGCGGCCCCGTCCACCGCCACCGGGAGGAGGCCGTTCTTGAGCGCGTTGTTGCGGAAGATGTCGGCGAAGGAGGTACTCACCACCGCCAAGAACCCGAACCCCATGAGGGCCCAGGGCGCGTGCTCGCGGGAGCTGCCGCAGCCGAAGTTGTCGCCGGCGAGGAGCACCTGGGCCTTCGCAGCCCGGGGCTGGTTGAGCGGGAAGTCCGGCCGGGGCTCCCCCTTCTCGTCGTAGCGCCAGTCCGCGAAAAGGCTCGAGCCCAGCCCCGCCTTGTCGGTGGTCTTGAGGAAGCGCGCCGGGATGATCTGGTCCGTGTCGATGTCGTTCCTCGCTAGGACCACCGCTCGCGAGGTGAGCGTCGTGAACTTGGCCATGGGAGGTCTCCGAGATTCAGGGAGAGAGGAGCGTGCGGGGGTCCGTCACCTTGCCGGTGACGGCGGAGGCGGCGGCCGTGAGGGGGGAGGCGAGCAGGGTTCGCCCTCCCTTCCCCTGGCGCCCCTCGAAGTTGCGGTTGCTCGTCGAGACCGCGTACTGGCCCGGCTCGAGCTGGTCGCCGTTCATGGCGATGCACATGGAGCAGCCCGGGTTCCGCCACTCCGCCCCCGCCTCCGAGACGGCGCGGTCGATGCCCTCGCTCTCGGCCTGGCGCTTCACCGCCTGGGAGCCGGGGACCACGAGCACGCGCACGCCCGGGGCGACCTTGCGCCCCTTCAGGATCGAGGCGGCGGCCCGGAGGTCGGAGAGCCGGCCGTTCGTGCAGCTGCCGATGAACACCACCTGCACGGGATGTCCGAGGAGGGCCTCGCCGGGCCTCAGGCCCATGTAGCCGAGCGCCTTCTCCAGCGCCGCCCGCTGCGCCGCGTCGCCGGCCCGCGACGGCTCCGGGATGCGCCCGGTGATGGGTATCCCCATGCCCGGGTTCGTCCCGTAGGTGACCATGGGCTCGAGCGCCGAGGCGTCGAACGAGACGGAGCGGTCGAAGGTGGCGCCGGGGTCGCTGGGGAGCTGCTTCCAGCGGGCGAGCGCCCGGTCCCAGGCCGGGCCCGAAGGCGAGAACTCCCGGCCGGCGAGGTAGCGGAAGGTGGTGTCGTCGGGCGCCACCATCCCGGCCCGGGCCCCGCCCTCGATGGACATGTTGCAGACGGTCATGCGCTCTTCCATGTCGAGCGCCCGGATGGCCGAGCCGGTGTACTCGAGGACGTGCCCGGTCCCGCCCCCGACGCCGATGCGGGCGATGAGCGCGAGGATGATGTCCTTCGCGGCGACGCCCCTCTGCAGCCGCCCGTCCACCCGGACCTCGTAGGTGCGGGGGCGGTTCTGGAGGAGGCACTGGGTGGCGAGGACGTGCTCTACCTCGCTCGTCCCGATCCCGAAGGCGAGAGCGCCGAAGGCGCCGTGCGTGGCGGTGTGGCTGTCGCCGCAGACGATGGTCATCCCCGGCTGCGTGAGGCCGAGCTCCGGCCCGATCACGTGGACGATCCCCTGCTTCGGGTTCCCCCTTCCGTAGAGAGGAACGCCGAACTCCCGGCAGTTCTCGTCGAGCTGGGCGAGCTGCCTCGCCGCCTCGGCGTCGACCACCGGGCCCTTCGTGGGGATGCTGTGGTCGGCGGTGGCCGTGGTCCGGTCCGCCCGGCGCACCTTGAGGCCGCGGGAGCGCAGTCCCGTGAAGGCCTGGGGCGAGGTCACCTCGTGGACGAGGTGGCGGTCGATGTAGAGGACGGCGGGGGCGCCGTCCTCCTGGGCGACGACATGGGAGTCCCAGATCTTCTGGAAAAGGGTGCGTGGTTCGGTCATGGCCTCGGCACTTCCTGAGGAAAAAGGGGGCCGAGTATACACGACCCGGGGGGAGCGCGCACCGGCGACCCCGGCTCGTCCGGGCGCGGAAGGGTGGCGCCGCCCACGGGGAGGCGCCGCTCGCCCCTCGTCGCCGGGGAGGCGCCGCGTTCGCCGGAGGAGGCGAGCGCGCGGCGCCGTCCCGCCCTCCCGAAGCGCCTAGATGCCGAGCTTCTTGAAGAAGTCGTTTCCCTTGTCGTCGACCAGGATGAAGGCGGGGAAGTTCTCCACCTCGATCTTCCACACCGCTTCCATCCCCAGCTCGGCGAAGTCGATGCACTCCACCTTCTTGATGTTCTCCTCCGCGAGCACGGCCGCCGGGCCGCCGATGGAGCCCAGGTAGAAGCCTCCCCACTTCTTGCAGGCCTCCGTCACCTGGGCGCTCCGGTTCCCCTTGGCGATCATGATGAGGGAGGCGCCGTGCGACTGCAGCAGGTCGACGTAGGAGTCCATGCGCCCGGCCGTCGTCGGGCCGAAGGAGCCGGAGGGCTTCCCCGGCGGCGTCTTCGCCGGCCCCGCGTAGTAGACGGGGTGCTTGAGCAGGTACTCGGGCACGCCCTTGCCGGCGTCGATCCGGTCCTTGAACTTCGCGTGGGCGATGTCGCGGGCCACGACCAGGGTCCCGGTTAGGAGCAGCGGCGTCGACACCGGGTGCCGGCTGAGCTCCGCCAGGATCTCCTTCATGGGCCGGTTCAGGTCGACCTTCACGCCGTGCTCGTGCTTGCCCGACTTGAACTGCGCCGGGATGAGGCGGCTGGGGTTGTGGTCGAGCTCCTCGATCCAGATCCCCTCCTTGTTCACCTTGGCCTTCACGTTCCGGTCGGCGGAGCAGGAGACGCCCATGCCCACCGGGCAGGAGGCGCCGTGGCGGGGGAGCCGCACCACCCGGATGTCGTGGGCGAAGTACTTGCCGCCGAACTGGGCCCCGATGCCGAGCTTGTTCGCGCCCTCGAGGAGCCTCTTCTCGAGCGCCACGTCGCGGAAGGCCTGCCCGTGGGCGTTCCCCTCCGTCGGCAACCCGTCGTAGTACTTGGTGGAGGCGAGCTTCACGGTCTTCAGGGTCTGCTCGGCGGAGGTCCCGCCCACCACCACGGCGACGTGGTAGGGCGGACAGGCCGCCGTCCCCAGATACTTCATCTTGTCGATGAGGAACTTCTCGAGCTTCTCGGGGGTGAGGAGCGCCTTCGTCTCCTGCCAGAGCATGGTCTTGTTGGCGGAGCCGCCGCCCTTCGCCACGAAGAGGAACTTGTACTCGTTGCCCTCGGTGGCGTAGAGGTCGATCTGGGCCGGCAGGTTGGTGCCCGTGTTCACCTCGTCGTACATGTTCAAGGCGGCGGTCTGGGAGTAGCGGAGGTTCTCCTCCGTGTAGGTCCGGTAGACCCCCTTCGAGAGCCACTCCTCGTCCTTGGCGCCGGTCCAGACTTGCTGACCCTTCTTCCCGACGACGGTGGCGGTGCCGGTGTCCTGGCAGATGGGGAGAGCTCCCTCGGCCGCGATCTCGGCGTTGCGCAGGAAGGCCAAGGCCACGCCCCTGTCGTTCTGGGACGACTCGGGGTCCGAGAGGATCTTCGCCACCTGCTCGTTGTGCTCCGGACGGAGGAAGAAGGAGATCTCGCGCATGGCCTCCCGCGCCAGCCGCTCCAGCGCCGCGGGATCGACCTTCAGGACTTCCTGTCCCTCGAAGCTCGTCACCGACACGCCGTCCCGGGTGAGCAGGCGGTACTTGGTGGCGTCCTTCGAGAGGGGGAACGGGTCCTGGTAGTGGAAGGCGGGGGTGGCCATGGCTTCTCCGATGGGGTTCTGGGGGGTCGTGAGGCGCGGCGGCGAAGCAATAGGAAACCACACCTCGCCCGACCCTGTCGACGTCGTCAGGCGCCCGGCGGGCGTCCGGCGGGCCGTATTTCCCGCCGCTTCGGAGCAGAGGTGGAGGAGACGGCGAGGCCCCGTGAGCCGCGGTCGGCCATGGGTTCGCGATGGGAGCGCCCGGGCCCGCACGGCTGCGGACCCGAACGCCTCGGAGGGCGAGACCGCGCGCACCCCGATGCGGCTCCGTCACGGGATTCGCGTGCCCCGGCCCCGGCCTCGCCGGGGACCCTCACGCAAGGCAAACGGCCCGACCCGTCGCGGAGAACAGGGCGCGCTCACCGTCTCCGCGGGCCGGACGAGCGGCGCCCCTCCCTCTTCCCCTCCGGCTCGAAAGCCACTCTGCCGGGGGGAGGAGCCCTCCGTCACCGTCTTCGGGCCCTCACCGGACGCTCGAGCACGCCCGGGCGAAGGCGCGCTCCCTATCCTCCCGGCAGGACGCAGAGGGACCACCGTCCTGTCCCCCGGCGGCCCCTGGGACGCAGGCGGTCGACTCCGGGCCCCGGGAGAGCGCCGGGCGAGGCGCTACTTGCGGCGCGCCTTCCTCCCGCCCTTCTTCGCCTTCCCCTTGGCCTTCCCCCTGGCCGGCGAGGCCTTCTTCTTCGCACGGAGCCCCGCCTTGCGGGCCTTCCCGGCCACCTTCTTCGCCTGGCCCTGGACCTTCCTCGCTACCTTCTTCGCGCCGGCGCGGGCCTTGGCGGCGAGCTTCTTCGCGCTGCTCCGGAGCTTCTTCCCCTGGACGCGGACCTGCTCGCCGGCAGCCGCGGCCTGCTCCACCACCGCCTTTCCGGCCTTCGCCACCTCCCCGGCAGCTTCCGCGAGGACGGTCTTCACCTCGGCGGCTGCGGTCTTCGCCTCGCCCTCCACCGTCTCCCTGAGTTCCTGCGCCTTTTCCGCCACCTTCTCGAACATCCCGCCGGCCGGCGGCGGAACGCGCTCCTCGTTGCCCATGGTCCCTCCAGGACTTTGGAAAGCTCGAAACCTCTGCACCCAACGTTTACGCCCATTCTCCGTGGACCCGCAACACCTCCTTCCGGGCCGCAGCCTCGGCGCGCCAGCGGCGGGCGCATCCCACATTGCGAGCCGCGGGCCGGCGCTCTAACGTACCGCCCCATGGCAAAGCCCAAGGTCGAGGAGCTGGTGCAGGGCAAGGGTCCGGAGGCTGTCCGAGGCAAGACCGTCGAGGTCCACTACACGGGCTGGCTCACGGACGGGACCCAGTTCGACTCGTCCGTGGGGGGGAGCCCGTTCTCCTTCCGGCTCGGCGCCGGCGAGGTTATCGAGGGCTGGGACCGGGGGGTCGCCGGGATGCGGGTCGGAGGCAAGCGAAAGCTGACGCTCCCTCCCGAGCTCGGGTACGGATCGGCCGGCGCACCTCCCCAGATCCCCGGCGACGCCACCCTGGTCTTCGAGGTGGAGCTCCTGGCCGTCTACTAGCCCCATCCGGGCCTGTACGACTCCGGCGCACAGGCCGGAGCCGACGACGGGGCCGGCGCCCTTCCCCCGATGCGCGCGACCTGCAGCCGCTGCCTCCGCCCGCAGCCCTTCTGCGTGTGCTCCTCTCTCCACCCGGCGGCGAGCCGCACCCGCGTCGTCCTCCTCCAGCATCCGCGGGAGGCCCGCCTCGCCATCTGCAGCGCCTGGCTCACCCGCATCTCGCTCGCGAACGCCGAGATCCACCGCGGCGTCGCCTTCGACTTCGCGGGGCCGCTCGCCGCCCACCTCGAGGGCCCGGCCGCCGTCCTCTTCCCGGGAGAGAGCTCCGCCCCGGTCGCTTCCCGGGCCGCGGACCCTCCGCGGGTCCTCTTCGTTATCGACGGGACCTGGGGACAGGCGGAGAAACTCCTCCGGCGAAACCCGGCTCTCGCGGCCCTGCCCCGCCTCTCTGTCGACGCCGGCCGGCCCAGCGGGTACGGGGACCTCCGGCGCGAGCCCGGACCCGTGCACCTCTCCACCCTCGAGGCGGTGGCCCTCGCCCTCGGAGCGCTCGAGGGCGACCCGGAGCGGTTCGCGCCCATGGTGGAGGCCTTCCGCCGCTCCGTCGCCCTGCAGCTGGCGTGTGCGCGCGGGGAGAGGCGGAATCCCCGGCACCGCCCCCTAGCGGCCCCGCGCCAGGAAGAGGAGCGCTCCCGCGACGCCGGCGAGGCCGAACGCTAGGTAGACGAGCCCGGCCGCCACGGCCTGCCAGCCGACGAGGAGGGCCGAGTTCGTCCGCACGGTGCGCCGCACGAGCCCGTCGCGGACCCCGATCCAGGCGGTGAGGAGCCCGGAGGGGAGGAGGACGGCGACCAAGAGCCAGTGGAGCGGGTTCGAGCGGTCGAGAAGGGACTCCACTTCGGCTCCTCCGCGGGGGCGCCCGGTCGAGCCGCCGGGGCGCGGTCGTCCGAGGATAGCGCGACCGGCCCGCTCTCCGGAACGAGCGAGCGGCCGCCACCCCGGGTCCAAGTTGCCTGGCCCGCGCCGCTGCGGTAACACCGCCGCATGAGCGCCGCCCCGGGGCCGCAGAACTTCCTCACCGACATCATCGACGCCGACCTTCGCGCCGGCCGCAACGGCGGCCGGGTGGTGACCCGGTTCCCCCCGGAGCCGAACGGCTTCCTCCACATCGGCCACGCGAAGTCCATCCTCCTCAACTTCGGCCTGGCGAAGCGGTACGGCGGCCGCTTCCACATGCGCTTCGACGACACGAACCCGGCCACCGAGGAGACCGAGTACGTCGAGTCCATACAGAACGACGTGCGCTGGCTCGGGGCCGACTTCCGGGACCACCTCTACTACGCCTCGGACTACTTCGAGCGGATGTACCAGTGCGCGGAGCGGCTCGTGCGGGAGGGGAAAGCCTACGTGGACAGCCAGCCGCAGGAGGCGATCCGGGAGCAGCGCGGCGACTTCGGCAGGCCCGGAGCCGCGAGCCCGTTCCGCGACCGCCCGGCGCCGGAGAGCCTCGACCTCTTGCAGCGCATGCGGGCCGGCGAGTTCCCGGACGGCGCCTGCGTGCTCCGCGCCCGCATCGACATGGCGCACCCGAACGTGCTCCTGCGCGACCCCCTTCTCTACCGGATCCGGCACGCGAGCCACCACCGCACCGGGGACCGCTGGTGCATCTACCCGATGTACGACTACGCCCACCCGCTCGAGGACGCCTTCGAGGGCGTGACCCACTCCATCTGCACGCTCGAGTTCGAGAGCAACCGGGAGCTCTACGACTGGGTCCTCGACAACCTGGGGCCCTGGGATCCCCGCCCCCGCCAGTACGAGTTCGCCCGCCTGGCGCTCGGCTACACGGTGATGTCGAAGCGCAAGCTCTTGCAGCTCGTCAACGAGCGGCGGGTCTCGGGCTGGGACGACCCCCGCCTGCCCACCATCGCCGGCATGCGCCGCCGGGGGGTCACTCCGGAGGCGCTCCTCGACTTCGCCGAACTCATCGGGGTCGCGAAGAACAACAGTCTCGTCGACATCGGCAAGCTGGAGTACGCCATCCGCGGGGACCTCGAGGGCCGCACCCCGCGGGCCCTCTCCGTCCTCGACCCCCTCCCCCTGGAGATCGAGAACTGGCCCGAGGGCCGCGTCGAGGAGCTCGAGATCCCCTGGTGGCCAGGCCAGCCCGAGCGCGGCGGGCGGCGCGTGCCCTTCGGGCGCCGGCTCCTCGTGGAGCGCGAGGACTTCTCCCTCTCCCCCCCCGAGGACTGGCGCCGCCTGGCTCCCGGTCGGGAGGTGCGCCTCGCCGGCGCCTACCTCGTCCGCTGCGAGGAGGCCCGCACCGGCCCGGCGGGCCAGGTATTGGGCCTTCGCTGCCGCTACGACCCCGGCTCCCGCGGCCCCGACCCGGCGGAGCGCCGGCGCGGCGCCGGGACGCTCCACTGGGTGGAGGCGGAGCGCTCCATCCCGGTGCAGGTGCGGCTCTACGACCGCCTCTTCACGGTGGAGCAGCCCGACGCGGAGGCCGACTTCCTCGCGGTCATGAACCCCGAGTCCCTGGTGGTGGCGACCGGGGCTCGCGCCGAGCCCGCCCTCGCCGAGGCCGCGCCCGGCAGCCGCTGGCAGTTCCTCCGGCAGGGCTACTTCTTCGCCGACCCGCTCGATTCCCGGCCCGGGTCCCCGGTGTTCAACCGCACCATCACGCTCAAGGACACCTGGGCGGCGCGCTCCGCTCCCCCGCCCGCCGCCCGCCGGGCCCCGAAGGCCCGCGAGGCCGCCTCCGCCCCCGCCGCACCGCGCCGGACCCGCAAGGACAGCCGCGCCGAGGTGCGCGCCCTCATGCCGGCGCTCGCCGAGCGCTTCGCCCGCTACCAGGAGAAGCTCTCCCTGCCCGCCGAGCAAGCGGATCTCCTCACCGGCGAGCTCGACACCGCCACCTACTTCGACGCGGCCGTGCAGGCCGGGGCGAAGCCGGCGGCCGCGGCCCGGTGGCTCCTGAACGAGCTCTCCGGGCTCGCCGCCGGACGCTCCCTGGAGAGCCTCCCCCTCCCCGGCGCCGGCTTCGGCCGCTTCGTGAAGCTCCTCGACGCCGGGCGCCTCACCCCGGCGGCCGGCAAGGCGCTGCTCGCCGCTCTCGTCGAGAAGGGCGGCGACCCAGAGGCTCGGATGGCGGAGCTCGGGCTCGCGAAGGTCGACGACCGCGGGGCGGTGGCGCGGGCGGTGGAGCGCGCCCTGCTGTCCCAGGGAACCGAGGTGGCCCGCTACCGGGCCGGGGAGAAGAAGCTCTTCGGCTTCCTCCTCGGAGCGGCCATGAAGGAGGCGGGCGGCTCGGCCGACGCCGCCGAGGTCCGCCGCGCCCTCGAGGACCGACTCGGGGCGGGCGGCGCGCGCTAGGAGCCGGGGGGCCCCGCCGCGCCCCCCCCGGGTGCGCTCGCCGGCCGCGGTTTGGGGTATGGGTGGCCCATGCGCCAGGTCATCCCGCTCCGGAAGAGGCCGCTCGACATCGGGCTCATCGCCTTCTTCGTCGTGAACCTGACCTTCACCACCTACGTGGTGAGCCTCGAGCAGGTGGTCATCGCCGATCCGTTCCACTTCACACCCCCGCCCTGGCCGCCGGAGCGGCTCCTCGCCCTCGTCCACTGGTGGGAGAGGACCTTCGACCCCCTCCTGCTCGCCCGACCCGCCTGGTACCGGGCCACCATCTGGCTCGACGTCCTCCTCTTCGGCCCGTTCTACGCGGCCGCCATCTTCGCCTACGCGAGGGGGCGGGACTGGATTCGCATCCCCAGCATCATCTGGGCGACGATGCTCTTCACGAACGTCTTCATCATCCTCTTCGACGAGCTCGCCGGCGTGACCGCCACTCCCAGGCCGGCGGCGGTGGTGGCGGCGAACGCCGCCTGGATGGTGGTCCCGGCCGTCGTCGTCTGGCGCATGTGGCGGTCCGAGCACCCCTTCACCGAGGCCGCCCCCGCCGACCGGGCCCGGGCGGCGTGAGCCCGTTTCGCGAGAGGTACGGCCCCTGGGCCTTCGTCGCCGGCGCCTCCGCCGGCATCGGCGAGGCCTTCGCCCGGCGGCTCGCCCGCGAAGGGCTGCACCTCCTCCTCGTCGCTCGCCGGGGAGACGCGCTCGCGGCGCTCGCGGCCGAGCTCCGGGCCAGCTGCGGCGTGGAGGTGCGTTTCGCGGCCGCCGACCTCGGAGACCCCGGCCTGGGCGAGCGGGCGGCCGCCCTCTCGGAGGGCGCCGAGGTGGGCCTCCTCGTCTACAACGCCGCCCACTCGGCCATCGGGCCCTTCGTGGAGCGGCCCCTGGAGGAGCAGCTCAAGGTCCTCGACGTGAACTGTCGGGGCCCGCTCCTGCTCTCCCATCGGTTCGGGGGCGAGATGGCCCGGCGCGGCCGCGGGGGCATCCTCCTCATGGCCTCTCTCGCCGGCTCCCAGGGCGGGCCGCTCGTCGCCTCCTACGCTGCCTCCAAGGCCTTCAACCTGGTGCTCGCCGAGGGGCTTTGGGACGAGCTCGGCCGCTGCGGCGTGGACGTGCTCGCCTGCCGGGCCGGGGCGACGCGAACGCCCGGCTACGCCGCCTCGCGCCCCAAGAAGGCGATGCCGCTCATGGAGGCCGGCGCGGTGGCCGAGGAAGCGCTCTCGGCGCTCGGCCGAGGCCCCACCGTGGTCGCCGGAGCGATGAACAAGCTCGCCGCCTTCCTCTTCGCCCGCCTCCTGCCGCGGCGCACCGCCATCCGCATCATGGGGAGCGCCACCCGCCGACTCTACGGATAGGCCGGGGGGGGAGCCCGGAGCGCGCGTGTCCAAGGCCTTCCAGAGCGAAGAGACCCGGGACGAGGGGAGCCCGACCCGCTCTCCCCCTCGCCTCTCCCCGGGAGAGGTGCGCTACGTCACGCCCGAGGGGCAGGCCGAGCTGCGGCAGGCCCTTTCCGCCCTTCGCGCCGAGCGCGACCAGGCCTCCCTCTCCCCCGAGCCTCTGCTCCGGGGGCGCCTCCCGGACCTCGAGGCCCGCGTCGCGCTCGCCGAGGCCACCCTCTCCACGCTCACCGTGCTCGGCCCGGACTCGGCCCCGGAGGGCGCGGTGGGGTTCGGGACCTGGGTGACGGTGGAGGACCCCGCTGGCGCGCGGACCACCTGGCGCGTGGTCGGGCCGGACGAGGCGGACCCGCGGCGCGGCCGCCTGAGCGTCCTCTCGCCCACGGGCCGGGCTCTCCTCGGGCGAACGGTGGGGGAGGCGGTCGAGGTAGAGCGGCCGAGCGGCCGGGGGGAGCTCACGATCGTCGCCGTGCGCCGCTCGGCCGGGTGAGGCGCCCGGCCTCCTCAGCGCCCGCCCCGAAGCCCCTCGAGCTCCTGCCAGCGCGCGTAGAGGCGATCGATTTCGGCGCCGACCTCCGAGAGCTCCGCGCGCAGGCGCGGCACGGAGGCGCCGTCCTTCTGGTAGGTGGCCGGGGCCGAGAGCTTCGCCTCGAGAGCCGACCTGCGCCCCTCCGCCTCCAGGATGGCGGCCTCCATGCCCTCGTACTCGCGCTGCTCCTTGAAGCTCAGCTTTCCGGGTCGCCGCGGCCGCGCTCCGGCGGCCGGAGGGGCGGCCTCCGGCACCGCTCTCTCCGGCACCGGCTCCGCCCGGCGTTCCTCCAGGGCCCGATCCCGGAGCGCCCGGTAGCTCTCGTAGTTTCCCGGATAGCGGGTCACCCGGCCGCCGCCCTCGAACGCCAGGATGGCGGTCGCCACCTTGTCGAGGAAGTAGCGGTCGTGCGTGACGAGGAGCACGCTCCCGGCGAAATCGAGAAGGAGCTGCTCCAGCACGTTCAGGGTGACGAGGTCGAGGTCGTTCGTGGGCTCGTCCAGCACGAGGACGTTCGCGCCCTCGAGGAAGAGCCTCGCCAAGAGGAGGCGGTTCCGTTCCCCGCCGGAGAGGGCGGCGACCGGGAGGCGCTGCATGGGCGCCGGGAAGAGCAGGTCCTCGAGGTAGGCGCCGAGCGCCACCTTCCGGCCGCTCGCCTCGACGAAGTCCTCGCCGACCCGCCCGGGGGCGCTCCCCCCAGCGGCCTCGTAGACGGTCTTCTCCGGGTCCAGGCTCGCCCGATGCTGGTCGAAATAGGCGAGGCGGGTGCGGCGCCCCCAGACCACGCGGCCCTCGTCGGGAGGCATCTCCCCGACGAGGAGGCGAACGAGCGTGGTCTTCCCCACCCCGTTCGGGCCCACGATGCCGACGCGCTCCCCGGCCTGCAGGAGGAAGTCGACGCCGGCGAGGACGCCCCGGCCCGGGAAGCTCTTTCCGAGCCCGTGGGCCTCGAGCACGACCTGGGAGAGCCGCGGCGGGGGAGCGACTGCGATGCGCGCCGCCGTGGGCCGCGCCCAGCCCCGCTCGGCCATGAGCCTTCTCGCCCGCTCCACCCGCGCCTTGCTCTTCGTGCGGCGCGCCTCGACTCCCTGGCGGAGCCAGGCCACCTCCTGGACGATCCAGCGGGACCGCTTGTGGGCCGCCACCGCCGCGAGCTCCTCCTCCTCGAGCTTCTGCGCCAGGTAGGCCTCGTAGTTGCCCGGATAGCTCTTCACCCCTCCGCCCGGCGTCACCTCGACGATGCGGTCCACGAGGTCGTCCAGGAAGTAGCGGTCGTGGGTGACGAGCAGGAGCGCCCCCGAGAGCCGGTCGAGCTCCTCCTCCAGCCAGTCGACGGTGTCGGCGTCGAGGTGGTTCGTCGGCTCGTCGAGGAGGAGCAGGTCCGGGCGCGCCAGGAGCGCCTGGGCGATGGCCACCCTCTTCCGCGTGCCCCCGGAGAGCTCGGCGATGGGGCGGTCCCAGTCCTTCACCCCGAGCCGGTCGAGGAGGCGTCGGGCCTCGTGGGCCGTGTCCCATCCGCCGAGGTGCTCCACCCGGTCGGCGAGCTCGGCCAGCTCGGCCAGCATGCGCTCGCGGCGCGGCCCCTCCCCCTCCCCGGGGAGGCGCGTCGAAAGCGCCTCGTGGGCGGCGATGGCCTCCTTGAGCGGAGCCCGCGCCACCTCGAGCTCGGAGGCCACCGTCGCCCCCTCGCCGAACGTGGGCTCCTGGGGGAGGTAGGTCACGGCGGCCTGGCGGCGCAGGTGGATCTCGCCCGCGTCCGGCACCTCGGCCCGCGCCAGGATCTTCATGAGGGACGACTTGCCCGAGCCGTTCACTCCCACGAGGCCGAGGCGCTCCCCCTCCTCGATGGTCAGGGTGAGGCCGTCGAAGACAGTTCGACTCCCGAAGGAGAGCTTGAGATCTCTGGCGTGGAGGAGGGTCAAGGCGGTCGCGTCCCGACCCTACCACCTCGCCGTCCGGCCATCGCGCCTCGCGCTCCGGAGCGAGCGCGCGCTCGGGCGGGCCGCGCGCCGCCTCCTACGCCCGCTCCCGATCGGCGCTCGCGCCGACGGCAACCGCTTCCGCCGCGCCGGCGAGCGGCGGAGCGTACCAGTCGGCCCGGGACCGCGGCAGCCCCTCTGCCCGCCCCGTCTCGGTGCGACGGGCCAGGAGCAGCTGGAACACGCTGATCCGTCCGAGGCGGAAGGAGGCCGCCGAGGTGGCGAGGTAGAGCCGGTAGGCGCGCGTCCGGCGGGCCCCGACGAGCGCCTCGGCCTCGCGAAGGTGCTCCTCCAGGCGGGAGAGCCAGGCGCAGAGCGTGGCGGCGTAGTGCTCCCGCAGGGACTCCACGTCGCGCACCTCGAAGCCCGCTCGCTCGGCGGCGGCGACCACCAGGCGGAGCGGGACCAGGTCCGAGTCCGGGAAGATGTAGCGCTCGATGAAGCCCCCCCGGCGACGAGTGACCCAGGGGACGGTCCGCGACTCGGCGGCCGCGTCGGCGATGGCGTGGTTCAAGAAGAGGCCGCCCGGACGGGTGAGCCGCCACATGGCCCCGAAGTAGTCGGCGAGGCGTTCCCGGCCCACGTGCTCCATCATCCCCACGCTCGCCACCTTGTCGAAGGGGGGGCCCGGCAGCGTCCGGTAGTCGGCCTCCACGACGGACCCCGCCGCGGGCCCGCCCGCCGCGGCCAGCAACCGCCGCGCCTCCGCAAGCTGGTTTTGGCTCACGGTGATTCCCGTCCCCACTGCCCCGTGGCGGCGGGCCGCGTGCGCGAGCAGCGCGCCCCAGCCGCAGCCGACGTCGAGGAACCGCTCGCCGGGCTTCAGGTCGAGCTTGCGGCAGACGAGCTCGAGCTTGGCCCGCTGGGCCTCCTCGAGCGACTCCGTCCCGGACTGGAAGTAGGCGCAGGAGTAGACCATGTCGCGGTCGAGGAAGAGGCGGTAGAACGCGTCGGAGACGTCGTAGTGGTGGCGCACCGCCGCCCCGTCGCGGCGCGGGGAGTGGCGGTGGCCGCGCACCTCCGCCCGGACCGAGTCGTCGCCTCGGCGGAACGCCCGCCGGATCCTCGCGGCCGCGAGCTCCAGGCCGAGGCCGACGGTGCGGCGAGGCCCTTCCCAGCGCGCCAGCGCCTCCACGAGCCCCACCGCGTCGCCCTCGAGCTCGAAGTCGCCGTCGAGGTAGGCCTCGACGAGCCCGGCCTCCTCCACCGGCGGGAGGAGCGCCGCGACCGACCCCGGCTGGCAGAGCTTGAGCCTGCCCTTGGCCGCGGCCGGGGCCCGGGGAGGGAGGAGCGCGCCGTTCCACAGCTGCACGGCAAAGCTCCGCGTGGGACTGTCGAAGATCTCCTGGGCGAGGCGGGCCGGGTCCATCGCCAGCTCCCGAAGGACAGGTACCGGCCCCGACAGCGGCTCGCCACTCACGGACGGGGGCCTCGCGGACCGTGGACCCGGCCGGGCCCGGGATGGGCGGGGCCGCCCGCGTCGCGGCCGGCCGACTCCCGCCCGGGGCAGCGCCCGGTCCGAAACCCGGGCTGCCGTGGAGACCCCCGCGCCCGCTCCGCCGAGGAGCTTCCCGGCGGAGCCGTCCCGCTCCGGGGCTCGTTCCGGAACCAGGAGCGATCGGCCGGGAGGCCCGCCGGGGGTAAGGCGCCCCCTCTCCCCTTTGCCTCTTCGCCTCCGGGCCTCGTCCGGGTTATGTCCTTGGCCTCAAACGGCCGACCCTCGAGGGTGGAATGCAGCAGACCGAAAACCTGAACGTGCTGTCCCTGGACGTCATGCCTTCGCCGGACGAGGTGAAGGAGCGCGTCCCGCTGAGCGAGCGCGGCGCCGAGACCGTGATCCAGGGTCGCCGGGCCATCGAGGCCATCCTGGACGGGCGCGACCGGAGGCTCTTCGCGGTGGTGGGGCCCTGCTCCATTCACGACCCGGTGGCCGGGCTCGACTACGCGCGACGGCTCAAGGGACTCGCCGACGAGGTGGCCGAGACCCTGTGCGTCGTCATGCGCGTCTACTTCGAGAAGCCGCGGACGGCGCTCGGCTGGAAGGGCTACATCAACGACCCGTACATGGACGACTCCTTCCGCATCGAGGAGGGGATGGAGAAGGCGCGGCGCTTTTTGCTGCAGGTGAACGAGGTGGGGCTCCCCGCCGGCACCGAGGCGCTCGACCCCATCGCGCCCCAGTACTACGGCGACCTCGTCGCCTGGACGGCCATCGGCGCCCGCACCTCCGAGTCCCAGACCCACCGGGAGATGTCCTCCGGGCTGTCCACGCCGGTGGGGTTCAAGAACGGCACGGACGGCGACGTCGAGCCCGCCGTGAACGCCATCCTCTCGGCGGCGCGGCCCCACAGCTTTCTCGGGGTGAACGGGCAAGGGCGCTCGGCGGTGGTGCGGACCCGCGGGAACGCCTACGGTCACCTGGTGCTCCGCGGCGGCGGCGGGCGGCCGAACTTCGACACCGTCTCCATCTCCCTGGCCGAGCAGGCGCT
>Ga0335078_10004918_pt1 | contig 19793 bp, 20 predicted proteins | sample Lox_Sample_32_FD_206711 | JGI IMG/M metagenome (GOLD analysis project Ga0335078, IMG submission 206711) | Soil microbial communities from Loxahatchee National Wildlife Refuge, Florida, United States - Lox_Sample_3.2 | ecosystem: Environmental > Terrestrial > Soil > Wetlands | place: USA... | reverse complement strand
CATCAACCTGAGCGGCACGGTTGCGGCAGACGGCAATTCGATGTCCGGCCAGTTTGACATAAGAAATAACCCCTGCTTCGACAACAGCGGCACTTGGACAGCTACTCGAATGTGAAGATGAGTGGACCACATAACGCTGACAGGCGCGGAAGCGTAGGTGTGAAGCTGCAAGCCTTCAAGTGCGAAGCACTGAACCAGCTTAGGATTTTCAGACGATCAGAAGCTCAGAATCTTCTCCGCGTCTTCGACCCAATTGCTTAAGCCTTCTAAGCTGCCACGGTTCACTCCCGCTACCAAATCTTCGTCGGCGATTCCACGAGCCTGCAGGCAGGTGGTGCAAGCGGCCACCGAAACGCCATTGGCGGCAAGCAGACGAAGCATCTCTTGCGCGTTATAAGCGACATCCGACGGGTTCTGACGCTTTAATCCGGCAGTCACTCCGTCTCCAAGCAGAAATATGGCAATGCCCGAATTTCTTCGGGACAGCTCCGCAGCGACGCGCAGGCCGTTGAATGTTCGCCCCGATCCATATGGCGAATCGTTGAAGATGAACAGGATCATGCCGCTATGGTACACGCCGGACGTGTGCCAGCGATGGCTGATTCCGCGGCCTGCGGTGTTGCGGTCCGAACTGGGATTTTACTGCGAAAGCAATCCGTAAATGTCCAGTTCGTCGTGGGACCCGACAAAGACGTATCCATCGGCTACAGTCGGGACACCAAACGTCACCGACGGTCCGGACTGGTCTCGGCCGGGCGAGTCCTCCGAACTGTAGAGCTCTTCTGCTAGATCGTCGGCCGCATAGGCGCGCAGATCGGAGTCAGTTCCATCATTGCGAAGCAGCCAGACGATGGCATCGGAATTGCCATTCGAGGAAACCGAAACCGTCGCCCCGGGATAGCCAACGGTATAGGGAAGGGTGGTTGAGCTTGGTGTGGTGCTGATTTGCTGGCTGGTCGGATCATAGCTAAACGATTCGACCGGTCCTTCGAACCATCCAAAGTAAAGGTGGTTGTTCCAGAACGCCGGCGTACAGAAGGAAAGTTTCCCATCGCTCTGTAGACTTTGGACAATCTGGTCGTCACCGCTGGGCTGCGACTTTCCCAGATCATCGCGATCCAGCAGATAGATTTTCGCGTTCTTGCTGGCCGTAACCAGCAGGTGCGGAAATACGCTGCCATTCTGATCGGGCAAGAGCATGGGACCGCCCGAACCCAGGTCGTGGTCTTCGTTATCCAAGGTCAGCCAGTCGTAGGGAATGAAATAGTCCATCGCCAGCAGCTGGGCTCCGGACCCCTGAAGGCGCACCACGGAATCTCCGTAGTTCGATCCTCCGGACATGGCGTCGCTCCAGCCGTTGCCAACCGCCAGATAGACGTTGCCGCTGCCGTCGGCAATGGGACCGCTGCCCGCCATCCAAATGCCGCCGGCCTGTCCCGACGGCTCGGGCGTCCACGCCCCGGTTAGCTGCAGGGTGCCGGCGTCGAATGCCATGACCCAGCCTTGATAGTTATTCAGATCACAGTGTGACGCCCACGCAATATAGACCTGGCCGTTGGCCAGCAACAGGGCGCTGCGTTGGTTATTAAACAAGGGACTGAACTGCGCCATTCCGAACTGTCCGCCGGAATCGGGTGGAGTAGTGATGACGGTTGGCGTCATCTTGTCCTGTCCGCTGGCGAGGTCAAGAGCGTGCAGGCGCTGATAGTACACCGCCTGTCCGCTCTGGGTCTCCTTTGTTCGTACCACAACGTAGACCGTGGAACCGGTGGTATCGATGACCGGAGTACCAGTGATGCCGACCTCGGGAGCGATTGCGTTGCACTGGAGATCGTTGGGATCGATGGTCGTGATCGTCCCCGATGTGCCAAGAAAATCCGCATGCCAGACAATCTGCCGCGAATCCGCATCAATGGCATAGACCTGATCGTGCTCGGTGGCGACGATGACCAGATTGTGTTTGCCCGTGCTGGTAGTGACCTGAGGAACGTACAAGGGCTGAGCAAAAATAGCTCCCTGCACCGTGACCGCGCCCAGTTTGCCGAAGGTGGTGCCGTTCACGTTGGCGAGATTAAGGACGGACTCCGTCGAGTTCAGTCCTGTCCGGGCGTTGTTGTTGTGGTAGGTCGCGACTGCGGTGCGCGTTGTCGGCTGGTTTTGCACCGGCGGGGGCTGCACCGTGCCGGAGGATGTTGTCCCGCCGCCGCCGCCGCAGCCGGACGCGGCAGCCAACAGCAGAGCAAACGCCGGAATGCCTAGCCTGGAGTACGCCGTGTTTTGTGGCTGGAAGGAACGAACCGCTTTACGCTTCAACTGCCCCCAAGAATGCCGAGGACACACAAATACGTACCGCAGCATATCGATATTCACTTATGTCAAGTCCCTGTCGAGAGTGTTTGAATGCCTTACCAGCACATTAATGGAAGACCCGGCTGACCGACAAGCCGTTTTTTCATGGCCTCTGAGCATTCTTACTGCTTTTCGCCCAACCCTGACGATCCGCGCGGGTGGCCGCGCATTCGCGCCTTTCCAAGGACCTCGGTGATCCGGCCGCGAAGATCGATACTGCCCCCAACCAGCTCAGCTCTGGAATCGGATTTCCATTTTGCCGTGGTCTTGTCATGATGTTCTCCTTGCCCAATGCGACGGTGACAGTTTACTGGCTTGAGATCGAAATGAAGCTGATCAACCCTCTGCCGTGAGGAATTTTCCCGCTTAATTGGCGAGCTTAGAGCGGAGGAGCGGGTGGCATCTTACACTTCGCGCCACGCTTCAAATTGGCCTTTGGAAGGAATGACTATCGTAGCACTTCAGGGTCCAGCTAGTCGTTGTCTCAGCGCAACGACGCAAAGAAAAAACCGGATTCCTCTTCGATTGTTCAGACTTTTACTTGTTGTAAGCGCTTACAGAAGCAGTCTTACGACAAGCGCGATTGCTTGTGAAGTGGGGATCTTACGCCAGTAATCGTATAGCGGATGGTCAGCCAGGCAGTCGCCTGGTCGTTTGGTGTGCTTAGTAGCACATGGGAAGTTGAAGCGTTGAAACCCAGTGGAGTTTGAGCTTACGGCGTAATTTCCCACACGACTCCACATCCGCTGCCGCCGCAGTCCGCCAGATTTCTACCGCCCTGCGCCGTGACATAAAGGTTCCCGGCGGCATCGATAACGACCCCGCTCGTAGGGTCGCAGCCATTGGTGTCGCATAAGCCGAATACATACAAGTCTGTATAGATCCAGGAGCCATTCGAAGGAGTGAGCTTGAAGATGGTGCCGGCCCAGTCAGGACCGGCCAGGGCTGAAGTGTCGTAGAGACCGGCCGCATCCCTGGTTGGAGTAGCGAACGGCCCTGAGATAGCGGGAATTCCGCTGAGCACCTGAAAATCCCAGTTTCCATTGAACGGCGATAATTCGAATATGGTGGAGGAAGGACCTCCGTCAACATTGAACCCTGCTGCCGCTCCATAGAGATTTCCGCCGTCGAGCAATAAACCTGCGTATACCAGTCCGCCGTCATTCTGGCCTTGGAAGTTGTGGAGGATGGTTTGAGACCAGGATGGTCCGCTCCGGGTCAGCTCATATGCCGTCCCATATTCTCCTGCGCCACCTTGGCTCGCGGTGCCGTAAAGATTACCGTTTCCGTCGAAGACGAGTCCACAAGCAGGCGCATATCCCGTGCCGATAGCAAGGAAGTCGAAGATGATATTTTCGGTCCAGCCACCATTCGACGGGGTTATCTCAAAAAATAGTCCCACAGCCAGAAGAGCAAGAGTTATCTGCGCCGCCTTTGGCGGCTGTGCCGTAGACATTCCCGGCGGCATCAAAGTTTACCGGTCCGTAAGGGCCGTTGCCGTCGGGACTACCGGTGAAGACGTGCAGGATTGTCTCAGTCCAGGGACAAAGGATATTGGAGCAGAACGTGGCCAGAGGAGTGAGCCTGAAAACCGAGCCCGCGTTTAACGGTCCCGCCTCGAGTCGTGCCGTAGAGCCGTTCATCCGGCGCGACCACCAGACTATCCGAATCTCTTCGTCGCTAGCGAAATTGTGCAGGGGCTTTACCACCCAGGCACCGTTACGCTGCGATAAGGCGAAAGCGGTTCCGTGACCATAGGCACCGCCTTGTTGCGTCGTCCCATAGAGATTGCCGTGCCGATCGATTGTCAGTGAAGTTGGAAATGCGCCATCGCCACCGCCGGTGAAGGCGTAAATCACTTTATAGGTTTGTGCGTGGATAGGAGAGGCCAAGGCTGCCATTAATAGTGCAAGGCATAGATTCCAGCGACTAAGTACTTGCTCGGCCTTCATACTGCTCCATTTTTAGAAGAACGTCTGATTCGTTCCTGTCGCGTTTGCGACGGACCGCTTAGCAGTTGTGAACAGCGGTGGCTGTTGAAAAAGTCCCTCTGAGGGCAAAACCCATCTGACTTGGGTGACCAGAAATGTATGCCAATTAGGCGATCGTCGTTTATAGGACATCCTAGCGCATCGAATTTTCAGCGTATTCTTGAGAAAAGAGTTTTTCAACAGCCACAGCGGTTATCACCAGCAATCGTACACCGGAAACGGCGTGCCGGATTGCTTGTGATATGGCAATGTTACGCCAGCTAAGCCCCGCCGTGCGGCGCGTGGGCGACCCCGTCCCGCTCTGCGGGACGATTCAGCTTAGCCCAGGACGAAGTCCTGGGTAGCCTCAGAAATTAAGAGACGATGTCCCGGCAGGGACCGCACGCGGTGGCGTGTTGTGCATCACGGCTCATCGACCCAGGTGGCGCTTACCGTTGAGCTATGTCCCACACGCACGCGTCCGTGCTGGTCCATTGTGTTTTCAGCACCAAGAACCGCGCCGGCATCATCCCCGATTGCGAATCGCTCTGGCGCTATCTCGCCGTGCTTGCAAAAGACAACCAGATCACGCTGCTCGCAGCCGGCGGTACGAAGAACCATCTCCATTTGCTCATGGGACTACCGCCGGTCGCGCCACTGGCCCAGGTGATGAAGGAGATGAAGGGCAGTAGCTCGCGCTGGCTGCACGAGCATGGGCATCGATTTGCGTGGCAGGAAGGCTACGGAGCGTTCAGCGTCAATCCCGCGCAGCGGGAGGCCGTGATCCATTACATCGACACACAAGCCGAGCACCATCGTAAATGGAGCTTCGAGCAGGAATTGATGACGTTGCTCAAGAAATCAGGTGCGGCATACGATCCGCGATTTGTCTTTGGATAGGGTCCCTGCCGGGACCAGAAACCCTTTAATGTAACTGCCTACTCAGGACTTCGTCCTGGGCTAAGCTGAGTCGTCCCGCAGGGCGGGACGGCGGTATTGTGGGCATATGCGTTACTGGTGATAAGGCGATATTACGCCAATTGAGCTGTAATACGGGCCATGATGCGCCAAAGTCGGTATCTCGCACTGATCTGCGCGGCCATCTTATTCTTGGCTGGCAGCGTCGCCCTGGCGTTTCTCTCAGAAGAACCGTCAACCCCTTACCGCATGATCCTTGCCTTGGGCAGTGCAGTGTGGTGGGTCCAGCTCACTGGGGTGCTACTGCTCATTGTCGGCAGTTATGGTCTGGCTTGGGACGGCCACCCCAAACTGGTAGTGTGCGTCGGCGTTGGATTGATTCTCGCAGCGTTAGTTGCGGCAGTATCATTCGGCCTTGACGTCATGAATGTCCACAGTTGGATGGCGGTGTTGTTCATCCCTTTGTTTGTCCTAAGCCTTTCAGGAGTAATTCTGGGACTAGCGGGCGCGGTAAGATGTGTTCGCCAAGAGCAGCGGTGAACCACACTGGGACGTGTATGTTGGCGATAACAGGCGTTATCACAAGTTGGACGAGTTGCCTGTGCGATTACGAGGTCCAGTGTCCTCGCCGAAGCGCAATCACCCATTCCCGGTAGAGTGCTGCCTCATCCCGCAACTTGGCAGCCTGAGGTTCGTTCGCGATGGCGGCCTCTCGGTCGCAATCAGCGGCTTTCTTTTCGAGTTCGTCAATCGTTGCATCTCGCGGGATAAGATGCTGAGTCATGTGAAGTTCCTGCGACTCTATTATGCGCCAGCAAGGTTGTTGGCGATAACAGCCGTTATCACCAGTTAGACGCTGCGCTCAGGCCTTCTGCTCTCTTTCAGTTTGCGCGATTTGGCCTCGACGCCTTTGGCCAGCTTTTCCTTGTGAGCTTCGAGCTTCTTGCCAACTTCGGCGTCGTATAGGCCGATCATCTGCGCCGCGAGAATGCCGGCGTTGGTTGCGCCCGGCTTGCCGATGGCGACCGTGGCGACGGGAATTCCGGCGGGCATCTGCACCATGGCCAGCAACGAGTCGAGGCCGAGGAGCGCGGTGGATGGAATGGGCACGGCGATTACTGGGAGCGTGGTCTCGGCGGCGATGACGCCTGCGAGATGGGCGGCTCCGCCGGCGCCGGCGATGACGACCTTCACGCCGCGGCCTTTCAAGGCGCGCGTGTATTCGCTGGTGCGCGCCGGCGAGCGATGAGCGGAGGTGATGTCGATTTCATAAGGGATAGCAAACTCGGCCAGCGCCTTCGCGGCCTCGTTCATGATGTCGAGGTCGGAGTCGCTGCCCATGACGATGGAGACTAGAGGAGTGTTGGTCATAATGTTTTTCGATGCGGCCGCGTTTTGTGCCGCCGGCTAAAGCCGGCTCTGGCACGAAACAGTGCGCGTGTCGGCACGACTGAAAGCCTGCCCTGAGCGAAGCCGAAGGGTCGTGCCCTGACTCATACCCTCCGAGTTCGGAGTTTCTTTAGCAGCTCGCGCAAACCGCAGATCCTTCGACTGCGCGTCCGCCCGCCGCAACAGACGCCGCGGAAAAGCAAAGGCGCGGACGCTCCGCTCAGGATGACAAAATCAAGAAAGAGCGCGTTGTTCGCCGGACTAAAGTCCGGCGCTTCCACCAAGACCACGCACATCCGGGACCACTTACATCCGGGGCCACGCACATCCGGAGGCACGCACATCCGGAACCGTGCACATCTATTTTCCTGCCCTTAGATGTTTCAGGCCCCGGGCGGCGATGTCTTTCCGATAGTGCATGGCGTCGAAGCGAATCTTCATGACCGCGTCGTAGGCACGCTCGACTGCCTCGGGCAAATCTTTGCCGCGCGCGGTCACTCCCAGCACGCGGCCGCCGGAGGTGTAGTACATGTTGTCGCGACGGTTGGTGCCGGCGTGGAAGACCTTCACGCCCGGCAGTCGATCGGCCTCGTCGATGCCGGTGATGAGCTTTCCCGCCTCGAAGGCGCCGGGATATCCGCCCGACGCCATCACCACGCAGACCGCCGGATCCGACGACCAACGAAAGTCGCCGTCGCTGACGCGGCCGGCAATCGACGCCTCCATCGCCTCGAGCAGATCGCTCTCCATGCGCATCACGATCGGCTGCGCCTCGGGATCGCCGAAGCGGCAGTTGAATTCCAGCACCATCGGCCCGGTCGCGGTCATCATGATGCCGCAATAAAGGATGCCCTTGTACTCGGCGCCTTCGGCACGCATGCCGGCGATAACCGGCCGCGCAATGTGCGCCACCAGCCAGTCGCGCATCTTCGCTTCGACAATGTGATTCGTCGAGTACGCGCCCATGCCGCCAGTGTTTGGGCCCTGATCGTTGTCGAAAGCGCGCTTGTGATCCTGCGTGGCGACGAGGGGCACAACGCGCTCGCCATCGCTCATCACCAGGAAGGACAGCTCTTCGCCCTTCAGACATTCTTCCAGCACCACGCGCGAGCCAGCCTCGCCCAACATCTTGCCGCCGAGCATCTCCTCCGCGGTGCGCTGCGCCTCTTCCTTCGACTGCGCGATGACAACGCCCTTGCCCGCGGCGAGGCCGTCAGCTTTGACAACGATGGGAGGGTGAAACAACTTCAGCGCCTCGCGTACCTGCGCGTTCGTCGAGCAGACCGAGTACTTCGCAGTCGGGATGTGGTGACGCTGCATGAATTGCTTGGCGAAGCTCTTGCTCGATTCCAACTGCGCCGCCGCGCGCGTGGGGCCGAAGATAGGCCAGCCGCGCCGCTGGAATTCGTCGACGATGCCTAACGTGAGCGGGAACTCAGGGCCGACAACCGTGAGATCGGGATTGATGCGATTGGCGAGCTGCACCAGCGAGTCGAGACTTTTGACGTCGACCGCGAGACATTCCGCGTCGCCCGCGATGCCGCCGTTGCCCGGCGCGCAGTAGAGTTTGGTGATGCGCGGCGATTGCCGCAGCTTCCAGACCAGCGCGTGTTCGCGACCGCCACTGCCGAGGACCAGGACCTTCATAGGCGAAAGAAAAAGAGTAGGGGCGGCGCGTGGCGCATGTCAAACGCGGGAAGCCTGGAACGCACCGCGGCCCGCTTCAGGTGGGACGAGGAGAGCGCCTCGCCGGAAGTCTGGCCAGTCGACCGTCGGCGAGTTGTTCGCATTGCTTCGGCGGATTCGATCTTCGCGATGCGCGATTATTGCGCGCGCTTCTCGTAGACCCACTTGTTGACGGTGCTGCCTTTGCCGCCAACCGTGGTCTGGCGTTCGACGGCTTCCAGCGTGCTGCCGCCGTCGATGAGGCTATAGGTCACCAGATCGTTGGCTTTGGTGCCGTCGGGGGCGGTGATCTTCTGGTCGAGCACGAGCGATTCGCCCTCCCAGAAGACGCGAATGTTGGCAGTGTACTCCGGCAACTTCTGGACCACTTCCTGGTCGGTTACGGTGTCGAGCTTCCAGTCGAAGGTGCGGTCGCCATAAACCTGGCTGCGGGAGAAGTTGATCTGGGGATCGTTTTGCGCGATCTGGAGCGTCATGCTGGTGGGAGCGGGCATCTTCAGGCTGCTCTTTTGCGCGCTGAAGACCCAGGTGCCGGAAAGATTCGGTTTGGCCTTCTGCGCCGGAGCGGCTGCCGATAGCGCCAGCAGCAACAGCAGGAATACGACGAGGGATCTTTTCATGGGGGCGAATTGTAGCAGCGAGTTTATAAAGGATGTATAAAGATCGCTCTGCGAAGGGAGTTGATTCTGCCGCCGGCACCCCGCCCGCCGTGGCGACTTGACGGCCTCCGGCGGAGCCATTATACTAACTAACTGGTTAGTTAAATATTAACTAACCGGTTAATTAAGTGACTCGGGTCTCCAAAACTCGCGCTCGGCGGTCCGGCAGTCGCCGCCGACCCCAGGCCAGCCGTGAGGCCATCCTCCGGGCGGCCCTCGCCGAGTTCGCGCAGCAAGGCCTCGCCGGCGCCCGCATGGACGCCATCGCCGAATCCGCCGCCGTCAACAAGGCGCTCCTTTATTACTACTTCAAGGATAAAGAGGCGCTCTATGGCGAGATCCTCAATCGCTTTTTCCAGAAGCTCTCCGACCGCATCCTCACCGTCTGCCATCAACCCGGCAGCGCCGGCCAGCGCTTCCTCGCTTACGCCCGCACCCACTTCGACTCCGTCGCCGAGTCGCCGTACTACGCGCACATCTTCATGAGCGAACTGATGAGCGCCGGCCGCGGCGGATCGACTCATCTGGATCGCATCTTCGACCAATACTTGCAGCCCATCAGCAGCCGCGTCTTCGGCCTGATGCAGCAAGGCATCGCCAGTGGCGAGTTCCGCGCCGTCGACCCCCACCAGTTTCTTCCTTCGGCCATCGGCTCCATCGTGCACTACTTCCTGACCGCCCCGTTGCGGGAGAAGTTTAGGGCCGCGCTCCGCATGCCGCGCCAGCAGCCCATTCAACAGCGTCGCGCCGCGGTGCTCGACTTCATCGCGGCTGCGCTCTTCACCGATCGCGAAGCCGGCATCCAACTCGCGGCCCAGATCGCGGCGCTACCCGCGGCGAGCTTTCGCAGCGGCCGTCTCGCCCAGCAGGAGCAGCCTTGCACCATCGCGCCCTCGACGATCGAATCCGCGCAGCCGCCAACGCAAGCGACGGAGCCCAGCCGCCCACCAACTTATACGTGGCTCGACCGCACGTTCCCGGATTTCGAAACCGCGCGCCGGATCTTGAAGGAAGAAGCGCGCCTCGGCATCACGCCCAGAAGCAGGCTACCCAAGAACATCGACGAGGATTGGTGATCCCGTGAAACCGCACAAATTCTTCGTCTTCTTACTCGTCCTCTTAGGCATCGCGGCCGGCTACTACTTTTATTCCACCGACCGCACCAGCGACACCGTGCTCATCGGCATCGTCGACGCCAACCAGGTCATCGTCAGTTCCAAGATCATGGGCCGCGTCGAGAAGCTTTACGTCGACGAAGGCTCCAAGGTGAAAGCCGGCGACCTGATCGCCGAGATCGACTCCGCCGAACTCGAAGCCGAGAAGAATGCCGCGCAAGCCACCATCAATGCCTACAACTCGTCGGTCTCGGCCATGCAGGCCACGCAGGCGCAAACGCTGGGCGAGACCAACAGCGGCGTAGTCAACGCGCAGGCGCGCCTGGCGGCTGCGAAGGCGTCGTTGGTGCAAGCTAATGCCGATCTGGTCCGCATTCAAAGCGACTCGCAGCGCATGATCGAGCTGGCGAAAGCCGGCGTCGAGTCCGATCAGGATCGCGTGCGCGCCGAGGAACAGTTGAATGCGCAGAAAGCCGTGGTGCTGAGCGCGCAGAAGAATGTCGACGCAGCGCAGGCCGACCTGAACACCGCGAACGCCCGCCTGCATCAGCAGCGCACGGCGGCCAGCAATGTTGCGATGAACGAAGCGCAAGTCGCCAACGCGCGCGCCCAACTGGCCGAAGCCGACACGCGCCTCGGCTACACGAAGATCTACGCGCCGGTAAGCGGGACGGTCTCGGTCCGTGCGACCCGTCAGGGTGAAGTCGTGAATCCCGGCACCCCAATCGTGACCATTGTCGACTTCGGCGACACCTGGGTGCGCGCCGAAGCTCCCGAGACCGAGAGCCGCTTCGTCGCGCAGGGCGACAAGCTGAAAGTGCGATTGCCGCAAGGCCAGCCGATCGATGGCGTCGTGATCTTCAAGGGAGTCGAAGGCGACTACGCCACGCAGCGCGACGTCAGCCGCCGCAAGCGCGACATCAAGACTATCGGCCTGAAGTTGAAAGTCGACAACCCCGACGGCGCGCTGGTCCCCGGCATGACCGCCGAGGTCCTGCTACCGAAGGACCTGGCAACCAGAAAGATGGCGGAGGGCGCGCGATGAAGTTCGTATTAGAGCTTCCCCGGGTGCCCCATTCTAGCCATCTTTTGGCTAGGGTGGGGCAGTCGCTGAAACTGGTAACACACGCTGTTGCGAGAAAGATATGAGTAAGAGCACGACCTTGGTCGTGCTGCAAGCGCATTCTATGAGTTGTCATCCTGAGCGGAGCGTCCGCGTCTTTGCTTTTCCGCCGCATCTGTTGCGGCGGGCGGACGCGTAGTCGAAGGACCTGCTGTTCGCCCGAAGTGCGAAGAACTCCTCCCTCGGGGGACACGAGTCAGGGCACGACTTCACAGGATGCCGAAAAAGTCGTTCTGCGAGCGCTTTGTATCAGGGCACGACTTCAGTCGTGCCGATAAGCCGTTTATTTGTGATACGAGTCGGCTTTAGCCGACGACAGAAGCACTGGCACAAAAGAGTTTTTCAGCAGCCTCTTCAATCGTGCCGCAACCGCAGTTTTATGATTGCCGAGCCGGCTTCAGCCGGCGACACAAACATGACCTGGTTCAAACCCACCACGACCGCGACCACCGCCGGCTGTCCCGACCCTCCCAACGGCGACGCCATCGTCGTCGACCACATCACCAAGAAATACGGCGACTTCACCGCCGTCGACGAGGTCTCCTTCAAGGTAACCCAGGGCGAGATCTTTGGCCTGCTCGGCCCCAACGGTGCCGGCAAATCCACGCTCATTCGCATGATGACCACGCTGCTCCCCATCACCGCCGGCCGCGCGCTCATCAACGGCTTCGACGTCGCCAAGCAGCCCGACAACGCCCGCCGCTGCATGGGCGTCATCCCGCAAGCGCTCACCAGCGACATCGATCTCACCGTCGAGGAGAACCTCAACATCTACGCCAAGCTCTACGGCGTCGATACCGCGCATCGCAAGAAAAACATCGATGACCTGCTGACCACAGTCGATCTGCAGAAGTGGCGTCACGCGCAAACCAAGACGCTCTCCGGCGGCATGCGCCGCCGTCTGGAGATCGCCCGCGGCCTCGTACACTCGCCGAAAATTTTCTTCCTCGACGAGCCGACCACCGGCCTCGATCCCGTCTCCCGCGTCGCTGTCTGGGAGATGCTGACCAACATCAAGAATAGCCGTGACCTCACGATCCTGATCACCACGCACTACATGGACGAAGCCGACCGCCTGTGCGATCGCATCGCCATCGTCGATCATGGCAAGCTGGTCGCGCTCGATTCGCCTGCCGCGCTGAAGGCCAGCGTTCCCGGAACCAACGTCATCGAAGCACAATTTCTCAACGCGCCCGCGGATTGGCAGAGCCAGCTGGAAGCTCTCGACGACGTGACCTCGGTGCAGCCCGAGGCGGCAGACATGTATCGCATCCTGACCAGCAACGGCTCCAAAACCACGACGGAGTTGGTCGAGCTAGCCGTGCGCACCAATGTGCAGGTGAAATCGCTGTCGGTACAAAACACCACGCTGGACGACGTTTTCGTCCACTTCACAGGACGGCAGCTGCGTGACGAGCAAGTAAAAGCCTTCAGCTTCATGATGCCCGACCGTCCAGGGATGCGGCCATGACCGCGAAGAGTTGTTCGGTGAGGAGCTCTTCGGTTTTGAAAGGGCACAGCTTTAGCTGTGCCGCCGCAAGGTTTCTTGATTTTGTCATCCTGAGCGGAGCGTCCGCGCCTTTTGTTTTCCGCCGCGTGTTTCGCGGCGGGCGGACGCGCAGTCGAAGGATCTGCTGTTCGCCCGATGCGCGAAAAACTCCGTCTTCGGAGGACATGTGTCAGGGCACGACTTTTAGTCGTGCCGATGCATGATTGATTTGTAACAGGGCACAACTTTTAGTCGTGCCGATGCATGATTGGTTTGTAACAGGGCACGACTTTAGTCGTGCCGGAACGTACTTTTGAATTTTCTTAAGCCGGCTTTAGCCGGCGACACTCTTGGGTTCAAACATGAATCGCATGTGGGCCATTGTCGAGCGCGAACTGCGCAAATTCTTCCGCTCCCCGGCGCTGATGCTGGTAGCCATGGTCTTCCCGCTAGTCCAGCTCATCGTCCTGGGCAACGCCTTCGGCGGCAAAATCAAATCCGCGCGCCTCGGCGTCGTCGATCAGGACCAGGGCACGCAGGCGGTGAAAGTTCGCGAAGCCCTGGCTGCCGTTCAATCCAACGCCCACACGTTCGTTCCCGTCGACTACGACAGCGACAAGCAGGCCATGGAGGACGTCCGCAACGGCCGCCTCGACGGCGCCATCATCATCCCGCCAGAATACTCACGCCGCGTCTACGAGCAGAACCACCCGCGCATCGCGCTCATCGTCGACAACACCGACAACTTCATGAGCTCCACGCTGGAAGACGAATTCGGCAGCCTGGTGCAGGCCCTGAACAATCCCGACGTCGAGCCCTCGCGCATCCTGCAGCAGATCACTCTCGACACCGTCGAACTCTACCCCTACATCGAATACATGAAATATCTGCTGCCCGGCTCGATCGCGCTGGCCATGTTCGTCTCGGTGATGATCGGCGGCGGCATGCTGTACATCGACGACAAGGCGCGTGGCGTCCACGAAGGCTATCTGGTCACGCCGATCACGAAGTTCGAACTGGTCGCCGGCCTCAACATCGCCGGCGCCATCAAAGCCATCATGGCCGGCATCGTCATTACGGTGCTCGGCTCGCTGCTGGCCGGGCTGGGAGCGATCTTCACCCTGCAGAACATCTTCTATGTGTTGCTGGTGATCGTGGCCACCGCGTTGACCTTCAACACAATGATGTTCCTGATGATGGTGCGCGTCGAAGATCCGCTGGTGCCGCGCGCGACTTTCGGCATTTTGAACACGCTACTCTTTTTCCCCGCCGGCTCCATCTATCCCATCAAGGCATTCCCCACCTGGCTGCGCGGCATCGCCTACGTCGACCCGTTCACCTATTCCGTCCACGCCTTCAAAGCGCTGCTGCTGAAAGACGCAGGCTTCGTCGCCATCCGCGGCGATCTGGCCTACATGGTCGTCTCCGCGACCATCATGATTGTCATCGCGACGGCATTGTTCAAACGGACGCTGTAGTCGCATTGACCGGCGGCGGCTTGACCTCGCGATCACGCTATGTAATTATCGACCCCATATGAGGTAGGTTTTCTTAACCTTAATCGCAGTGATGCGTCTCCGTTGTCCCGGCCTTCCTATCGTTCTGATCGCGCTGCTGATCGTGGCCGCGCTGGCCGCCGTTCTCATTACGCCCGATCCTACCGATGACGTTCATGCGGTCATGCATTCCCTCAAAACCATGCATGCCCCCGCCGTCGCACTTTTCCTGCCACCTGTACTGGCGCTGCTGATCGCCGGCAGCCCGCCAGGCAGGCAGCCGGCCAATGCGGCTTCGGCGAAGTCTCTTCCGCTCCTTTGTACCTGTCGCTGTTAGCGCTCACCGCCTCGATCACCACTCATTGCCGCGGCGCGGCGGACCCGCACGGTTGGCCACGCTAACTCAACGCAATAGCGCGTTGAGGCCACAGAGCGCACACAGCTATCGAAAGGAGCTCAGGACGTATGCCGCACACTTCGCCACAAATCGACTGGCGCGAACTTTTTCGTGACGCGGTTCGCGATTGGCATTCCAAGAAAAAGCAGGTGCGCCTCGAAGAGGCGTCGCAGGCCATCCAACAACGCTTGCGAGGAGATGGCGGGCCCCGTCCGCTCAACCAGGCCGAACGCAGCGAGATGGAAAGCGCCCTATACTTCTTGTCTTTGCTCCGCATGGTGCGATGAGGACACGGATGGCGGGTGGCCCATCCGAGCTTCTTTTGCTCGGGTGGGGTTGTCTCGTCCCCTGGTGAGGCTTGTCTCTACGGCAAACTCGCACTCCCTTCCCTCGCATCTCACCACAGCAATGGCCTTCTTGCTCCGGGGCCGTTTTGCATCATCATTCGATCATTCCTGGAGGACGGTATGAAAAGTTTCCTGATCGGGCTGGGCATTGGGGTCGGCCTCGGCCTGTTGTTTGCACCCATGAGCGGAGAAGAGGCGCGCAACAATCTCGCTGATCGCGCCAACGACCTGGCGAACTCGGCCCGTGAGACCTACGAACAGAATCGTGGCCGCGTGCGGCGCGGCGTGGAAACGATCCGCAGTGGCGTAGACACCATCCGCGGCACCGCCGAGCGCGCCATGGGCCGCGCCCGCTCCACCGTTGAGGAAGCGGTTCGCCCGACTGGCACCGAGAGCGGCATGACCAGCCCTCAGGGCATGTAACTAAATCCCTCATCCTTCTGATGGGCAGGCAAGCCAGCCTGCCCTGTTTCTTGCGCAAGAGCACCCTGTTTGTCGCCCAACAGCACCCAGTCCCTTACGCAACAGCGCTGCCCTGTTTCTCGCGCGATAACACTGCGCTGTTTCTTGCGCAAGTCACTGCGCTGCTCCCTGCGCCAGAGCAGACGCCAATCCACATCACGCAGCGCTTTGTAACAGGGCGCGACTTCAGTAGTCGTGCCGATAAGATCTCTATTCCCTCCCGAGCCGGCTTCAGCCGGCGACACCACGCGCGTCCCAACGCCCAACGATGTATCCTGTTCCTCCGGGATCATCGAAAGGACTCATCATGCAGGTACTGGAGAACTGGCACCCTCAGGGCGTCACCGTCTACATGGACGACAAGCGCTTCATCAATTGCATCCTCACCGAGTGCAAGCTGGTTTATGGCGGAGGGGATGTCACCTGGGAGAACACCCAGTTCGTCAACTGTCAGTTGACCTTCGATGGCGCCGCGCAACGCACCGTCGCCTATCTGCAGAACTTCGGCCTGATGCGCCAGCCTGACAATCAGGGTATGCCCGCCATCCAGCCGAACTCCGGCGTGAACTAGCGCGGTCTTGTGCTTACTGATTCACCGGCACCTTAATAATCTTCTTCTGGATCGCGTACGTTACCAGCTGCGCTTTGTTGTGGATGTCGAGCTTACGCATCAGGTTGAATTTGTGCGCCTCGACCGTCTTGACGCTCAACCCCAGCAGCACCGCAATTTCCTTGACCGAATTTCCTTCCGCCAGCAGCTTCAGAATCTCGCGCTCGCGCGGCGTGAGGGTTGCCATACGCGGCCGCATCCGGGCATCGCGCACTCGCGCGCGAAAGTCCTCCACCAGCTTGCCCAGCACCTGCGAGCTCAGATACTTCCCGCCCTTGTACACGTCACGAACCGCGCTCACCAACTGCGGCGCCGGCGTGTCCTTCAGGACATAGCCGGCCGCGCCCACTTCCAGGCACTGCACCAGGTAGTCCTCGTCCTCATACATCGTCAGGAACAGGACCTTGGTCTCGGGCCGATTTTTCTTGATATGCCGCGTGGCCTCAAACGACGACAGCCCCGGCATCCCGATATCCATCAGCACCACATCGGGACGCAGCTCGCGCGCCTTCTCCACCGCGTCGCCGCCATCCGGCGACTCGCCGACCACTTCAAAGTCGCTCTCACTCTCCAGCAGGCGGCGTACTCCCTGCCGAAATAATGTGTGATCATCCACCAACAGGCATCGAATTCTCGGCATCGTTACCCCAGCTTTCATCGCTCTGCGGCGATGTGTTCATGCGCCCCATGCTGCTGCACCCGGCCGGCTCGAGGTCGATCCCCGTTCCATGCTCAGGGCATGATTCAGAACCGGCGCACTTACTTCGATGCGAGTTCCCTTGCCTCGCGTCGAGGCCAACCGCATCTTTCCGCCGACATTCGCCATTCGTTCGCGCATGCCGGTCAGCCCGAAGGTCTGGCGCGCGGCCTTGGGCTTCGGTGTAATCCCTACTCCATCGTCTTCAATCACCAGCTTCACCAGATCGCCCTCCTGCTTGAGGTCGATGGATACGGTAGTAGCACTTGCATGCTTGGCGACGTTATGCAGCGCCTCCTGCACAATCCGGTAAATGGCCGTCTCCAGCGCCGCCGGCAAGCGTCCGAAGTCCGGCGCTACCGTGACTCGCGCTTTCACTCCGGCATTCTTCGCCAGGTCCTTCGCCTCCTTGCGTACCGCCGCAATCAGGCCGAGTTCCTGCAACACCAGCGGCGACAAGCGCCCGATGATCCGGCGTATGCCCTCAATCGTGCGGTCCACCACCTCCAGCGTCTCGTGAATCTTCAGCCGCGCATTGCGCGCGCTGACGCTCGACTCCAGCATCCCCAGGTACAGGCGGATCACCATCAACGCCTGCCCAGTCTCGTCGTGCAGCTCGCGGCTGATGCGTTTGCGCTCTTCTTCTTGAACTCGCAGCAGGTGCCCCGACAATTCCGCGATGCGCGCTTCGCGCTCGCGCAGCGCATCGGTCATTCCCGCGCGGTCAATCGCCAGCGCCGAGCGGTCCGCCACTGCGCGCAGCAGCTCGCGCTCCGTCGGCAGCCAGTCATAGGGCCGCGAGAAGCCGATCACCAGCACGCCAATCACGACATCGTTCGACTTCAGCGGCACGCCCCACAGCGCTTTGGCTCGGCCTTGCAGAAAAGGTCCGAGAGTGTCGCTGATAGTGCGCAGATCGGGCAGGATCGCCGGCTCGCCAGTCAACGCAATCTTGCCGGCAAAGCCTTCCCCGATCGGCGTCTCCGAACTGAGACCGTCCAGCGCCTCGGAAAGTCCCACCTGTGCTCGCACCCGCAGCAGTTGCTGATCGGCATCCTTCAGCAGGATCAATCCCAGATTCGCATTGAAGGTGTGGGTGGCGATCTCCAGCACCCGCTCCAGCAGCGCACTCAAACTTCCTGCCGACAGCTCGGCGTCCAGCACCGACAGCAGCGTCTCCGCCTCGATCTTCTGCGCGTCCGCGTATGCCGCCGACACCGCCACGTAGCTGGCCCACGACAGCGTCTCCATCGCCGCCATCACTTGCGGCAACTGGCCCGGCGGAAAAATGCGCTGCAGGTGCGTATCCACCAGCTCCTGATAGATTTGCAACGAACGCGCCACCGCCCGGGCGCTCACCTTCAGCTTGGCCAGCCGCCGGCCGAAATGCTGCAGGCTGTCATAGAACGACGCAAAATCGGTTTGCGAGAAGATGGAGAATCCAGTGCCGATGGTCAGCCGCTCCAGCGCCGCCATCGCCCGGCCGTCGAAGTTGAACTCGCCAAACATCTTCTGCCGCCAGGCCGCGGTAATCTCCGGAAACCACGGCTGCAGCCGGCGAGTGACCTCGATCACCACCTCGCGCGAAGTTTCCTTCATGGGCAGAAAGGGGGACACGGTGCTCCTGATACTGTTGATGCGTTTGAGATTAGACGAGGATGGCGTTACTACCCTATAAACCGAGGACGGTGGCTGTTTCTTCTATACTATCGGATTCCGCGCTGCTATGACAGCAGGTATTACCTCGGGAATTACTAGGCTCCCTGGTTACGAGGATTCGTCCTGAGCGGCGCGTGCGCTCCTTTGCCGCTGCGCTCCTCGAAGCCGATCGCAGCACAGAGGACACGAGTAAGGGCACGACTTCACCGGCCGGCAAAAAACTCCTCCTGCGAACGCTTCGTAACAGGGCAGGACTTCAGAGTCTGTGTGAGAACTGGACTTGAAAGTTTGCGGTGGGATAAAGCCGCAGGAATCGGCTTCAATTCAGCCGCGCAGCGGCGGCATGAAGTTAGCCCGGGGCGCAAGCCCCAGGTAGGAGTGGGAAAAAATCTGAGCCGCGGCAGCGGCGACAGGGTTCTCACACAGACTCTTCAGTGCTGCCAATCGATGTCATCTATTTTCGTTCCCAAGCCGGCGACACCAGCCCGAACGTTCTACCTACCGAATCATCTAAAATTCCTACGATGCCCACTCATCCGCACCCTCCGGCCGCTACTCTGAACAACGACGAGATCCTGCGCTACTCCCGCCATCTCATCCTCCCCGAGGTCGGCATGGAGGGCCAACTCAAGCTCAAGCACGCCAGGGTCTTATGTATCGGCGCCGGCGGTTTGGGATCGCCGGTCGCGCTTTACCTTGCCGCCGCCGGCGTCGGCACGCTCGGTATTGTCGATTTCGATATTGTTGATTTGACCAATCTGCAGCGCCAGATCATCCACGGCACCAGCGACGTCGGCCGCAGCAAACTCGACTCCGCCGCCGAATCCATCGCCGCCATCAATCCCAACATCGATGTTCGTAGATTCGAGACGCGCCTGACTAGCACCAACGCGCCCGACATCCTTCGCGACTTCGACATCGTGGTTGATGGCACCGACAACTTTGCCACCCGCTATCTCGTCAACGACGCGTGTGTCCTTACCGGCAAGCCGAATGTCTACGGTTCCGTCTTCCGTTTCGAGGGCCAGGCCAGCGTATTCGCCACAACGAACGGCCCCTGCTATCGCTGCCTCTATCCCGAGCCGCCGCCGCCGGGCGTCGTCCCGTCATGCGCCGAAGGCGGCGTGTTGGGAATTCTGCCCGGCCTCGTCGGCGTGATTCAGGCGACGGAAACCATCAAGCTCATCCTCGGTTCCGGCGACTCGCTCATTGGGCGACTGTTGATGGTCGACGCTCTCGGCATGCGCTTTCGCGAACTCAAGGTGCGCAAGAACGCCGACTGCCCGGTGTGCGGCGATCATCCCACCGTGACCGCGCTGATCGACTACGAGCAGTTCTGCGGCGTGCGTGGTGCGGAGAAGCCGGCAGCTGCTACTATCGGGGACATGACACCGGAAGAACTGAAGCAGCGCCTCGACGCCGGCGAC
>Ga0335078_10004917_pt1 | contig 19793 bp, 13 predicted proteins | sample Lox_Sample_32_FD_206711 | JGI IMG/M metagenome (GOLD analysis project Ga0335078, IMG submission 206711) | Soil microbial communities from Loxahatchee National Wildlife Refuge, Florida, United States - Lox_Sample_3.2 | ecosystem: Environmental > Terrestrial > Soil > Wetlands | place: USA... | reverse complement strand
TCGGAGAGGTCACGAATCACGCTCAGCACCATTCCACCAGCCTCTGCACCCAGCGAGCTGAGCATGATATCCACCGGGAATTCGGAGCCATCCTTCCGTCTGCCTTTCAGCTCTAAACCAATTCCCATCGGGCGCGTGCGAGGGTCGGCCACATACTCCTTTCGGCGTCCAGGATGAGAATGCCGGAAGCGCTCCGGAATCAATATTTCCACCGGCTGACCCGCTAACTCCGCTCGCGTGTATCCGAAAAGCTTTTCGACTTGCGGGTTCGTCTCGATGATTTCACCCGATTGGCTGGTGGCAATAATCGCGTCGGGAGAATGCTCAAAGAGTGCGCGAAATCGTTTTTCACTGAGCTGGATCGCATCTTCCACCTTCTTGCGCTCCGTGATATCCCGCGTAACCTTGGAAAATCCGAGCAGATTTCCCTGCGAATCTCGGATCGCCGAAATCATCACATCCGCCCAGAACTTTGACCCATCCTTCCTGACTCTCCAGCCCTCATCTTCAAAATTTCCAGCTTCGGCGGCCGTTTGCAATCCAATATCCGGTTTGCCATTCTTGACGTCCTCCTCGGTATAGAATCTGGAGAAGTGCTGTCCAATGATCTCTACGGCCTTATAACCTTTGATGCGCTCCGCCCCCTCGTTCCAAGTGGAAACTCGGCCTTGCGGATCGAGCATGAAAATCGCATAGTCTTTTACGCCCGCCACCAATGACCGAAATCGCGCTTCGCTCCGGATCAGTTCTCGGTTCGCAACCTCCAATTTCCGGTTTGCTTCCTGGATTTCATTTGCGCGTGAATAAATCTCGGTCTCCGTCTGTCTGGCCCGCGCGCGCAGCTCTTCGGTCAATTTTTCCTGATGGGTTTCCATTTGACGGAGACGCACAAAATCGGTGACGTCTTCGACGCGGTGGATGATGTACAGAATCTCCTGATCCGGCCCGAGAACAGGCGCGTTGACGGGGCTCCAGTATCGCTCCTCGTACGCGCCGCCTTCCGAATCCGGTTTGCGGATGTCGTATTTCTGCACTGCCATCGAATCTGGAGCTTTTGTTTGCAGCACGCGTTGAAGAGAATCGCGAAGATTGCGGACGCCTGTGGCAGCAGGATCATTCGGATTATCCGGGAATATTTCAAAGAGTCCGCAGCCCAGAATATTCTCACGCTCCGTCATCGTGGCTCGAAGATAAGCGTCACTGACCGCAACAATCGTGAGGTCGGGAGCCAGGACGAGGTACAGACCCGGCACCGCCTGGAAAAGGCTCCGAAAATCGGGCGAAGGAAACGGCTTCGGCAATGCGTACCCCACACATCAGCCATCGGCATGTGCATCCTCAGAAAAGCTATCTCGGTCTGAGGATCGGCTAAATCCGGAACGGTGGATAAAAGATGAGTATACGCGATTCCTCTCTCGGGGCGAATTGGCAGGCGATGCCCGAACTGACGCGGTGGATTCGCAGACCGAAGCGAATTCGAGCGGGAAGGCGACAGGTATGTTTGTTTCTAGTGTGAAGCGAGTCCCTGAGCGCGCACCGTCAAGCGCGCACGGTCAAGACCGGGCACTTCGCCTCTGTTGCGATCCGCAGCACTCCTGGGTGCATCAATCCTTCTTCTTTGGAATTCCTTTCGCGGTGCACGCCAAGCACGATCAAATCGGCTGCATGCCCCTCGGCTACCTCCAGAATTTTGCCCGAAGGCGCGCCGTGTTCCACTACGCAGACAGGGTCACACCGCAGATCAGCTCCAAACGGAACCAGGTTGCGAAGCGCATGGAACATCGCCGAGACATCGCCACGACGTTCGATGCAGTGGAACACAATCAGCTGCGCGCGATGTTCTTCGGCCAATGAGACCGCATACGGAGCGGCGGCCAAAGATTCAGTGCCGAAATCGGTTGCGTAAAGGATGCGGTCCAACTGAGCGTTTTGTTGCGGCTTTCCGGCAACCGAAGCGCCCACCGTCAACGCCGGGCATTGTGCTTTCCGAAGGATTTCCGCCGTCACCGAGCCAAATAGCGTCGCTGTTGCGTTGTTTTGACCGGGCGCGCTGAACACCAGCAAGTCAATCTTACGGGCTTCGATGAATTTGGAAATGGTCTCCCACGTTTCTCCCGCTTGGAAAATAATCTCGTGAGAGACGCCCGCCAATTCCTCATCCAGGCGCATTTTGCTCTTGTCGCGAAGTTCTGCTGCATCCCGATCCAGCATTGGCCACGGGCTTGGCGGAGGAAAGGGATACAGATCAGGCCCGGTCACATGCATGGCGTAGACCGTGGACCCGTGCCTCCGCGCGATTTCGATCGCGAATGGAAGCGCTCTATCTACTCCTGCGGACACATCGGTTGCGAGCAAAATTCTCTGAACTGCACCGCGCCTCATCAAGCCGAATGCCCGATTCATTTCGTATTGATATTCCCGAACTCGTTGAGTCCCCATTTGGCTTTGCATTTGAGTGCCCCCTAGTCGCCCCTCAGCCGCCGACGTCCGCATCGGCGCTAGCACTAAGTCATCTATATCGCAACGACGAGTGTCCCGTTAATGACGCTGGTCACCAGCCGCTGTGATCCGGCTCACAGAGGCTTTCCGTGCTGGGAGTGAGAATGTTTATGGACGGGATGGATGGGAAGAGCTTTTGGCCAGAGCTTTCGCGAACGGCCAAGGGGCGATCGTCTCGGCCAGGGAGAGAACCATGCGGGTTGCCGTGCTAACTACAGGAGGCGATGCCCCGGGAATTAACGCCGCGATTCGCGCCGCCGTGCGCACGGGAATTGACCGGGGATGGGAAATGTTCGGCGTGCGCCATGGTTATGCCGGCTTGGTGAGAGATGACTTTGTATCTCTGGGCAGTCGCGACGTGGGCGGCGTAATCGGGCGAGCCGGTACGATGCTTGGCAGCCTACGGTTCCCCGAATTTAAAGACGAAGAGGTGCAGTTCGCGGGAATTCATGTTTTGCGTGAAAGGAATATCGACGCGGCAATCATCATCGGGGGAGACGGCTCGCAGGCCGGCGCTTTCGCACTCTCGCGGCATGGATTTCCGGTCGTCGGCGTGGCTTCCACAATAGACAACGACTTGTTTGGCTCGGAAATTACAATTGGTGTGGATACCGCATTAAACGTCGCGCTGGAAGCGATCGACAGAATCAAGGTGACCGCTTCTTCCCACGAAAGGGCGTTTCTAATCGAAGTAATGGGGCGTGAATGCGGTTATTTGGCGCTGACGGCGGGCATTGCTGGCGGCGCGGAAGCGATTGTTTTGCCTGAGACACAGACAGATCCCGAGGCCCTGGCGCGCTGCCTTCGTTACGCGTATGAACTTGGCAAAAAACACGCCATCGCAGTCGTTGCCGAAGGAGCTCGTTACAATGCCGAAGCACTAATCCGATATTTTCACGAGCACCGCGCGCGCCTCGGCTTTGAGATTCGAGATGTGAAGCTGGGCCACGTGCAGCGAGGCGGCACACCTGGCGCATTCGATCGTCTCTTGGCTACTCGCTTGGCTGCGGGCGCCACGGAGCAAATCGCGCGCGGAGAATTTGGCGTGCTGATGGGGCTGATCAAAGGCGAAGTCGTGGCCACGCCGTTGGCTGAGATTGTCGGCAAGAGAAAGCCCCTCGATCCGTGCTTGCTGCATCTTGCGAACGTGCTGGCAAACTGAGGTCCATCCCAATCTCCTGACTGCTCAGTAGCTTCCAGACACAAGCGCGTTGTCACGATGTGACGGAAGACGTGCGTCACTCCGGATTGTGACGCAACGCACAGATGGCCGAACCACAGATGAATAGATTCTCGGCATAACCATAATGTTGCAGCCCTGCGCATTCCAGGCATCGCGAACACTGCTGCACAATGGGCAGGGAAAACTTATGAGGGGGAAAGTTATGTCAGATAAACCCGCAGTGGTTCAAGCATTCCCAAGTCCGGCAGGCTTGAAGTTGGTCGAGCCGGAAACGTTATTTGAAAGGATCAACCAAATCCACGAAAACATTGCGCGCCGAGCATTCGAATTCTTCGAAAACGGCGGCGGCGAACTTGGCCACGAACTGGATCATTGGTTCAAGGCCGAGGCCGAACTCCTACATCCGATTCACATCAATGTCACCCAGACGGACGGAACGGTGAAGGTCCAAGCCGAAGTTCCGGGCTTCAATGCGGACGAACTGAAAGTTAGCCTCGAGCCGAAGCGTCTGACCATTACCGGCAAGAGGGAGACAAGCAAGGAAGACAAGAAAAAGGGCAAGGTCATTTACAGCGAGCATTGTTCGAACGAACTGCTCCGAATCGTTGATCTGCCGGTGGAAGTCAATACAGCGAAAGCCTCCGCGATAGTGAACAATGGCGTGCTGGAACTGAGTGTGCCGACCGGTGCTCAGGCAAAAGCCACGCGCCTGGAAGTGAAAGCGGCGTGATTACAAGGTTGGACCCGGCGGACACCAATCGTGGCGAATAGGCAGTCTTGTGATTTCAGCGGTTACACAAGGCAATCGAAGCAGGACTGCCGCTCGCCCGATTCTCATCACGGCATACACATTTAACTCCGCTAGACGATTCTCCAATTGTAGTTAACAAAGGGCCCGCACTACCTGTTGGATTGCGTTCAAAGGTGAGCAACAGAGACGGCTGGCAGCTAGTGGCCCGAGCCTGTCTGTACAGCCGTCTGGGCCTGCACTGCCTTCGGCGATGGCATCTGAGAGGCGTTCCAGCCTCCGCCCAGCGCCTTGATCAGCTGAACACTTGCGACCATCTCCTGCATCCGGAAGCTCACCGCTGTCTGTTGATCGTTCAACAGTATCGTTTGAGCCGTCAGTACATTCAGATAAGGGTCGAGCCCCGCTCGATATCGAACAGTGGCTTCTCGCAACCCTCGTGCTGATGCCTCGACTGCAGCGTCCTGCTGTGCGATGGTCTGCGACAAGATTCTGATAGCCGCAAGGTTATCTTCCACCTGCTGGAAGGCGGTCAGCACCGTTTGGCGATAGTTCGCGACGGTCTCGTCGTAATTTGCCCGATACTGCTGCACCGTGGCCTTTCGCAAGCCACCGTCGAAGATTGTTTCTGCAAGCTGGGGTCCGACTGACCAAAAGCGGCTTGGCCATGTAAACCAATTGGAAATCACGGATGTCCCGAGCCCGCCGGAAGCGCTCAGCGTGATGTCCGGATAGTACGCAGCCTTCGCCACGCCAATCTGGGCGTTGGCCTGAGCGACGCCGCGCTCAGCTGCTGCAATGTCAGGCCGGCGCTGAAGCAGGTCCGAAGGAATGCCAACGGGAGTCGCCGGCGGTTTTGATTCCAGATCGCGCTCCGGTAGAGAGAACGTGGACGCCGGCTGGCCAACGAGGACTGCAATTGCGTGTTCGTATTGAGCGCGCAGGACGCCAAGATCAGTGTCTTGAGCCTGAGCGGCCTTCAACTGAGCCTCGGCTTGAGCCACGGCTTCGTCCGTGCCGACGCCTGCCTTGAACTGATTCTCCGTCAGGCTCAGAGTTTCTTGAAACGACGCGACTGTTGAATCAAGCAAGGTCTTGAGTGAGTCCTGCGCCCGAAGTTCGAAGTAATCAACTGCGAGTTCGGCTTGCGCGCTCAGCTGAACATTTTCAAGATCAGCTGCGCTGGCCTGGGCGGCGTACACATTTGCTCTAACAGTGTTCCGGACCCGCCCCCAAAAATCGGGTTCCCATGACGCGTCAAACGGCAACGAATAATCCGTGAATGTTTTCACGGCGATACCCGAGCTAGAAGAGCTTCCAGTTTGCAGACCGCCAAACTGGCCTGAAGAAGGACGCGAATTCATGATGGTGGGGTTTGCCCCGACGACCGGAAAATATTGTGAACGGGCCTGTCTCACCAGTGACCGCGCCGCCAGAAAATTTGCTGCCGCAGCGGCAATGTTCTGATTTGCGGTGGATGCCTTCTCCTCAAGTTCATTCAGTTGAGAGTCATTGAATACTGCCCACCAATTGCCGCGGATTGCTGCATCATTCGGCTGGGCAATGCTCCACTGTGTGCCCGACGCCGCAGTTTCTGGTTGCAGCTCTTTGTACGCAGGTGGAGTCTGAACGGTTGGCCGATCGTATTTCGGGCCAACCACGCACGCGGTTTGCAACAGAGCCGATAAAACGGCCGCTGTCGGCAATAAATAGGCGCCAATCCCTCCGAACAGGCTGAAGACTCGGCGGCTGGAAGAACCGATCTTCAAATTTTCGGTTCCACTTCGCGCGTCTTGAATTACGCGAGCCATTTCTCGCTCCCTAGTCAGCGATGTACACATCGACCAGTTCGCCGGGATACAGATTCACGTCCTTCGGCATTTCAAATTTGAAAATGATTGGCAACACTCGAACGTCCACGCGCTCCTGCCGTTCATCCGAGAGCTCGATTTTTGGCGAAACATACGGTTGCACTCTCACGAAAGTCAGCGGGATTTTGATGTCGGAACCGCGAATGCTCATTTGCGCCTTGATCTTCGTGAACTGAGGAAGGCGAGATACGAGAATCTCGTCAATGTAGCAGCGCACCTGCAGATTGCTTTGAGTCGCGCCGAGCACCAACACAGGATCCATTCCCTGTGTATAGCTGTCATAGGAACCCTGCGGCGAAACATAATTCCCCACGATCGTATTCACAGACAGCACGATTCCGTCCGCGTTTGCCTTCAAGGTGTATTTCGAAAGCAGTGCGCTGGCGGCAAGATGAGACTTTTCGAGCGCATCGTACTGGCGTTCCTGATTCGTGATATCGAAAACCCAGGCGCCGGCCTTTGTCAGATCCCGCTGCCGTTGGGCTACCTCGAGATTTGCCTGCGCGACTGCCTCCGCATTGATGGCGCTGTCCAGCGCGTCTTTGCTGATGGATTTTGGATCCATCTCGTAAGCCGCTTGCTGCTTGTGTAGCTCATCTTGAGCGGTTCTCAGTGTGGCCTGCGCGGAGATAACTTGTGCCTCGGTTACGTCCAGATTTTCTTTCCTCGGTTCCGCCCTCAATTCCTCCAGCATTGCGTGGGCGGCCGCGGCGGCCGATTCCTGCTGTTCCGTCGTCGCTCTCTGAATGGAATCGTCAATCAGGAGCAGGGGCATGCCTTTTCGTACCTGTTGGCCTTCCGAGACCAGGATTTGTTTGACCGTGCCGGGAACTTCCGGATAAACGTTGATGTTCTCCCCGCTGGACTGCGAACTTTCCACAATTGCCTGCGCATAAATGCCGCTTGTGTAGGGATTGGAGGCCGGATTGAACACCGGCGGCAGCGTAGGCTGTTGAAGGCTGAAGAAATAGGCGCTGGTTGCGCCGCCCAAAACTCCGATGATGGCGATCGCAATTATGATTTTATTTTTCATGCTGCCGCCTTTTCTGCTCCGGCCAGACGCCCGTCTTCCATCTGCAGTATCCGGGTCGCGAATTCGTAGATTCTGCTGTCGTGTGTAACCACGACGATGCAGCGATTCGGATTGAGAATGTTCTTGTGAACGAAATTCAAAATCGCATTTCCGGTGTCGCCGTCCAGAGAAGCCGTGGGCTCGTCCATGATCAAGATGTCCGGTTGACTCACCATAGCCCGGGCGATCGCGACGCGCTGCTGTTCTCCTCCGCTGAGTTTCATGGGAGGAAGGTCCTCGCGCCCCTTGAGTCCCACAATTTCGAGATACTTGGTCGCTTCTCGGATGGATTCGTTCCAGTCCTTCTTCTTCAGAATCAATGGGATCGCCACGTTTTCCGCGGTGTTCAACCTCGGAAACAAATGAAAGTCCTGAAACACAAAACCGATCTTGTGCAGCCGAAAATCGGCGAGCGCGTCGGCGCTCAGGCTCCAGATATCGGTTCCTTCGACCAAAACGCTGCCGGAGTTGGGTCTCAAGATCCCCGATAGAACGCTGAGCAGTGTCGTTTTCCCGCTCCCGGAAGGCCCTACGATGTAAACCATTTCTCCGAAGTTCGCTTCGAACCCGACTTCCTGAAGTGCGCGCGTTTTGGCTTCGCCTTCGCCGAACCATTTCTGAAGGTGAGTCGCTTGAATGGCCACCGTTGGCATCGTTATCCTCGGAAAATATCGAACGGCTCAATTTGCAGCACTCTTCGGATTCCCACATAGCTCGAAACAGCGGCGATGATGGTGACCATCACGAGTCCGAGCACGAGGTTGGTGTACGTGAACACCGCTGCGTAACTTGGAAGCCGTTTCTTCGCCAGCCAGATTAAGAAAGCGCACAAACCAACGCCCAGGCCGTAGCCGGTGAACGCTGTCAGCGACGCTTCAAACAAAATCATCCCAATGAGATTGCGCCTGCGCGCGCCAATGGCTTTCAAGGCGCCGAATCTTTCAAGATTTTCCAGGATGAATGTGTAAAAGGTCTGACCGGAGATCGACAGGCCAACGATAAGGCTCACCAACGTCATGATGAGGATGTTGGTTCCGCCGCCTGTTTTGTAAATGAAGAAGTCAGCGGTTCTCTGCATGAATTCTTCTTTGGTCAGGGCCAAATAACCGAGCTTCGCAACCTGTTCTTTGATCTTCTGAATGTCATCGGTGCTTTTCGGTTCGACAAGAACGTATGAAATCGTGTATCGCGGATTGGGAAGATACTGGATGGCCCTCTCGTAAGTCGTGTAGAGGGTGGGTATTCCGTACAACCCGGATGTCGACACACTTGCAATCCCAACGATGACCGCACGGTTGTCGTTCAGTTCAAATTCAGAACCGATTTTTGGATTTTCCAGCTTCTCGAACTCGGCGTCTTTCACGGCAAGGAAGCCGTTCTCAGCATAGATATTTTCAATCTTTCCCTCGAGCAATTCCGGTCTGCCCGCCAGGCTCGTATCGTCTAACCCAATCACATTGGCTGGCTGGTAGGAGCCGTCGGGAAGCTTGATCAGTCCAGCGCCGGAGTAGAGCGGCACAGCGTACTTGACTCCCTGCATACTTCGAACCGCATCTAGCACGTAATCAGGTATGCCGATGGTGTTCGATACTGTCTCGACGGCAGGATCCATGACCCAAATTGAGGATCCAACGTTGATGATCGTCGCAGAGGCGTGATTCAGCACGCCCACCAACATCGAGGTGACGAACATCATCAGATAGACCGCGAAGGTGATGCCGATGAGCAGGGCTGTGAACTTAGCCTTGTCGTTGACGAGCAACTTGTAGGCGAGTTTGAGGATACCCTTCATGAAAGATCGCTTTCCTATCGTCCGCAAGGCAATCTTGGCGGATTGGCTGTGGGATATATGTGAATGTCGTCACGTCAGAAATGTGACGTGGGTCACAGCTGGGAGAGCGGCGCGGCGCGAACGGAAAAGAACAGACGGCCAACGCGGACTTGCTGGTTTTCCTGAGGCAAGCTCAATGCGGGCAGAGAAAGCTACACTGCGCCAACACGCTTGACGCCGGATTAAGAGGCTGAATGCTTCATTCTTTTCGCGTAAATATAATGCTTCACCTTCGTCGGTTCCACCACAAAGCTCAGTACCTTCTTTTCCAGCTCATGGTCTGCAACGGTGAACCGGTCATGCTGTCTCTGGTGTTCCGCCCAGGAATCCACGACGAAGCTCTCCAAGTAAACGTTGGGCGATTCGAAATCGTAAAAGATGCCCCACCGCGTGGCGCCGTCGCGGCGGCGAATCCGTTGGTAACGGTGAATCTCTCTTAGAAAGTCTTCTGCCTTCGCGGGATCAACAACATATCTCACCGTTACCAGCACCGGACCGAGGTCGGCAGCGACCTCATTAAACATGACCGGTTTGCCCCAATGGTTCCACGCGCTAAGGTCTATTTCAGTGCTTGGAAGCCGAAAAGGAACCTGTAAGAGCACGGATGCGCCGAGGCCGAATCCGGCAATCAAAAGCGCCAGCCGCAAATTCGAATGCTCCGCCACCAGACCCCACAAGGCGCTGCCGACCGCTACGCTTCCCTGGAAGACGAATAGATATGCTGCGAGCACTCTGGCACGAACCCAGTCCGGCGCGAGGCTTTGCACGATGGTGTTGAACAGCGACATTAGTATGGTCCATGCGCCGCCACCAAACAGCATGAGCGCGCAAAGAAGCGTTAGGTTGTGCAACGCGCCCGTACTGAGAAGATTGGCGCCGAATACGACTGTCGCAACGGAGAGGATTCCTTCCGTCGAGAGCATTTCCTTCAATCGCTGTAGGGCAAGCGCTCCGAGCACCGCGCCGAGACCGAAAAAGCCGAGCAAAAGACCATATCCGACGGCACTTTTGCTTAGTTGTTTGGCGACGGCGGGAAGCAATGCCCAAAATGAGCTCGCAAAAAAAATGGCGATGCCCGCTCGTATCAAGAGCGTCTGGATTCCCGGAGAGTATCGAATATAGCGAATTGCCGCTGCGCTGGCTCCTCCGAGCGTTTCAGGCGGCATTCGGCTTTTTTGAGCGGGGCGCTTCCACGTGAAGATGACAAAAATCACTCCTAGGAACGACACCGCATTGAGGAAAAATGTCGTCGCGACGCCCCAGATAGCGACGATCAAGCCACCAATTCCCGGGCCGGTGGCGCGGGCCAGGTTGAATTCGATGCCATTGAGCGTGAGGGCTGGTGGCAGATCTTCTTTTTTCACCAGCTCCGGCATAATTGCGCGCCACGTGGGGGCTTCCACGGCATCTCCCAGCGACATCGCCAATGTGAGCAGGAGCAGTAGCCAGGGCGTCATCACTCCGGCGAATGCGGCAATGGTCAGTGCCACGGCAATGATCAACATCCATGTTTCTGTCCCCAGAATCAGTTTGCGGCGATCGAAAATGTCTCCGATGGAGCCCGCAGGCAAGGCCAGGAGAAAGAACGGCAATGAAGAGGCGGTCTGGATCAGCGCGATATAGACGGTGCGGTTGGTAAGCGAGGTCATCAGCCACGCCGCGCCAACCGTTTGCATGAACGCGCCGATGTCCGATACCAGGTTCGCGGCGATCAGGTTTCGAAAGATCGGCGTGCGCAGCGGGTGCCACGCCCCTATTGCAGGGGAACCGGCAGGTTTGACGTGTTCAGGCATTCGCCCACTCAATTTACATCAATTGCTTCGTGGTGCTTAGGCCCACACGCTGCGGCTCGATGGAGTGGACAAACGGGATACGACGGTGAGAACGCAAGCGGCGCGAGATCCGTGTTATTTCTTATCTCCGCGCGGATGGTTCGCCGTACAAAGAATAAGAACTCAATACTCGCATGTAGTTTGCGCGCTCAAAAGCAGAAGGATTGGGAACATTGCGCTGACTCATGCTGCCGCACATTTGCTGTATCGAGCTGTATTCATGTTCTTCCATCCAGCGGACCAGATTCGTGCGGACTGCCTCAAGATGCTCGATCCCGTTTTGCAGCAGGGCAGACGTCATCATCGCAATGCGAGCGCCGGCCATCATTGATTTCAGTACATCTTGTGCATCGTGCACGCCGCCGGTGACGGCCAGATCTGCTTTTACGTGGCCAAAAATGACGGCGACCCAGTGAAGGCGCAGCAACAGCTCCAGGGGATGGCTGAGCGTGAGGCGTGGAGCGATTTCCTGAGCCTCAATGTCGAAGTCCGGTTGATAAAACCGGTTAAACAACACCAATCCTTTTGCTCCCGCAGCGTCCAATCGCGCGGCAAGATTCACCGGAGCAGAGAGGAAGGGTGACAGTTTGACGGCCACAGGAACGTTCAGGCTCTGCGTCACCTGTCGTATAAGGTCACAGTAACCTTGCTCCACATCCGCGCCAGTGCGCGAGGGATCAGTTGCGAGGGAATATAGATTCAGTTCAATCGCATCCGCGCCGGCCTGTTCCATTTCCTTCGCAAATCGGATCCAACCGCCTTGCGAGATTCCATTCAGGCTGGCAATCACCGGGACCTGGACTTTTTCCTTCGCTTTGCGAATCAGATCGAGATAACCCTCCGGCCCGAGGTTGTAGGTCGTCAAGTCTGGAAAGTAATTCAGCGACTCCGGGAACGCGTCTGTGCCACGCGACAAGTCAAAATCGACGGCCTGGCTTTCGACACTCAATTGTTCTTCGAAGAGTGACGGCAACACTACGGCGGCGATGCCATGATCTTCGAGGCGGCAAATGCCACCCACCGAATCGGAAAGAGGCGAAGCGGAAGCGACAATCGGGTTCGCTAACTTCAGCCCGAGATAATGTGTGGTGAGGTCAATCATTGTTCCTCCTCCCCCTTTCCGGCAGCTGCTGTGACGGGTTCTGCCTCCTCTGTAGTCTCTACAGGGGCTGGTTTTCCCGGTGGCGCGGCGGCACGGCTCTCATAAACGTGCCAGGTACGGTACACATCGTCCTGCGCCGTTCGAAGCAGTTCACGTGCCGCCTGCGGATCGCTCCGCGCCAGCATCGAGTAGCGCGCTTCCTGATAGGCATATTGCTTGAGAGGGATGCTCGGAGCCTTCGAGTCGAGCTGGAACGGATTTTTGCCTTCATTTCGCAGCGCCGGGTTGTATCGCATTAGCGGCCAGTATCCAGAAAGCACCGCGGCTTTCTGCTGGTTCAGGCCGAACATCATGTCGTAACCGTGAGCAATACAATGACTGTAGGCAATGATGATTGACGGGCCGTCGTGCGCTTCAGCTTCCAGGAATGCCTTCACGGTATGTGTGTCGCTGCCACCCATTGCGACCCGCGCGACGTAAACGGAGCCATAGCTGATCGCTTCCATCGCAAGGTCCTTTTTGCCGGTGCGCTTGCCACCCGTTGCAAACTTTGCGACCGCGGCGCGGGGCGTAGCCTTGGACATCTGGCCGCCCGTATTCGAATACACCTCTGTATCCAGCACGAGCACTTTGACCTTCATGCCTGAACCAAGCACGTGATCGAGGCCGCCTGCACCGATATCGTAAGCCCAGCCGTCACCGCCTACGATCCACACCGACTTGCGCACAAGAGCGTCAGCAACCGCGAGTAAATCGCGCATTTCGGCTGAATTCAGTCCGGCAAGCGCGTTCTTGAGAATTGCCACGCGGTCGCGCTGCGCTGTGATGTCCGCTTCCGATGATTGATTCGCCGAAAGAATTGAGCTGACGAGCGAATCGCCAAGCTGGGATGCATGAAGTTTCAGAAGCTCTCGCGCATATTCCGTCTGTTTATCCACGGCGAGCCGCATGCCGAGCCCAAATTCAGCGTTATCCTCAAACAGTGAGTTTGACCACGCAGGTCCGCAGCCCTCTGCATTCTGTGAATACGGAGTCGAAGGCAGATTGCCGCCGTAAATTGATGAACAGCCGGTGGCATTGGCAATCAGCAATCGATCGCCGAAAAGTTGCGTGAGCAACTTGATGTATGGCGTCTCGCCGCACCCGGCGCAAGCTCCGGAAAATTCAAACAGGGGTTCGAGTAGTTGAACGTCTTTGACGTGCGAATGTGAAAGCTTGTCGCGATCGAGTTCGGGTATGGAGAGGAAGAAGTCCCAATTCTTCGCTTCGGTTTTCTGCAAGGGCGCCTGCGGCTCCATATTAATTGCTTTGTGTTTTGCTTCGCTCTTGCTTTTGGCAGGGCAGACTTCAACGCACAACGTGCATCCGGTGCAGTCTTCCGGCGCAACTTGTAATGTGTAGCGCAAAGTTTCAAATTCACGCCAGCGGGGTTTGGCGGATTTAAATTCCGCGGGCGCGGAGGAAAGTTGGCTTTGGTCATAGACTTTGGCGCGTATGACCGCGTGCGGGCAAACCAGAACGCATTTCCCGCACTGAATGCACAATTCCGCATCCCAAACAGGGATTTGAAGCGCGATATTCCGTTTTTCCCATTTGGATGTGCCGGTGGGGAACGTGCCGTCCGGAGGCATGGCGCTCACGGGAAGATTGTCGCCGTTGCCCGCAATCATCGCGCCCAAGACATTGCGAACGAAGCTCGGCGCTTCGATGGAAACAGGCGGAAGAACATCGAACACGCTGGTGACTTGCGACGGAACGCGCACCTCATGCAGATGGGCGAGCGATTCATCGACTGCGGCAAAATTCTTCTGGACGACGGCGTCGCCACGCTTGCCATAAGTTTTTTGAATGGCGTTCTTGATCGCCGCAATCGCTTCGTCCCGCGGAAGCACTCCGCTCAATGCGAAGAAGCCCGTTTGCATGATGGTGTTGATGCGATTGCCCATGCCTGTATCGCGAGCGACCCTGTAGCCGTCGATAACGAAAAGGCGAATCTTCTTGTCGATGATTTGCTGCTGCACCTTGCGCGGCAGATGATTCCACACGTCATCCGGCCCGAACGAGGCATTCAACAGAAATGTCGCGCCGGGTTCCGCCGCTGCGAGGACATCCATGCGCTCCAGAAATTGAAATTGATGGCACCCGATAAAGCTGGCCTTGCTGATCAGATACGTCGAGCGGATCGGGTCGGGGCCAAATCGCAGGTGAGACACTGTGACGGAGCCGGCCTTTTTTGAATCGTATACGAAATATCCCTGCGCATAATTTGGCGTGTTTTCGCCGATGATCTTGATCGAGTTCTTATTTGCGCCCACCGTGCCGTCCGAACCGAGTCCGTAGAAGAGGGCGCGAACAGTGCGCGGATTTTCGATGGAGAAGTTTGGATCGTAGGCAAGACTGGTGTGCGTCACATCGTCGTGGATGCCGACCGTAAAATGATTTTTCGGAGTTTCTGATTTGAGCTCGTCGAACACGGCCTTCACCATTGCGGGAGTGAATTCCTTCGATGACAGCCCGTAACGTCCGCCGATCACTTTTTGCACCGAATTTCCGCTCTTTTGCGCCTGGGATGCTTCCGTCAGGGCCGTCACAACTTCCGAGTACATCGGTTCGCCGACGGCCCCGGGTTCCTTGGTGCGATCGAGGATGACAAGCCCGCGCACGGTTCTCGGCAGCGCCGCCAGGAATGCGTCAATCGCAAACGGGCGAAACAAGCGAACTTTGATGAGGCCGACCTTTTCCCCGTGGCTATTGAGGTATTCGACCGTTTCTTCAGCGGCCCCGGCACCGGAACCCATCAGCACGAGAACACTGTCGGCGTCCGGACTGCCCACGTAGTCGAACAGATGATAGGCGCGCCCCGTCTGTTGGGCGAAGCGGTCCATGACGTCTTGCACGATTGCCGGGCAAGCGCGATAGAACGGGTTGATGGCCTCACGCGCTTGGAAAAAAACATCGGGATTCTGCGCGGTGCCGCGAAGCAGCGGATGATCAGGTGTCAAGCGGCGATCACGGTGCTGACGAATCAGACCTGTGTCAATCAGCGCGCGGAGGTCATCATCCTCAAGGACCTGAATCTTGTTTAATTCGTGAGAAGTTCGAAATCCATCGAAGAAATGCAGGAATGGAATCCGTGATTCCAGTGACGCCGCTTGCGCGATGAGCGCGAAATCGCAGGCTTCCTGGACGGAGTCGGATGAGAGCAGAGCAAAGCCCGTCATGCGCGCGGCCATCACATCACTGTGATCACCGAAAATTGAAAGCGCATGAGTGGCGATCGTCCGGGCCGCAACGTGAATTACGCAGGGGGTAAGCTCGCCCGCAATTTTGAACATGTTCGGAATCATCAGCAGCAAACCCTGCGACGCCGTGAAGGTCGTGCCGAGGGCCCCGGCTTGCAACGCTCCATGCAGGGCGCCTGCCGCGCCGCCTTCGCTTTGCATCTCAACGACGCTTGGAATCGTGCCGAAGGCGTTCATCTTGCCCTCCTGCCGCCATTGGTCCGCCCATTCACCCATCGGAGAAGAAGGAGTAATCGGATAGATTGCGATCACCTCATTCAGGCGGTAGGCGACTGAGGCAGCTGCTTCGTTGCCGTCGAGTATCTTCGCTTTGGCGTTCATTAACGCGCTCCTAGAGGGAACCGGTGTCACTGCATATTGGAGACGGAATTGTGCCCGTCAGCTTTGCATGCTGCTTACATCGTCCGAGCGGCGGACAACCCGGCGCGCTCCAGTGCCGTTAGTTCCTCTTCGATTTTGATTTCCGGTTTGAGCTCGATTTGGCACTTTAAGGACCGCGCGATCAGGCAGTTCTTTTCGGCCTTTTCGAGCAAGCGGAGCGCGCGACTGCGATCTTCTTCGCGCGTCAGTTTCACCACCGGGTGAAGGATGATCCTGGAAAATTGCAGCGCTCCGTCCAGTTTTTCCAGAATGCCTTCGGCCTTCAAATCCAGCGACAGGAAATCAAGATGCGATATATCGGCTGTCCCCGAAAACGTGCTGACGTAGCAGCTGGCCACCGCGACCACAAAGAAATGCTCGGGCGTCCAATGTCCTTCGACGCCGCCGAATTCGGGAGGCGCGCTGAAAGGAATTGCGGGCTCGATCCCTCGTATTTCAGCCACGCCGCTACGGAGAAGGGTTGAACTTGCACTTACCCGATAGGAATGCGTTATTTCCATGGTTTCCTCCAAATGGAAGCCTTCAATCGCAATCCATAGACCATGACCTCGGATGCTGGCTTCCAAAGCCAATCTAGCAACGGCGCAGCAGGGTAGATGTGATGAACATCACCATGCCGTGTGACCTTGGGCCCGTCGATTCCAGAAAGCAAAGAAGGTTGTGGCGCGAATCAGTTTTCGGAGAAGCAGAGGTTGCGCGTGTGGTGATTTCGCGCAGGGTGCGAGGTGACGGCGAGCACTGCAAGTTCGCGCGCTTGCGATTAGAAAAGCGATATCAACGGCCACTGGAGGAGGCGACCATGTGGAGAGTTTTCGGTCTTTGCGTGTTGCTCATCGCGGTTTGCACGGTCGGCGTACTGCACGAACACGCCGTCAGCTATGCGTCGTCGCCGCAACTCGACAATCCAATCCTGCCGCCAACTTACATTCCTTCCGGCAAGCAAATGTATAGACAATATTGCGCGGCATGCCACGGCGCCGAAGGAAATGGGCACGGCCCGATTTCGCCGTTGCTGCTGAAGGTGCCACCGAACCTCACGACGCTCGCGCGCAGGCACGACGGAGAGTTTCCGCGGGAATACGTCACGAATATTCTCCGGTTCGGGCCGGGTTTTGCGGCACACGGCTCATCTGACATGCCCGTGTGGGGGCCGATTTTCCAAAGCTACGAAAACTACAACGAGGCGGCCGTCCGGCAGCGCATCAAGAACCTGTGCGATTTCCTCGAGTCGATTCAGGAAAAATAGCTCGACCTTGATTTTTGTCGAGGCTGTAGGAGAAGCGAGACTCCCCTTATCGAATGTCTCCAATCATTCGTCTGCAGAAACGTAGGCTGGATAAGCCGGGAGCCATTGCGAGGCGACGATGCTCGCGCGGAGTGCGGAAGGCGAGACGCGGTCGGAGACGTTGCGTGATCGCATAGCCTCGGTGGCCACCGCAAATGCAATTTCAACGGCGGTGGCACGAATATCCTTCAGCGATGGAAGCAGCGGCGCGGTGACATCCTTCAGTGCGGGAGATTGTTCGGCAAGAGCCCTGGCGGCGGCAATCATCATGCCATCCGTAACCCGCTGCCCGCCGGGAAAACCATCGAAAGCGCGCGACGCCACCAGAGCCAATCCAACTGCCGGAAAGATGTACACATTGTTGCACTGCGCGATGGGGATCCTTCTTCCCCCAAAACTGACGGGCGCGTATGGCGAGCCGGTGGCGACCAGCGCGCGGCCTTCCGTCCAACGAAGCAAATCTTCCGGACAAGCCTCGGACCGCTCGGTGGGGTTCGAGAGCGGGAAAATTATCGGTCGCTCAACCTTGCTTGCCATTTCACGCACGATTGGTTCGGTAAAGGCTTGCGATAACGTTGACAGGCCAATGAGGACTGTCGCGCGGATGTTCTTTATCACCTCGAATAGCCCGAACTTGTCGGCCTCGCTGCGCTGAAAATGTGCGATGCGGTCCATCCGTTGAGCATACAGCCGCTGTTCTGGCGTCAAGTCGGTGCGACCTTCATACAGGAGTCCGCCTCGATTCACCATCCAAATGCGGCTGCGAGCATCTTTTTCGCTGAGACCTTCCGATTTGAGCGCGGCACAAAGATATTCAGCGACGCCGATCGTGGCGGCGCCAGCTCCGAGAAAAACAATTTGCTGATCGAGGAGAGTTGAACCGGCGACACGAACCGCAGAAAGGATCGCTCCAAGGGCGATCGCGGCGGTGCCCTGAATGTCATCGTTAAACGTCAGCAGTTGATCGCGATAGCGATTGAGGATCGGCCGCGCATGCGTGCCGGCGAAGTCTTCCCATTGCAGGAGGGCGCCGGGCAGTACCTCCTTGACGGCGTTCACGAAGGCATCGACAAATTCATAGTAGTCGGGGCCGGTGATTCGCGGATGCCGCCAGCCCAAGTATTCCGGGTCGCGAAGGCGCTCTTCATTATTGGTGCCGGCGTCCAGGATGACCGGCAAGGTTCGCGAAGGATGAATGCCGCCGATCAACGAATAGAGAGAAAGTTTGCCGATGGGAATTCCCAGCCCCCCCACGCCTTGATCGCCAATTCCGAGGATCCGCTCGCCGTCGGTCACGACGATTACGTCCACATCGGGATTGGGATGATTGCGCAATAATGCGGGGATCGAGTCGCGAAGCGGATAGGAAATGATGAGTCCGCGCGGGCGTCTATAGATATGACTGAATTGCGCGCAGCCGAGAGCGACGACCGGCGTGTAGACAATCGGCAACATTTCATCGATGTGATCCAGAAGCAGGCGATAGAATAGAACTTCGTTCGCATCCTGCAGTTGCCGAAGATAAATATGCCGCTCCAGATCGTTGTTCTTTAGGAGGAAAGCCTCATACGCGCGGATGCATTGTGCGTCGAGTGTTTCAACGATGGGTGGCAGCAGGCCGTGAAGACCAAAGGCTTGTCGTTCAGCTTCGTCAAAAGCAGTGCCCTTGTTCAGGATTGGATTGTTCAGTAGCTCCAACCCACGCGAACGAAGGGGACGAGTCATAATCCTCTCAGCGATATTGGAAGACGGCATAAATTGCGTGCATTTCAGTGCACAGTGCCACAGGGCGCACTAGATTCTATCAAATAGCATGCTCACGCCCGTGCACCGGAGGCTTTTCGCACGCTGGCGATCTCATGAGGTTGTTGCCGTTGACGGAGCCAGCCTCCGATGCCGCCAACCTCGCTCAGTTTTGCCGCGGCTTCACCGGTCACAATCTCGATCGCAGTTTGATGAAGGCTGGCCAGTTCATAGAGGACTTCGCTCAGCGTCACCTTCATCCTTTTCCCGCCGCAGGCGGGACAAACTGGATCTGCAGAACCGTTCGTCAAGCCGCACGTCAGGCATTTCCGGAGCGCGGCTTCGAGGCCTCGCGCCACGATCATCGTGCCGATTGTCCCGGTCTGTAGCAATTCGAGCGTCTCATCGAGGCCAATGACGGTGCCGGAATCCCGGCTAAGCAGTTCCTGGACTCGGTCATTCATCATTTTGGCCCCCCGCTCCGCAATCCGCGGAGCCAGATAGGCGTGCAATTCGGAAGGAGCGAAACCAGCCAAATCTTGGTCAATCAACACTACGTGCGCCCGTAGTTCGCGCGGAAGTTCGGATTCGATCGGTTCTATCAGGCGATCGGAGCCTACCAGAAAAATAGAATACAGATGATCTTTCGCACAAAGGTCTTTTGTCGTATCTGCGATGTGACGGCAAATGTGTCGATACTCGTCGTCGATACGCGCATTAAACGCGTCGCGCTGAAAACCGTGGGGAAGTGGTGCCCCGCGCTGCGCCATGTGTGCGTGTTCCTTATCCTTCCATTGCGAGATATCGATGCGGAAGGTTTGCTTGGGATATTCGGTGAATCTGCCGGCATGATACCTGTAGAAGCGCGCGCCGGTTCGATCCACGACTACGATACAGGACGGTTTCTGTTCACCAAAGATTTCAGTGAGCTGCACTAATGCTGG
>Ga0335078_10004916_pt1 | contig 19793 bp, 17 predicted proteins | sample Lox_Sample_32_FD_206711 | JGI IMG/M metagenome (GOLD analysis project Ga0335078, IMG submission 206711) | Soil microbial communities from Loxahatchee National Wildlife Refuge, Florida, United States - Lox_Sample_3.2 | ecosystem: Environmental > Terrestrial > Soil > Wetlands | place: USA... | reverse complement strand
CCCATGTTGCGCATCAGGTTGTAAAGCCCGGTGGCGTTGCCCATTTCTTCGTTGCGCAGCAAACCCATCGTCATGGTGGTGAGCGGCACGAACGTCATGGCGATGCCCGCGCCTTGCACCAGGTTCGCCAGATTGAAGCTGCTCTTGGCAACCTCGAGATTGATGTTGCCGAGCATCAGGGCGGACCCGCTGGTCAAAATCGTTCCGATCACGATAAAAAGCCGGTTGTCTAGGCGACTGCTCAAAACTCCAACTAACGGCAAAACCAGCAACGAACCGATGCCGCGTGTGTATTGCGCCAGTCCGCTTTGAAACGATGTGTAGCCGAGAAGATTTTGCAGAAAAAGCGGCAACAATGTCGGCGGACTGTAAACTAGCAACCCGAACACGGTGACGAGAACCAAGCCCATGGCAAAATTGCGGTTTTTTAGCACTCGCAAATCCACGATGGGCGAACTGGTTCGCAGTTCCCAAGTGACGAACCCGATGAGGGAAACGGCTGAGATGAGGGTGAACCAGCGAATCCAAACCGCGCCGAACCAGTCCGCATCCTGTCCTTTGTCGAGCACGGATTGCATTGTGCCCAGCCAGAGCGTGAGCAAGGCGAAACCGATGGCGTCAATTTTGCCGGACTTCACGTTGCGGAGGTACGCCGGATCGGAGATGAATTGTTGAATCATCCACAACGCAGCCAGACCGACCGGGATGTTGATGTAAAACAACCACGGCCAGGAATAATTATAGGTCAGCCAGCCGCCGAGCAGCGGGCCGAGCACCGGCGCTACAATTACGCCCAAGCCCCAAACCGCCATCGCCTGACCACGCTTTTCCGGCGGGAACGCCTCCATCAATATCGCCTGTGACAATGGTTGCAACGCTCCGCCGCCCAAGCCTTGCAGTACGCGCACGAACACCAAGAACCCCAGCGACGGCGCGACACCGCATAAAAACGAGGCGACGGTGAAAATCGCGATGGACGCCATGAAAAAACGTTTGCGACCAAAGAACGCCGAGAACCACGCGCTGGCCGGCAGCACCACGGCATTGGAAATCAAATAACTCGTAGAAACCCAGGTCGCTTCTGAATTCGTTGCCGAAAGACTACCGGCGATGCTTGGCAGCGCGACGCTGACGATGGTGCTGTCGAGCACTTCCATGAACGTCGGCAACACCACCGCCGCCGCGATAAACCACGGGTTCACTTTGGGCGTTTCGTTGCTCATGGTTGGAAAAGTGTGGTTGAACTTTTCGGGAATCAGTTCACGCGCACTTTCGGTTCCGCCGACATGCCCGGCCCGAGCACGACATCGGCGTCTGAATTATCGTCGAGCAAAATTTTGACGGGCACGCGCTGGACGACCTTGACGTAATTGCCAGTAGCATTTTCTGGCGGAAACAAACTGAACCGTGCGCCTGAACCGTGCTGAATGCTGTCCACATGGCCGGTGAATTTGATGTGTCGATAAGCGTCCACCTTCACCGTCACCAGCTGGCCGGGGCGCATGTGCATCAACTGTGTTTCCTTGAAATTGGCGACGACCCACACGTTGGTCGGCACAATCGCCAGCAACGCCAGCCCCGGCTGGACATACGCGCCAATTTCCACCGTGCGGTGCGTGACACGACCCGCTTCGGGCGCGATGACTTTGGTGTAGGAAAGGTTCAGCTCCGCCTGTTGCAGCGCGGCTTCGGCTTGGGTGACATTGGCGTCAGCGGTGGCGACGTTGGCCTGGCTCAATCCCGCCTGTGCATCGGCGGCCCGAATCCGGTTTTGCGCCACCTCCGTGTTGGCAGCGGTGAAACTTGCCTGCGTTTTCGCGGAATCAATTTGGTCCTGTGAAACGCCGGATATGCCGATCGCCTGGAGCCGCTTCAAATTGCTTTCGGCGTAACCAGCCTGCGCCTCGACCGCCTCCAGATTCGCGTGCTCCTGTTCGGCTTTCGCTTGATCCACGGCTAACTGCGCTTTCGCCTGCGCCAACTGGCTTTGTGCCGCCGCCAGATTTGCTTTCGCCTGCAGCAGTTTCGATTCGTAATCGCGCGCATCAATCTGGAGCAGGACATCGCCGGCGTTCACGAGTTGATTGTCATTCACCAGCACCCGCTCGACGCGACCGGCGACTTGCGGCGCGACGGTCGTGACGTGCGCGTCAATGAAAGCGTCGTCGGTGGATTCGAACGGTGCGACGAACACGAAGTAATACGCGACGGCAGCTATCACGGCCATCAAGACAACGGCCGCGGTGAGAATCCGGGAAAGGCGTTTGTTCGAGGTGCCATTGGCTCGCGGCGAATCCGTCGGCGTTTCAACCGCCGTTAGATTGGCGCGACCGTCAAAATTGTTCTTGGTGGTTTCCGCTGTTGAGTCACGATGTGTTTCAGTGGGGTTCATAAATTTTTCTCCGATTTCTTCTTTGATGTGAATTACGCACCTACGGCTGCGGTTTGGTAAACCGCTTCCAATTCAAGCCAGTTGCCGTTGGGGTCGCGGATTTGCAGAATGTTATTGGCCATCCGCGCATCGTACCCGAGCAAGCGTGCGCGGTCTTCCAAGGCCGCGAGAGTTTCTCCATTTGGCACGGCAAGCCGATACGAAATCAGGCCGACGGCGTTTTTGGGCGCGGGAGTTTTGCCGGCCCAATTGTTGATGGCGATGTGATGATGATAACCGCCCGTCGCCAGAAACCTGCCGCCCGGCCCGATGTGTGCCGTGACTTCAAAACCGAAAAAGTCGCGGTAGAATTTTTCAGCCGCCGCGAGATCAGGAACGTGTAGGTTGATGTGGCCCATGTCCGTCCCGGCCGCCGCGTGCGCCGGAACTGCTTCTCCGTCAACCGAAGCGAGCAGGCGGTCAAAGTCCAGCGGCGCGTTTCCCCCAAGAACAATCAGGCCGTTGCGCCGCGCCGGCCATTGCGAGCGCGGGAGATCGAAATAAAGCTCCACGCCGTTGCCATCCGGGTCGTCAAGGTAAATGGAGTGGCCGAACGGATGGTCGGACCCACCGGAGATTGGGTGGCTCGCTTGAACCAAGCGAACGAGCGCATGAGCCAAATCACGCCGCGCTGGGTAACGAATCGCCAAATGGTAAAGACCGGTTGTGCGCTGCGGGCGACGAACGGCGTTTGGGGCTTCGGTCAAAATCAAAATGGCCGGCGCACCTCCAGTCGCAGAGAGTGTGACCGTTACCGGGTTGCGGTCAATCACCTGCAACCCGATCACACGCTGATAAAAGTCCAGGACTCGCGAGAGATTCCCCGTCCGCAAATGCACATGGCTAACATGCGTTTCTTCTGGCAGATGGAAGGCGTTCATGATTTTGTAAGGGGTTCTAAGATTTAGTTTTTGGTGCTGACAGTTGCGGCGATTTGAGTCTTTGAAGCCACACTTCCCACTTCACGACGTGCAGGCTGCATCGGTTTAACGAGCCCGGCGAAATGTTCGCGATAACTCCAGAGCAGGAACAACGCGAGTGCGGAAACCACCAGAGCAATCGGCAACCCTGAAGGATCCATGAAAGTGTGGAATGCCAGAATGTTGACGACCACTGGGCCCACCAGCGTCAGTCCGAGCGGAGCATTGCGGCCGGCCAATAACAACAGCCCTCCGACAACTTCGCAAGCGGCGACGACGTAGATGTAATGCGTTTCAAACATGGCGCCCATGAACTGCGCTCCTGCGCCTTGCATGGGCGGGTTGGGAAGGAAATGCAGGAACTTGTTCGATCCGAACACGACGAACACTAGTCCGAGCAGACTGCGAGCGATGATGGTTGCAATTTTCATAATCAATCTTGTTTTCATTTAGTCGCGGTTAGTTTTCGGTTTTAGTGATTTGTTGGTTTCAAGCAATTTGAGCCAGAATTTGTTTCGATTGCGCGGTGGCCGCCGCCAGTGCCTTCTCCGGCCCGATAGCGCGATTGGCCGCACCCTCAACATGAACGGTGCTTATGTCGGTGATGCCAAGGAATCCCAGTACAGCGCGCAAATACGGCTCCTGAAAATCCAATGGCTTGGTCGGGCCGCTCGAATAAACGCCGCCGCGCGCCAAGACCAGAATCGCGCGCTTGCCTTTGAGCAAACCTTCCGGCCCGTGAGCGCCGTAATTGAACGTCCGTCCGGCGCGCGCGACGTGATCAATCCACGCCTTGAGCGTCGAAGGCAGGGTGAAGTTGTGCATGGGCACAGCAATGACAACGGTGTCGGCGGCGAACAGTTCGTCAATTAGCGCATCGGACAAGGCGATGGCCTTGGCCTGCTCGGGCGTGCGGTGTTCCGGCGGCGCATACATGCCGGTGATAAAGGGCAGGCCGACGTGCGGCGGGGGATTGGCCGCCAAATCGCGGACGAGGACTTTTGCGTCAGGGTGATGCGCCTTGAGGTCGTTGACGAGCGAGTACGCCACTTGTTGAGAGAAGGATTCGTTCCCTCTCGGACTGCTTTGAATGAGTAAAATATTTTTCATAATTTATTTTGTATTTGTTCCAGATTGAGCTCTCTCAATCACGCGGAACATCTTCTCTCCGATTTCTCCTTTCGCCCAATACCGTGTTCTTTGCGCAGCCATGCTTTTTGGGCATAAAGAGTTCTGGCGGGAATTACATCCTCTCAGGTATTTTCTGGTCGAAGGTGAATCTTTGAGCTTCACCAAAGCCGCGACGCGGCGGCGCGTTGCTCAACCGCCATTGAGCTGGCAGGTGCAGGACCTAGGGCCTCCCGGAAACTGTCAGTGAAAAGTTGAGCCGGGTTAAGTCGAGTAAAACGAATTACAGTTGGTAAAACGGCGTAGGTTGACCTCGAAAATTGGCTAATTTGGGTACGAATTCAGCCTTTTGGCCAACACGGATTAAGTTGTACAAAAGCGGGGAATAAGCATTTATCTTAAACGTGGTCAGCGATTCCCCGATTGCCATAATTCCCCTGATTTTGTTCAGTTGTTTGTTTGCAGGTGGAAGCTCAGGCACGCGGGACCAACTAGCGTCGATCGCGCAGCAGAACTGAAGCCGCCATCTCGGGTTTCAGGGGACACAATTGACATAACATGGTCGTATCTGCCGTCTTCTGAAGAACTCACAAAAAGGCAACGAAACCTGTCGGGTTCATCGCCGCCACCAACATAAACCGGGATGGAAAGGTCATCGTGCCGGCCGCGCGGGAAATCGTCACCTGCCCCTCTTCCAGCGGCTGGCGCATCGTTTCCAGGACGCTGCGTTTGAACTCCGGCAGTTCGTCCAGGAACAAGACCCCGTTGTGGGCAAGGGAAATCTCGCCGGGAGTCGGATTGATGTTGCCGCCGAGCAGACCGGCGTCGCTGGCGGTGTGATGCGGTGTGCGAAACGGCCGGCGGGTCACCAGCGCCTGGCCCGGTGACAACAGGCCCACGATACTGTGCACCTTGGTCGTTTCGAGCGCCTCGTCCAGCGTCAGCGGCGGCAGAATCGTCGGCAGCCGCTTGGCCAGCATCGATTTGCCCGTGCCCGGCGGGCCGATCAACAGCGCATTGTGGCCGCCGGCGGCGGCGATTTCCAGGGCGCGTTTGACGTTTTCCTGGCCTTTGACCTCGGCAAAATCCAGGTCGTCGTCCCGCGGTTGGTCGAAGAGACCGGCGATGTCCACCTTGGCCGGCGCGATTTTGATTTCGCCCTCGAGAAAGCTCGCCGCCTCCCTCAAATTCTGGATGGGAATAACCTGCAGACCTTCGACGACCGCCGCCTCGGCCGCATTTTCCGCCGGCACCAATATTCCCGTCCGGCCATCGGCCCGCGCGCGGATCGCCACCGGCAGGACTCCTTTGCAGGGGCGCACCGCGCCGGTCAACGCCAGTTCGCCGACGATCACGAAATGGTCGAGCTGATCGGTTTCGATTTGTTCATTGGCGGCCAGCAAGCCCAGCGCAATGGGCAAATCGAAACTCGGCCCTTCCTTCTTTACATCAGCCGGCGCGAGATTGATCGTGGTGCGGCCCATCGGAAATTTGAACCCGGAATTGGTCAGCGCGGTGGAGACGCGATCGCGCGATTCCTTCACCGCCGCGTCGGGAAGCCCCACGATCACCACGAGCGTATCACCCCAGCCGGCGTTGACCTCCACTTCCACGGGATAGGCTTCGATGCCGTTCAGAGCGGAGGAGCAAACGCGGGCCAGCATCCCCGACTATTAGCACCGGCTGCCGCACGTTAAAAGAAAAATCAATTTTCTAAATATCAACCTGATTGGTGACTTTGGCCCCCCCGCGGACGCGATCCAGCAGGAAAATCACGGTCAGAAAAACCAGAAACCGCATGGCCGAATTCCAGATGACAATCCCCAGCTCGAGAGAACCCCTGAGCTCGATGCTTTGTATGGCGGACCAGAAGATCGCCGCCAGCGCCGCGGCAAAAATTCCCCAGCGGCGACCCACTATCAGCGTGAGTGTCGCGATGGGAATCACATAAAACGGCGCCATGGTCACGTCGGGTCCGCTGACAAAATCCAGCGTTATTACGCCGGCCAGAATGGCATAACTCGTCAGAATGGTGATGCTATGCGCGGACAAGAGGTCGAACAGGGAGGTTTGTTTCTCGGCGCGGCGCGACAAAATATCTGCCTTGACCAGACGGTATGTGCTCAACCAGGGCAATGGTAGAAATTCCAGGAGCACGCGTCGGCCGCCGTCCAGCGCATGCAGACAAAGCCCGGTCATATGGTAATAAAAGCATTCGAACCGGGACGGCTCGGCCTCTCCGTTCTTCCCGGCAGTCCCGCAGGTCTCTTCGCGGTAGAGGCGGTTCCAACGGGCACGGAAACGTGATAATCTCCTGGCCACGGAGGCGGGAAGGATTTCCCTGGAAAATTGCTGGCGCTGGATAACACCCCGTCGCAAGTGCTCGTGATGCCGCGCTGAAATGGGAAAAACGGCGGAATAATCCGCATTGGCGAGATCCAGCATCCCTTCGTCAAATTCGATCTCCAAAAAACGGCACAGGCCCTGGCAGGTCTCCCTGGTTCGATCAATCAAATCGTCGTAACTCACCCCGTAAACCCGGCCGCCCCGGCGGCGGACCTCGGCTGCCTGGCGGAACATTTGTTCCTGATTGAAGATAAAGCGGCTCAAGGTGCCGGCCCGCCGGAAGTAATGCGTATCCTGACCCGCCCGCATGATACTTCGAAAGATTTCAAGCGGATCCCGCCAGATCACGATAAACGAACCGTCGGGATAACGTCGGAAGAGCTTCCGGAGACGAGTGCAGTAGACGGGCGCCTTTTCGCCCCAAAAGGCCGGTTTCTTCCGTTCGCTGAAAGCGTGGTACAACTGCTCGGGCGTCTGCACGTCTTCAAGGCCGCGCTGGCCGCCACCGAAAATCAAACGGTGACGGGAAAGCGCCCGGTTAAGAAATTCCAGCCGTTCCAACCAGTTCCGCCGAAACCGATTCCGGGAAAGAAACCCCGGAAAATCCCACGCGTTGCATTCGTACATCAACGCAACCTGCGGGTGCTGATTCAAAATGGCGTACAGGAGTGAAGTGCCGGAACGGAAAAAACCGATCAAAAATACAGGTTGCGAAAAGCGCTGCCCGTTGTTCGAAGACTTCTGATCATCCTCAACCATTGATTTACAGGATAGGATATTTTCCAAATTTGTTCAATCTTAAACTGCCGATGCAGTTCTTCAGATTAGCTTCATAAGCAGCGTTTCTTCTCTGGCCGGCCTATACCGGTGCCCGTCTGGTGAGCATTAGCAATGCCAGATTACTGTCGATTTGGACCGTCCTGGAGGCCGTTGAGGACGTCAGCGGCTACTTTGCCACGAGCAGTTCATTCACCCTGGCCATTACCGCAAACGCATCGGCGACATAGAGCACGTCCGCCTTGCCCCGGGCCCAGCCGCAGTTCGGGTCGAGGCTGATGGCGCGGCGTTCGTTGATGAAACGCCAGCCGACGGTGTGCGGCTCTTCGCCATGGCAACAGGTGGAAAGTCCTTTCGCATGCCGCGGCGTGGCGCCGGTCTGGCCCACCTGGTTCAAATGCGACAAAAACGACAGCACCGCCTGGCCTTCGCCGCTCTGGTCCACCAGCGACTTGCTGCTGCCCAGCGACGCCCGGCTGGCGGATAGAAATCCGCGGATCAGTTTTTCCGCCTCCGGCACATGCGTCTGGCCGTCGGCCTGTTTCTTCGTCCAGCCGGCGCCGGTGACAAACAGCAATTCCGCGTCCGGCCGGATCGTCTGGGCATCCGCTTTCGGTTCGCGAAAACCGGTGACCGTGGTCCGTTTGGCGGACTCCGGCAGGTGGACGGCCACCATCTCGACTTTGGCCGCGCCGGCGCCGCAGGCACAGGCTGGCTGGCTGCCCGGGTCCACCAGGATGAACCAGGGCCGTTGCGTCCGCGCCTGCGCGGCTTCCATGCGCTGCCGGTAGTACCAGCGGTTGACGGAAATTTTTCCATCCGCCGCCGTCACGCCCGTGGCATGCGTGTCCGCCCGCCCGCCCAGCCGCTGGGCCGCACCGGCCAGGCAACGGCTCAGCCGCAAGGTGCCGGGGGCGATCACGACGGTGGCGCCGGCGGCGCGGCACAACGCTTCCGCCGCGGCCGCATCACTGGCATAACGCGACGCGGCAAAGTCCGCACCGGCCACGCCGAAATATTTTTCGGCCGGGCATGCGGCGATGGAATCGGCCGCCGCCTGGACGTTTTCGCCGATGAGGCCAATCGCCAGCTTTGAGCCGGCGAGCGATTTATGCAACGTCGCCGCCGCGTGCAGTGCCTCGCGGGCCGGTTTGCCGAGTGAACCGTCGGTTTCGGTATGGGCGAGCAAAAGAATGGTTTCCATGGTTTTAATAAATCCGTGTCAATTTGTGCAATTCGCGTCTCACTTTTTAATCCATTCCACAATTTCCTTCGCGATATCATCAGGTGACCGGTCTTTCACGATCCGGGTTTCGCGCAGTTGTTTCGGGAGTGAAACGCTTTTGAAGTTCAGGCCTTCCCCCGCCAGCTTCGCCGGTTTCGCCTTTTGCAGCGCCGGCATCACCGTGCGCATGTTGGTCATGCCCACCTGCGGATTGTTTTTGGGCTCCGGCAAATTGCCGGTGGCCCAGCCCAACACCGCCGGTGGGCCGGCGCATTTCGAAATCTGGTGTTTGCCGCCCTCGATCCGCTCCAGGATTTCCAGCGAGCCGTCGGCGCTGATTTTCAATTCATCCACTCCCTGGAACTGGTCGACGATGCCCAGGCGCTCGCCAACCATTTGCATCGTCGCGCCCGCGCCGCGCGAGGCCGATTCCCAGCCGCCAAAAACGAGCAGTTTGGACTTGTCGAGCCCGGGAAGGGTGTCGATGGCTTCGGCCAGCGCCGCAGCGGTTTCGGCGGCGTCGGTGAAACCGCCCGCCGGACCGTCGAGGGCGACCAGTTCGAACGGCACCTTCTGAGCAATCGTCATCATCACCTGCTGCAATTTGGCTTTGGGACCGAGACTGACCAGCCAGACTTTGGATCCAGGCGCATTTTTCGCCAGGTTGGCCGCTTCATACAGCGCGTGCCCGGCCCACGGATCCAGGACGGCCGGCAACATCATTTCATTTTTCAACGCCGGGCCGGCGGGCGACGTGACGGGTTCCAGGGTTTGCAGCGGATCGGGAACGATGCTGCCGCAGACGACGATTTGATAGGCTGTGCTCATAAATTTTTAACCACGGATGGACACGGATTCACACGGATTAAATTCGTAAAACCATTCGTTCAAATTCCAACCAGCCGATGAACGGATTGGCCGCAAAAGGCACCGAAGGCGCAAAAAAACTTCCTTTTGTACTTCTTGCGCATTTTTGCGGCTGGAATATTCATGTTTTAATTCTCCGCCGAGTGCAATCCGCCGGTGCCGGCGCGGAAGGCGATGTTCATCCGCTCCGGGTCATAAGCCAGCGGGCGCGAACAGTTCCAGTAACAGGCGCCGCAATGGACGCATTTTTCACGGTCAAAATTCGGCACCCCGTTCTCGCCGGGCGTGATGGCCTGGCCGGAACAGGCTTCGATACAGATCCGCGTACCGCAGGTCTGGCACAGTTCCGGGTCGAGAAACGTCACGTGATCGGCATAGCCCGGTGGCGCCTGCACCTTGCCGCCCATCAACAGCGCGTCCTGGTGCGACACCAGCAGTTGCCCGTCGAATGGAATCGCCGGCCAACCGGCCTGGTCCATCAGCGCCCCGTGCAGCGAGCTCGACCGGGCTTTGCATTCTTCGCGGATCCGGTCGAGGACCCTCGCCGCGATGCGGCCGCGATAATATTCTTCCACCGTCGGAATCCGCTTCCAGGGCGGCGGTGGATTGCCCGGCCAGGATAATGTTCCATTCGTCAAACCGGCCAGCGCCATGCCGATCATGCCGCGCAGGAAACCTTTCTGGAAACCGTCCCGGGATTTTTCGGCCGCGATGGATTCCGATTCGAGCCAGCTGGTGCGGCGGCGCTGGACGTAGGCGGCTTCGAGGTTTTGTTTGGTAAACGATTTTTTGGCCTTCAGCAATTCCAGCACGGCCCCGGCCAGTTGCGTGCCGGTCGCCCAGGCTTCGTCCACTCCCGAACCGGTCAGGACGTTGGTGCTGCCGCTGCCTTCGCCGATGCGCGCGTAGCCGTCGCCGACCAGGTGCGGTTCGCCCCGCCGTCCGGATTCGCCGAGGGATTTGGCGCCCCACGACCGGAGTTTGCCGCCCTGCAGGTAATGCCAGAGACAGGGATGCAGCATCCAGTGCTGGAGATAGCGGTAAGCCGTGCGCACCGGGCTGTCGAACCACGACGGCACAAAAATGCCGAGCGACGCCACTCGATCCGGATGCACGTAGAGGAAACCGAAGATTTCCGGTTCGGGATAACCGAACGTATGCCACACGGTGCCCGGCTTCAACGGCGTGTCCGCCGGCAGGTCCACCACAAATTTCATCCCGACCGCCCAATCGCGAACGTGATGGCCCGGCGGCCGGTCGAAGTTGACATCCAACTGCTGGCCGATGGCGCCGACCGGACCGTCGCCCACCACCGTCAGCGCCGCGTGGATGTCCATGCCGGCGGTGAATCCGTCCGTGGGACGGCCTTTTTTGTCCACACCCTGGTCGAGCAGGCGCACGCCGACGACCCGGTCTTTCTCGATCAGGGCCTGCGAGACCGGTGTGCCTGGCCAGATCTGGACGGTGCCGGTGCTTTGGACACGGGCGCCGGCCCATTGCATGAATTGGCCCATGGACAGCACCAGGCCGCCGTGTTTGTGCAGGAACGAAGGTGTCCACGGCAATTTCAACGCCTGCCGTTCAAACGGCAACGCCCACCGGCAGGCGCGGATCATCGTGTCCGCCGCCCGCATGGCCAGGGAACGCCGGCTGGCGCCGTGCGGATCCAGCAGGTAAACCATCCGTTCCTCGCCCACCGCGGCGGCCATAGGAATTTGCGCCGGGTCGAGGTCGGGAAACGTGGCCCGCAACGACCGTGCCTTCGTTACCACGCCGGACACGCCAAAGCCGAGGTCATCCGCGCGTTCGTAGCAGAGCACCTGGAGCGGCAGGCCCGGCGCCGCGGTGCTCTCGACGGCTGGGGTGCCGTCCGGGTTGACCAGTTGCTGCGACAGGGTACTGAGAAATCCCGCCGTGGCCGGGCCGAATCCGACACAGACAATATCCACGTCCATGCGCGGACGTTCGATGGGAGAGGGTTCATTCATTGTTTATTCACGCAAAGACGCCAGAGCGATTGCCATAGTGTCCTTTGCGCTTTTGCGTCCTCGCGTGGACTTAAACCGGGTAATCCAGCGCCTCGCGGGTCATGACCTGGGTCAACGCCTCGGCGGCGCGGTCCTTGGCCAGGCGGCAGCCGGTGAGGCAGCCGTCGAGTTTGGCGCGCAGCCGCACAAAATCTTCCAGGCCGGCGAATTTCACGCAGGGGCCGCGTTTCAGCGGATGGGATTCGCCGGTTTCGGAAACATCGGAGTAAGCGCGGGCCGACCCGTCGATTCCCGGGATGATGCCTTCGAGGGCTTTCAATTCCTCGGCGGCGTAACAGGCATGGCAGCTGGTTTCATCCCAGGCCGGATGCCGGTTGTAACCGTGGACAATTTCAGCGCAGATCCGGCTGACCTCGCCGGCGGCGCGCGCGCATTGCACGTGGCACAGGTCGCCGAAGAAATCCACAAAACCGGACAGCCCGTCGGCCAGCGCGGCATTTTCGCGGCCCCGGGACTCCAGCTCGACCAGGTCCAGAATGAACTGTCGCGCGGCGAGCAGCCAGCACAGCGCGTCGGCCAGCGCGAAGGTCACGCCCTGGCGGGTCTTGTGGTAGAGCTTCGCGCCGTCGGCGTCGTTGGAAGATTGGACGTGCCGGAGGCTCCAGAACCAGAGTTGCATGGCGCTGGCGAGCGTGCAGGCGCCGGTGCCCGGTCGTTCGGAAGCCAGGCCGCGCATCTCCGCAATCCACTGCTCGAACTGGGCCAGGAACAGATCGTTGGTCATGGTGACCGATAGCTGCAGCCGCTGCACCGCCTCCGGCCCTTCGTAGGTGGCTTCGAGCTGTGCATCCATCCATTTCTGGCCGAGAAAACCGGGGCAATCCTCGGTGACGCCGTAGCCACCCATCAGGCTGACCGCTTCGCGCATCATCGTCGCGCCCTGCCCGGTGTTCCACAGCTTGCACGCCGGGCACAGGACATTCGCCAGCGAATCCAGTTTGACAAATTGGACGAGCGGGTCGGCTTCCAGTTCCTCGATGCGCCCCAGGTCGCGCTCGCCGACCGGCACCGAGGTCAGTCGAAGGAGTTCCAGGGCGTCCCTTTGTTTTGCCGTCAGTTCCTTGAACGCGGCGCGGCCGGTCAATTGCTTTTCCGCCAGCAACTGGTCCTTCTGTTTTTCCAGCGGATCGAGGATGTCGAACAGGCGAGCGGCTGCAAAACCGAGGGACGCGCTCGCCTCGCCGGCGGCCCAGACATCCACCAGCCGGTGCAGCGCGTCTTCCTTCTGCTGGATGCCCAGTTCATAGCGCGGCGTGCCGGGCGCGCCTTCGCCACCCCGGAACCGGCGCCGCTGGTACAGGATCACCGGTTCAACCGCCGACAGGAGTTTGGCGGCGGTCATCAATCCGACGGTGACGCGGGTGCGGCGGAAAACAGCCTCGATAATTTCGTTGTGCGAATAATTCGGGACGATCACCCCGTCCTTGACCGTGTAGCCGCCGACGATGCGATGGGCGGGCACCTTCAGGTTGAAGACCGGATCGTTGGTCGACGACAATTGATGGACGAGTTTTTTTGTGGGCGTGCCCCGGTCCCAAACGCCCGGATCCCCTTCCTCGAGGATCACCATGCAACTGCCTTTGAGGCGCGGGTCATCCGAATCCACGGCGGCGGTGACGACATTGGCGAAACCCATGTTGGTGATGAAGCGGCCGCGCTTTTCCACCTGCAATACCGGTTCGGCGCCTTCCTTCCATTCCGTCACCCGGACTTTGCCGGCCAGCAGGCCGGTCTCGACGCCGACGAACGGGATGGGTTCGGTGAGGGCGAACGCGGCGCGGACCTGTTTGCGATTTTCTCCCGGTTTGAGCGGGGCGGCGCCGCCGACATATTTGGCGCGCTGTTCGGGCGTGCCGCGTTCATGGATCGGCGCCAGTCCCAGGTTTCCGGCCAGGCTGCCGGTGGCCGCCCCCGCATCCACCCAGGCCAGTTCGAACGCCAGCAGGGCCAACGCCAGATTTTTCGGACCGGCGATGAAGCCGCCTTCCTCCGGATCGAGCGCGGCGGCGGTGATGCCGCTCTCGTCAAAGTGGCGGAGCAGCCCCGCCTTGGCCGTCGTCCATTCGTGTGAATTGCGTCCGCCGTCGGCCACCACGCGCGCGACCGGTCCGCGCGCCACCGCGCGAGCCGACTGCACCAGCAGGTGTAATTCATAGCGGTCGGCAAAGCGCCACATGATCTGCCGGATGTCATCCCCGGGAAGCGTCTGCAATCCCGGCAACGATTTGGCGTCCGTCATCGTCTCCATAAAATTCCTTCCGTCAGTACGTTGATGGTTTCTGCGCCGGAACACCCGTGGCGATTCCGGCAACCCGAGCTGATGCCGGATCATACATAAGTGCTTGTGTTTCATCCACAACAAAATATTTCATTTTCTAAAGTTAATGTAATCCAGACTAAAGGCCTGACTTATCCGACCCTGGAGGGTCTCCCCGGGGAGGTGCATGGGATCAGAGATGTTTTTGCAGCCAGAGCAGGGTGTGTTTCAGCCACTCGAAATTGAAGTATCCGCGGTAGAAGGCGTAGGCGATCAGCCAGAGTCCGGCGAAGACGGCGGTCCATTCCCAGCCCAACCGGCGTTCTTTGCGGCTTTTGGTCAGTCCCAGCGCGCCGAGGAGATTGGCCGCGGCGGCGAGGGCGAGTCCGCACAGCATGATCCGCTGGGACTGGGGTCCGGAGGAAATCTGCCAGCCGTCCCACTGGGCGCGGGTGGCGGCCGGAATGCCGATGAACACCAGCACCAGCAGGCCGACGTTCAGGCAATGGATGAAAAATCGCTGCATCGGCCGGGCCCGCCGGCATCGGGCGGTTCAATTGATCTTCTCGGCAATTTCATACTTGAACATGCGCTTCTTCATCCAGCGCACGGCGAGCAGGTCGTGGAACGACACAAACAGCCGGTTCCAGATTCCGTAGTTGCTCCGGCCGGAATGGCGGGGATTGGCGGCGATGGGAATTTCGGTGACGGTAAAACCTTCCAGCTTGAACAACGTGGGCATGAACCGGTGCATGCCCTTGAAAAATTTCAGGTCGGCGATGCATTCACGCCGGAATGCCCGGTAACAGCAGCCGGCGTCGCTGATGCTTTCGGACGACAATACGTTGCGGATTCCGTTGGCGATCCGCGACGAGGCGAACCGGATGAACCCGTCGCTCTTTCGCCGCGCCTCGACACGGGAGCCGCAGGCGCAGTCGAATTTTTCGAGTGCGGCCAGCAGTTTCGGCAGGTCGCCGGGGTCGTTCTGCAAATCGGCGTCGAGGGTGACGAGGATCCGGCCGCGGGCGGCCTTCATGCCGGCCCATAACGCCGCCGACTGGCCGCAATTGAACTTGAATCGCTGGGCGCGAATGCGCGGGTCGCTCGCCGCGAGCTGTTTGAGAATCTCCCACGTCCGGTCCCGGCTGCAATCGTCGGTGATCACCACCTCGTAGGGCTGTTTCAGGGGTTCCGCCGCCACGCGGACCGCCGTGATGAGCGCCAGCAGATTTCCCTCCTCGTTGAAGCAGGGAATGACGAAGCTGAGTTCAGGTGTTTCGGGCATGGTTCAGGCCAAACTGCTCCATGAATTGCAGACTTTGCCGGCCGCGTCGAGGTTCATTTCGCGGATCGCTCCGGCCGATGAACGTTCCGCGCCGTCAATGGATCCGGTTGACGGGAATAAATTCGGGACGCAGGACCACCTCCCGGCCTTTCCAGCATTTGACGCCGATCTGGTTCATCAGGCCGAGATGATACCGCCAGGACATACCATAAAACGGGTTGTGGGTCGGCCAGAACGAGATGAGGTCCACCTTGATTTCTTTGGCCATTTCGATGGCGCGCCGGATGTGGTCCGGATGATCGTTCCAGTTGAACAGCAGGTATTTCCATTCCAGCAACGGTTCGCGGCTGCCGCGGGCATCGCGATAGGCTGCCATGGCTTTCATCGCGGCCAGGGCGCGTTCAAAGCTTCCGCGCAGCATGTATTTGCCCAGCATTTGGTCGCTGATGCCGTGCACGGAAAACAGAATATGGCTCAACGACAGCGCCGCTTCGCGCTTGGCATCGGTGTTCAACAGAACGCCGTTGGTGGACACCACGATGCGGCAGTCGGGGTTCTTGGCGCGGAGCATCGGCAATTCCTGGCAGATGGTCGGTGACAAAAAGGGCTCGCCGAGATTCAGATAAAACAACTGCTCCATCTTCAGGCGCGCCACCAGGTCGCCCATCCGGCCCAGGTCTTCCAGCGACATCTGTTTGTCGCTGCGGATGGCGGCCGCGCCTTCGCGCCCGCAGCCGATGCAATCCACGTTGCAACGCACCGTATTCTCCAGCAGCATTCCGCGGTGCGGCAACCGCGGCGCGGGCGGCGCGGCGTTTTTCGGCAGACGCCGGAGGGTGCAGCGCACACAGGTCGGGATCGGAATTTTTCCTGTCGCCAGCTCATCCCGGAACCGCTGGGCCACCGGGCCGAAGAAGATTTCTTCAAAGGTATTCTTGCGCAGGTCCCCGATGTGGCCGCTGCCGTCGTAATCCTGGCACATGCACGACACTGTCTGGTCGGAGTTGATGGTGATGTTGTAGTCCTCCTCGCCGGCCAGGGTGGAACAATAATAACGGCGGCCGGTGATCCGGGCGCGCCATTCAAACCACAATACCATCGCGCGCCGGATGGCGTCGCTCACGCGCCAGTTGAAGCGCGTCTTCGGATTGCGGATGACCCGGGCCGTTGCTGATGCAGGCATGAAAACAGATTACGCGGTTTTGAAAACTCCGGGCAAGCTCGTTTCCTTTCGAGTCATTGTCAAATGCCCCCAACCGTAGGGCAGGTCTCCGGCCTGCCGCTGGCAAAGTGTTCCACACTTTGCCCCAGCCCGGCCGGATAAATCCGGAATCCGGGGATTGGAAAATCCCCGGGACCGGCAGCCGGGATTGTCTGCCCTACCATGAATAATGAACCGTGTAGGTGACGGTCCGTTCCTCATCCGGCTTGACCGGCACGCGGAATTCGATGGTCTGGGCGTCTGTTTTTTTGAAGTCATCCGATTTTTGCGTGATTTCCCAGGTGCTCCAGCGGTACAGCGGTTCCACCACCCGGATCTCCGCCGGCACCTTTTTGTGATTCCGCAGTTTGATCTCAAAGGTTTCATCCAGCCATTTGTCGCCGGTATCCAGATGGAAATTGGTCTGTTTCCGTTCACCGACCAGATCAAACGCGTTGCCGGTGGTGACGCGGACGGTTTCGTCGCGCGGTGTGTGGTCGATCCGATCCTCACCCACAAACTCCATCTGGCCGTCGGCATCGCGGCGGTAAAACCGCAATTTGCCTCCCGGCAATGCCAGGCCGAGATGGTTCGATTCGGCATTCACAAATTCGCGCATGACGCGGACCTTTTTATTGCCCTCGCGGCCGTAGTCCTGGCTGTAGTTCAGCCCGCCCCAGAAGCGGTAATCGGCGGCGCCATCGTAGACGTAAACCACAGGCGCCTTCACCCCGGTCGCCCGGACGAATTCCACCTGCTTGGTTTCGCGGTCGAGCAGGGTGGTGGGCCGGGCCAGGGAATAGAGATGAAATTCGTCAAAGGCTTTTTCCGTTACCGGGGGAGCCCCCGCCTCCATTTCCATTGCTTGCAATACTTGACTCCTCGTCATCGGATAATTTTGCGGCTGAATTTTATTCACGTCCCCGGCCATCAATTTGATTTTGGCGTCGCGAAACGTTTTACCGCTGTGATTATTCATCGTCACCCAGCCGATCAGGTCCACCGTGTCGCCGTTTTCCGGCGAAACCAGGTTGTAATCCGCCTCCCAGGTGAATCCCGCGGTGACATAGCTGACCTCGGCATCGAATTGGCCCGACCGGTCCGACTGCAACAGCCAATTGAGCGTCGGTTTGAGCACCGTATCGTCGCCCAGGTCGGGGAACAACGGCGTGCCGGGCAGACTGAACTGTAATTTGCCATCGACCTCGATGATCGGCTGTTCCGAACCGCCGCCGGGCACATAACCGCTGCGGATGATTTTGCCGGGGATGATTTCGTGCGTCTGCGTATTGTCTTTGAGCCGCAGGACCTGGAAATCCACCGTTTTGCCCTCGAACAGCGACAGCAACAATTCCTGGGTGACCGGGTCGTTGCGATAATTCTGTTCGAGAATCTGCAGCGCATGTTTCCCGGCCGGATCGCGCAGGATGACCGAATCCGGCTCCAGGCGCGCCGTGGCGTCCGTGTACCGCACGCTGTTGACGCCGGATTGAAGGTCGAGCGGGACGGTGTCGCGCACGACGGCGAAATCCTGGTTGTAAATGGTCAAAGCGGGTCCGGCGCTGCAGACCGACTGCACGACCAGCCCGGCCAGAGTGGTGATGGAGACAATTTTTTTCATAGATTGACGTTATGCCTTCAATTGATACCGGAGAAGCCGCCCGGTTGTCATGGCGATGTAAAAAGCCGGTAAAAAAACAAACCGTCAAGCCCCGCTTCTCGGACGGAATATACCCCTGTTTCCTTGAATAATAAGCTTAATTTTCTTATTGCATTCGCGGCGCGATTGGTTATGTTCTTCGGCTCGATTTGAATCGAAAAACTGTGAACGCTGAACTTTGCAGAAAAGCCGCCGAAAAGGTCGGCAATCCCAACATCCTGATCAACCTCATCTCGCGCCGCGTGCGCCAGCTGAATTCGGGCGGCGGCGGTTTGAGCCGTCCGCTCATTGCCGATGCCGGAAATCTCGGGGTCGCCGACATCGCCTTGCGCGAGATCCTCGAGGAAAAGATCGGCTGGGACATGCCGGACATGGTGGAGCTGGTCCGCCCGACGCCGCGGAAACGCAAGAAAAAGTAAATTCAGTTATGATTTACGATTGATGATTTATGATTTGGGGCGCGCGGCGGCGGGTTTCAAGCCAATCATAAATCACCAATCTCTCCCCACACGGTATTTTAATCCGTGAAATCCGCGTCATCCGCGGTTAGCATTCGTTCATGGCTGATATCGTGACCAACCACAAGGCCCGGCGCGATTATCATATCCTCGAAACCTTCGAGACGGGCATCGTGTTGCACGGCACGGAGGTCAAATCGCTGCGCGCCGGCAAGGGACAGATTGCCGACGCCTTCGCGCGGGTGGAAAAGAACGAAGTCTGGCTCTATAACGCGCACATTGACGAATATTCGCACGGCAATCTCCAGAACCACCCGCCGAAGGCCCCGCGCAAGCTCCTGTTGCACAAGTCGGAAATCCGGAAATTGTTCGACCTGGCCGCGGTCAAAGGCAACGCCCTGGTGCCGCTGGGATTTTACTGGAAGAACGGAAAAGTGAAGGTGGCGCTGGCCGTCGGCAAAGGCAAACACGATTTCGACCGGCGCGACGACATCAAACAGCGCGATGCCGACCGCGAGCTCAAACGCGCGACCATGAAATGGTCCAAGGGCAGGTAAAAGCGAGGATAGAGAATAGCGGATCGAGGATGGAAAGAAAAAGAGGATGGCGGTCGAACGCCATCCTCCATCTTCAATTTTTCATCTTCGCTTAAGCCTTGGCTGCCGCTTCGGGCTTTTTCCAGGTGCGTTTGGGCGCCTTGACGACCAGGCCTTTTTTGAGGGCGCTGGCAGCCACGCGAATATACCGGACTTCGCCGCCGGGCATCAGCGCCTTCACCCGCTGCAGGTTGGGCATGAATTTCCGCTTGGTAATGGCGGTAATGTGCGTGCCGATGCCGCCCTGTTTCTTGGGTTTGCCACTGCGCCAGATGATGCTGCCCTTGCGCGGGCCTTTGCCGGTCAATTCACAAATGCGTGCCATAAAATTTCAATAATGAGCCGCAAAGTTTAACCGTGAAATCCTCCGTGGCAAGCACTATTTCAGGGAGAATCCGGTTTCGGGCGCATATCAAAAAACCGGTTACCGGCCCTGAGGAAAGCGCCGTCGTCGCTCGCGCTCTGCCGGCGCAGTCCAGGATGCCGTGCGCATTTTCGCGAAATTCCCGCCCTGGAAGGCGGTTTTGGACTGCGGTGGCAATCCCGCAAAGCGGGAGCGGCACCGCTTTGGTCCCGAGGCTCGGCTCTTTCCAA
>Ga0335078_10004915_pt1 | contig 19797 bp, 17 predicted proteins | sample Lox_Sample_32_FD_206711 | JGI IMG/M metagenome (GOLD analysis project Ga0335078, IMG submission 206711) | Soil microbial communities from Loxahatchee National Wildlife Refuge, Florida, United States - Lox_Sample_3.2 | ecosystem: Environmental > Terrestrial > Soil > Wetlands | place: USA... | reverse complement strand
AGAAGTTCCTGCTGAGGGTGCCTGGCACCCTCCTTGAGAGGGTGATCGGAGGGTTCATCGGTCTCACGCGGGTCGGGTGGCAGCTCTTCTCTCCTGACTCCTCGGGCTTCTCTCCTCACCGCGCATCCCACTACTACCCTCTCAGGACGAAGAAGGACGTCCTGTCGTCGATGAGGAAACAGGTGAGGCTGAAGGAGAGGAACGAGAGATGATGATGAGGTGAGAGTCGAGTGAAGGCCAGGACGAGACGGTTCGTCAAGCTCACGATAGGCGCCGAGCTCAAGACCCAGCTCGTGACCTCGATCAAGGTCAGGAGAGGCCCCGCCAACGACACCAGAGACTTCCGGCCTGTGGTGATGAGGGCGCACGCGGTCAAGCGCATCAAGGTCGGGATAGGGGACAAGGGGTACAACTCGGAGAAAAACCACGAGCTCTTGAGGGATGAGTTGCATGCTGAGTCCATCATCCCGGCGAGGCACGAGGACGTCCCTGTCTGGAGAACCAGAGGGAGATACCGCAAGGAGATGAAACGAGGCCACTCGAAGAAGACCTATCACCAGAGGTCTAAGGACGAGACAATCTTCTCCGTGATCAAGAGGACGATGGGCGACGAAGTGAGGTTGATAGGGGTGAAGGCCCAGAACAACGAGATGAGGCTCAAAATAATCTCCTACAATGCCGCGAGGATAGCGAGCCTGTCCTACTCTTTGCTCAGAGGGTTTCTACAGAGCCGCGATAGCAGGAATCGCATCTCTCCCTCCATGGCCGCTCGCCGCTCTGTGCGCAATCTCTGAAATGGAAGCCAAGCGGTCGACCCGGAGGAGCTTTGCCACCAGACGCCTCACCGGCCGCCGAAGTGCGTGTGCGACCAGGTCGTAGTCGTGCATAGATATGATGACGTAGTTCGTGGAGCGGCGCCTCTCAATCGCAACCCCGAAGAACAGATTGAAGAACGACCTGAGGCTGGGGATTTCGAGTACGGATTTCGAGACCCAGAAGGGTTGCCCCAGAGGGCTCTCAGGAAACGGTTGCCTTCGCGAAAAGGAGTCCAAGCGGAGGTCATTGATTGTGGTGTCGACAGTGAGGCCGTGCTCCGCCATGAGAGAGTGAATCTGGGAATTGATGTACCACCAGCCTCCCGCGTACGTCTCGGGCGCCAGCCCAATGTCGCTCAGGTATTCCCGTTCTTGCTCGAACTGCTGCCTGATGGCCCCCAACTCGAAGGTCGGCCGGTAAACGCCATCGTCCGCCTTGAAGAAGTGACCATGATATCCAACGTCGAAGTATTCCGCAAGAGAATTTATCCGTTCCGCGAACTCTGCCTCGACCCGTTGTGTCCGAGCAATCTCCGGGAGTTCCACCCTGAGGGGGTCGGCCAACGGGTCCACCTGGTACATTGGGCAGATCGGGGTGATCGTCGTTAGCATCGGTCGAAAGAAGGGCGAGACCTCCCTTCCAAACTCCTTCAACTCGAACGCCACTTTGTCACTAACCAGCCCTTCGGTGTGAAGCACGAGACCGAACCTCGTGCCCTCGCCGCTGGCGAGGCTATCGAGACAGAACTCTGTCCAGCGGATCATGCTGATTCCAGCGACCATCGGCTCCCATCGGGGACGAAATTTCATGTCGAAGGAGGTTATTTATTCGTTGACGCGAAAAATTCTCGCCGGACGACGAGCCCCCTCCTCCGTCGTCGGCTGCGTACTCTCGCGCTGGTCGTCACCGCCAAAAGGATTAAGCGTCGTCCGACGGGGTTGCGTCCGTGCCCTGTGGAATCTGCGGCTTCGTGGGCGCGAGCGACACCAGCCTGCTCAAGAAGATGTGCGAGGTGCTTCGGCACCGAGGGCCTGACGAGACCAACTTCTTCGTGGACGACAACGTGTCATTGGGCTCGAACAGGCTGAGCATTATCGATATCGCAAGGGGGCACCAGCCAATCCACAACGAAGATCAAGATGTCTGGTTGGTCTTCAACGGCGAGATTTACAACTACGTAGAACTCCGCGGCGAGCTCTCGAGGATTGGCCACGTCTTCTACACTGACTCCGACACGGAGACCATCGTCCACGGGTACGAACAGTGGGGCGACGGGGTGCTTCAACGGCTGCGAGGGATGTTCGCATTTGCCCTCTGGGATTCCAAGAAGAGGCGCCTCTTCCTGGCTCGAGACCGCTTCGGCAAGAAGCCGCTGTTCTACGCGCTAATGGGCCAGAGGCTCGTCTTCGCTTCGGAGATGAAGGGGCTCCTTTGCGTGGACTTCAGCCCTACCGTGAGCATGGATTCCGTAGATTATTTCTTCACCTACGGCTACATACCCTCGCCGCACACCATCTTCGCGGAAATCAAGAAGCTCCCTCCCGCGCACTTTCTCTCTTACGAGGGAGGGGCTTTGAAGGTCGGCCAATACTGGGACGTGGCCTCCGGACAAAAGAGAGTGACCGGCGCCCCTTTGGAAGCTCTCGGGACTCTGCTCCGGGAGGCAACGGCGATTAGGCTGAGGAGCGACGTCCCGGTCGGTCTCTTCCTGAGCGGGGGCGTCGACTCGAGCGTGGTCGCGGCCGTCGTGAAGAAGGAACTCGGCCAGGATCTTCTCGCACTCTCCATAGGCTTTGGAGACCCGGCCGTTGACGAGACCGGCTACGCCGCGGATGTCGCTAACGCGCTAGGCCTGAGTCACGAAATCAGGACTGTGCTCCCTGAGGAGGCCGTGAGTTTGCTGCCGAAGATGACGTGGCAGTTCGACGAACCGTTCGCCGACTTTTCAAAGGTCCCTACCTACCTCGTCTCTGAGCTGGCCAAGAGGAAGCTCAAAGTCGTCCTGAGCGGTGACGGAGGGGACGAACTGTTCATGGGCTACAATTTCCTCTCTGATCCTGAGATGTACAGGAGGTACGAATCGGTGCCTCGACCTGTCGCTTCGATCATTGCTAGGGCTATCGCCGCAATTCCGCCACGGGGAGGGATGCCTGCGGCGGCGCGATGGGCGATTTCCAAAGACTATGCTAACTCGGATCAAGCCATGAGGTTCTTCGCGAGGCTTTCGAACTTCACAACCCATGAGCTCGAGGCGCTGTACGCTTCCCGGTCGCCGACCGACACCGCAGAGTATCTCCTAGGACATCTGAGAGAAAGACGCTTCCCTGATTTCCTCACGGCCGCCGACTATGCGACGATAAAGACCTACCTTGCCGAGGACATACTGGTGAAGGTCGACCGCGCCAGTATGGCGGCTTCAGTCGAGGTGAGGTGCCCGATGCTCGACCAGGAGCTGGCACAATTCGTGTTCGACCTCCCCTCTACGGAAAAGAGGGTAGGCTTTCAAGGCAAATTGATACTCAAAAAGCTGGCTGCTCAGAAAGAATGGCTGCCCCGTTCCATTCTGCACCGCCCCAAGCGAGGGTTTGGACCGAGGTTGGAGAAGTGGCTTACCGGACCGATGAAGGACGTGTGCGAACACCTGCTCGATGAGAAGGCCATCCGAGAGATAGGGTTCCTCGACATGCATGAAGTCAAGAGGCTCATGGACAGGCGCGAAGAGTCCACGAATAAGATATACTCCCTCATGGAATTTAGCCTCTGGCACCGCATGTTCGTGGTCGGGAATCCCTCAAGCCCGAGGCTGGACATCAACTCGTATCTCTGACCTCTTCGCAAGCTCGCAGAATCCTTTCCGCGTGATATCGCCACGTGTACTTCCTCACGGCCTCGTACCCCTCAACGGCGATTCGTCGAGATTCCTCCGGTGAATCGTGGAGTCGCGCTATGGCATCGGCAAGCTTATTCGGGTCGGGCGGCAACAAAAGGCAGTTCTCGCCGTTCCTCAACGCGGAATTGCCTTCTGACGTGTACATCGAATACCACTTTCCCGTCGAGATGACGGGTAGCCTGTGAAGCATGTAGGTTATCACCTTGGTGCCCATGCACATGTCGTCCAACAACTGCAGTCCGAGATTGCCGAGCGCCAGGTATTTCGCGACCAGTCTCGGCGACACGGCGCCCGTGAACAAGAATTCGCCCTCGAGATGGTCGGTCTGGATTCTTTTTCTCAGGTCCACGGAGTAGGGACCTGACCCGACGATAAGGAACTTCATCCGCAGGCCTCTTCGAACCAGCTCCTTGGCGGCTTCAGGCAGCACATCCAGGCGGTAGGGGTGTCCCGTGAGCTGACCCGCGTAGACCGCGGTGAAACAACCCGCCAGGCCTAGCCTCCCTCTAAGGTTCTCGACTTCGGCCCGGTCTGGCTCGGGCGGGTCTCCCGGGTCATAGCCAGCGGGTGGAAGGAAGAACGACGGGATTGGAGTGAATTTCTTCGCAACATACGCCTTTATACCTTCGTCAAGGTATATCAGGCAGTCGGTCCTTCTTGGTGTCAAAGCCAGGGCTTCCGAGACCGTGAGGAGGCCTCGCTTGATTCCCTTCACGCGCTCGAACTCCGGGTCGCCATAGTTCACTATGAGCTTTGAACCGTAAACCGGCTTCACGATCGCCCCAATCGCGCCGAGCTGGATGGAGGTGGCATAGATGGCGTCGGGAGAGAAGAAGATTCGCAGCACGATGAGAAAGGGGATTGCAAGGATGAACGAGAGGGCACTGCCGATTAGGGGAGCGCGAATGTTGGGAGGGAAGAGGCAATACACGTTGTTCACGTCGCTCTTGGTGGGTCTGAGGTTTGCCGCGAAGTCCCGAAGGGCCGAACCCACGTGTCTCCCGAAAGGGCTCACCGCGACGATGGCGAGACCCGCCTTCGAAAGAGCTTCAGCCTCCTTGAAGCGAAATGATGACGTCTGGAATTCGCTGATTGCATTGGTGAATATATCGCCCAACACGAGCACGCGCTTTGTCCTGGTGTCGCGTGAGGGGCGCCATTCTTCCTGATCGGTGACGCTTTCTGTCATGCAGCTCGAGAACCTGTCTTTCGTTCTTCACACTTCTGTCGCGCGGATCTCGCCGACTTGTCTGTGCCCTGTGTCCTTTCCCCAGACGTCCTCGCCTTGTATTTTTTCGAGCCCGAACTTGCTGATTATCGCCTCGCGCTCCTTCGCAGAAAGTGCGAAGTCATGGAGCTCAATCCTACACGGCCCGGTATCCTTCACCCTCTCGTCTAGGAGCATTACCTCCCCGCCTTCGCAATCCAGCTTGGCAAAGTCGTATTCGAGCCCCAGAATGTCTAGGGAGAGCGGGCGCTCAAAGACCTGGACGTTCCATCCCTGAGATCTCACGTTCAGCGACAAGACCCTCGCGGCCTCGGGCTCTGGTTCCACGCATATGACCTTCTTCGCGCCGTTGGAAAGAAAGAACAAGGCGGTCTCACCACATCCGGCCCCGACATCGAGCACGGTCAACCCTTGCAGCGAGAACTTTGGTAGGTAGTCTGAGTCCCATTTCCGGTGCTCTGTGAAGAAGAGGGCGGCGTAGTCTCGCAGGATGAACATGGTCTTCCCGTTCTTCGACCTTAGCCTCAAGACGCCGCCGCGGGTGTCTTGAACCGCCCAGTCCCTCCTCAGTGAGTAGAACGCTCGAGGAAACCTGTTTACGGCGCGCCAAAGAATCTTCTGCGACAGCTTTGTTCTGCCCACCAAGTGTGCGCCGTAGTATTGCATCCTCGTCTGAGCCGGTAGGTCTCCCATATATTGACTGACTCTCTCTTTCCTTCTGCACACCACAAGGAGATGCTCGAGTCCAGACCGAACGACAGTCGTCTCCATGACCACGAAACCGGTCGACCTAGCCATTCTTTCCACGTCTTCCCTCGAGGCCTGATACCTAGAAAGGGTGTAGTCAGTCCTCCGACCGAGTTTCCACAACATGGTCTTGACTAGAACCGAGAGCCTCGTTCTGTGCGGGATGGTGGTAAAGATGAAAGTCGACTCCTTTGCGGCGACCCTCCAGACCTCTTTCATCGCTGGGTCAAGCGGAATGTGCTCTCCGAGGGCGTGCATGCAAGTCACTCCGTCGAAGGTTGCTGCCCGAAAGGGCAGCGTCCATATGTCTGCTTGCACCAGATCCGCGCCCGTAGGCTTCGCACGGCCCAACATGAGCCTGCTCAGGTCTGTACCTACGACCATCGAGGCGTGCGATTGATCGGTGAACCTTCCCGTGCCGCAAGCCAACTCGAGCATGGTGCTGAAACTCTTTGTCTGGATTATGCCATCTAGGATGCGCTCGATTTCTCCATCCTCGCGTTTCTCGCTGCCATACTTCCCGGAGGCGAAGTCGTACCAGTCTTTCTCGTCGCGCGCGTGGTCAGCGTCACTTTGGGGCCGCCGCGTCAAGCAATCACCACGTTCCAACGACGCCGTACATGCCCAACGCTGTCGGTCTCGTCGGCCCGCCTCCACGCGGAGTGGACCGGGACATGGCCCGGTGTAGTAGAACGCGAACCATCCATTAGTCCAACCACGAGATTTGGATTGCCATCAGCGTACCCCCGGATGAGTCGTGGAATATGACTTGGTCCCCCACCAGCCTGAAGGGGAGTGTCGAATTGAACTGCGAGCTGGGGTCGACCGCGGGGTAGAGATAGGCTGCTTGGCTCTGGATGTCGTGAGCGTCGTAGTAATAGAGGTAGAATGCGGTCCAGTGATACTGTAGAAATGCGGATTCGTTCAAGTAGGGGAATATGCTCACCCTCTGTAGGCCGCTCCCCCCCGGCGTCCACCACAACGAGTCCCAAGCCGGCTCCCCCTCCGGGAGCCCTGTGGGGGGAGGAAAACCTACTACGTTGAAAGGAGCCGCATTGGGGTGTGAAGACACGTAGTCTCTCAGGTCCACTCCCGGCTCGCGGTACCCCAGTGAGAAGGGGTTCGTTTGTAAGCTCAAGTTCGACGCTGTGTAGCTTTGGTACGTTGGGACGAGCGCAATGCTCAACACCAGCAATACGGCGATGAATGCGTATATCACGCGGCGTCTCTTCACGAGCGCCGGAAACGCGAAAGGCGCGAGCAAGAAATAGGCCGGCGTTGCGGTGTCCGAGAACCTGATTATGGTAGAATAGTGGGCGAACGTCAGATACGTCGGATCACTGGAAAAGACGTATGAGACGACCAGGTAAGACCCGAACGCAATCAGGCACAACAGGAGAGTCGTGACCGTGAGTGAATCTCGGCTCTTCCTGAACCTGAGCAAGAGCAGGACAAAACCAGCCAACCCAACAAGGAATAGAATCGGCCCCCAGCCAAGGAAGACTCCTCCAAAGAATATCCAAATTGTGTTGATTAGTCTGGAATTCAGGATGACCTGTTGCTGAACTTGCTCGACGGTGGTTTGCCTGCTTACCGTCGTGATCGTTACTATTGCGGTTGTCGAATATGTCCGAGTCGTGCACGACTGATGGCTTTGAGGAGGGGCGGGATTCGAACACGCCGTCGTCGTCAGGGTCTGGGTGGTGGTCGCGGTGACCGTGACGCTTCTCGCGGGAAGCGTGACTATAGACGTGGTAGAATTTGTCACCACCGGCGTGGTGATCGTCTGCCCGATTCCTGACGCCGCAGGCTCGACCTCTCCCAGGAGTGTGCCCGGCCAATTGAGAAACACAGCCGCAGGTATCGCGAAAGCCAAGATCGCGAGAAGAGCTAGGCCGAAAGGTTTCCGCCTCGACTCGGAATCGGTGGCTCTTGCAGAAGAAATCGCAACGAACGCAACGATGAACAACCCCCCGACCAGGAAAATCGTGTAGGGCTCTCGAGCGTACATCGCCGCCGCGAGAGACAGCGCCGCGAAGAGAGGGTACTTCAGGAAGTCCGTCGTCTTCCGGCGGGTCTTCGCGAAAGCCATCAGGAAATAGATTCCCAACATCGCCAGGCCGAGACCTACGGGCTCCGTGAGGAACCCCAACGAGAGCAACACGAACGATATCATGAAAAGGGAGGAGAAGAGCGAAACCGCCATCGTTCGTCCGTCGACTCCGAGGAGCTTCAGGATCTTGTAGAATGAGAACACCGTCAGCAGGTCCCAGAGTGCGAGGTAGAACGGGAAGAGAAAGAAGAAGCCGTCGATGTTGTTTATGTGAAATACCCTAAAGAGCAAGATGTTGACCGTTCCGAAGAAGTATCTGTTCCCGTAGATTGAACCAGTCACGGCCTCGAAAATGTACTCGTGTTCGTCGGAGACAAGAAAACCTGTCGTCCAGAAGTCATACGTCCTGAAGAGTATCAGCGCCAGGACTGCGGCCACGACCACGCAGAGGCTTTTGGCCTCGATGGGAAGCTTTCGCCACCTCTGGAATATATCCAGTCGCGACTCTCTCGTCTCCACCCCTGCCCTGAACAAATCCAGCGCTCGATGGTCGAGTCGGGAACCTCCACTCCAGCCCCCGGCGTGGGAACGCAAACGTGACAACTTCGCTCTGAGCTTCTCGTTTCCGTTCTGCATCTGAGCTATTCGAGATAGTTGTGAAGATAAGCGTTCTCGACGGAAGCGTCTGGTTCTCAAGAAAGCTGCGGCGCTTCTCGCTTGAAGGCGGTGGGATCCCACGCGGTCTTGGCGAGTCTCACGGACCTACCCTCTCGCCATCGATGGCTCAAGCATTCGCGAAGCCTCTTGGACGACCAGGGACACTTGCTAACAACGGAAAAGTCACGCCGAACGGTCACCACGGTTCGACGATTTTCGGTCGTTCCTCGCCCTGAACAATCCCGTGACTGGTGTCATTGCGGCCTCACGCCCTTCTAGCGAGCGCCAGCATCCTTCTCTCGTACGCCAGCGTCACATTGAGGAGCGTGCCGGCAGGCCCCATTGTCTCTCCTGCTATGGATAGCCTGATGATGTCGTTTCCGTCGATGCCCCAGACGAGAGGAAGGACGGTCAAGTAAACGAGGGTGAATACCACGCAGTCAATCGCGAGGGCGACGATGCTCAGCAGGCCAGTCAGTGGCAAGACGGCTGTCGCTAGACCAGCAATCGAGGAAGCGGCCAGGATCCCGGCAAGAGGTCTCATGGGCATCCGAATATCGAGATATCTGCGGATCAAGAATATCCCTAGGCCAGTCAGTGCGACGTTGGAAACGAGCAGACCCAACATGATTCCTTCGGCGTCGAGACCCAGCGAGACCGCAAAGAAGAAACCCCCAACCGCGAGGCCGACGGCACTGGCCGCGGTTATCAGCATCGTTATCCTGCTCTTCCCGATGCCGTTCAGGAACGGGGTGAGAACGGTCAGACCGATTGAGATCGGCAGGTAGGAAATCCCCACAAGGCGGAGCAGTATGATGCCGGGGGAGAAGGAAGGCCCATACAGGAAGTCAAAGAGCGGGGTGGCTGCAGTTATGAGGAACAAGACGATGGGAGTAAGGATGAGCGACACGTATCTGACTGCGTAGGAGAACGCAGTAGAAGTATCGCCTGCGAGGCCCTGCAGCGCGGCGAAGGAGCGATACAACACGTTCGTCACGGTGCCAGAGATGACGGCGATAGCTATTGTCACATTGAGGGCAGCTTGGTAGTACCCCACCGTGGCGTTCGCTACGACGGTGGCCAGTATTATCGTGACATATTGCGAGGCCAGTCCTGAAACGACGTTTCCGGCGTATAGAGGAAGGCCGTGGCTCAGCATCAACCTGGTATCCGAGAGGAACTTGTTCCCCTCGCTCGACCAGGGTCTCATGTGCGCCACGTAAAGGAAGACCGTCGCCATCGCTCCTTGCGCTAGATAAGAGAGGGTGTGCCCTACCACTGCGCCGAGCACCCCGAAACCGGCGAGAATCAAGCCAATTGTCAGGACCAGCTTAAACACCGCTTGAAGCACCGTGAAGGCGCTCAGCTCGACCATTGAGGTCCAGCCTACGAAGACCGAGGTAGCAGACCCTGAGACAGCCTGCCCAAGAATGAACAGCGAAGCGACTTGGACATCGGGCACCAGCTGGGGCCGGTTCAGCAAAGAGTCCACAAGGTAGGAAGCCCCATAGAAATTGGCAACGGAAATCAAGAGCCCGAAAACCAGGAGGAAACCGGTAGCGCTCCGCGTGAAGCTCTTCGCCCTTTCTACTTCGCCGGTAGATACGTAATAGGCCACGTATCTCGTGACCGAGATGTTCACGCCGAGTCCCACAAAGAGAGACAGCAGTGAAGGGACGACGAAGGCCAGCGTGTAAGTCCCGTAGCCGGTAGGGCCGAGCAATCTCGCGAGCAACACAGCCGTCACTGCCGTGATCGCGGTATAGGAGAGATTGCCGACCAAAAGAATCAGGGTGCCTCTGGCGGACTCCTGCGCCACTTTGACGTCCGACAAGTTGCGAAGCTAGCGATCGATTGACTGTATATATGCGCGAACCGAGACTGCTCCACGCAGATTCATTGCTGAGAGCGGAGAGGAGGATTGAACCGACGTTGATAGGGAGGCGACGGGCCGAGCTACGACCGTGAGGAAATCGAGGACTGCCACCGAGGTTGCCTTCTTCTCTATCCGGAAATCGTAAGGGATAAAGCCGATGCGCGAACCTATCCTGTTATGGAAGGCGGGACCTTGATCCGGACAGAATTCGCGCGGTGCAACTAGGTTGGGCTCCGCTGCTCAGACGAGGGTGCGAAGCGACCAAACGGGACGGGCCCTTTCTCTCTCGGACTTTTGCGGGCTGTTCGGCGCTGAGCCAAAGTCGTTCACGGAGGCTCAGGTCAGGCAGATAACAACGAAAAATGCCTTCAGGCTCTCGGAGCTAGGCCGGGCGGAGACAGAAAGGATCGTGATCGACATCCTGAAGAGGATTAACTCTCCGGAACTTACCGTGGCGGGTGACCGCAACTCCAACTCGCGCTGGGAGCGAGGCTGGGAGGAAAACCTGGCGGACTATGACCCTTCGAGGGGCTTCGAGGCGCTGAGGCCGAAATACGTAAGGTCCGGCCAGCCGGTGAGGCTCTTCCAGAGGTTCGTCATGCCCTTGAACCCCGACTTCGAGTACGATTGGTACGAGATATTCCTGGAGTATCTCGCTCGACGGTACATGGGCGAGTCGGACACCGTCTACGAGTTCGGATGTGGGTCTGGGTTCAACGTCGCCTTTCTGTCCCGACTTTTCCAAAACAGGAAGAAAGTCTGGGGACTCGACTGGGCCAATTCGTCGGTCAAGATCGTTGACAAGATGGCTAGGGCCGGATACAACGTGGAGGGGAGGCTCTTCAACTTCTTCGAGCCAGACGATTCCTTCAGACTCGAGGAAGGCGCCGTGGTCCTGACCGTCGGGGCGCTGGAGCAGACCGGCACGCGGTACGTGTCGTTCCTCAAGTACCTGCTCGAGCAGCCAATCAGCCTCCGTCAACATAGAGCCCATCGTGGAGTGGTATGACCAGGACAAGCTGGCCGACTACCTTGCGGTGTTGTTCCACGAGCGGCGGAAGTACATGTCAGGCTTCCCCGAGACGCTCGAGGGGCTGGAGAGAAAGGGAGAGATATCCATGGTCACACAGAAGCGTTCGTACTTCGGCAGCCTCTACATCGAGGGATATTCCCAGAACATCTGGAGGCCTCGGCGATGAGGGACTCGCTGGTGGACAAGAACGTCCTGGTCAGCGGGGCGTGCGGCTTCATAGGGACTCACCTCACGGAGAGGCTTTTGGCCCAGGGCGCCTCCGTGTACGCCCTGGACAGGCCGGATGCTTTCCAGAGCGGGCGCTCCGAAGGTCCCCGCTTCTTCCCCATCGCACTCGACATCACGCAGGCGCTCAACATCGCGGCGGACACGAAGTTTGACGCGGTGTATCACCTGGCGGCCATTGCCTCGCCGGGGGTGTGCGAGCAGGAACCGGCCAAGGCATTTCTGACCAACGTGCTGGGAACCTACAACGTCCTCCGTTTCGCCCTCAAAGCGGAGGCGAAGAAGGTCCTCTTCCTATCATCGGCGCACGTCTACGGAATCAGCCCGAAGTACATGCCGACGGCGGAGGTCCATCCACTGGCGCTGCTGGACAATTACACCACGACGAAGGTGCTCGGCGAAAGGCTCTGCAGCCTGTTCTACGACAATCACCACCTGCCTTACCTGACCTTCAGGCTCTTCAACTCATTCGGGCCTGGACAGCCGCCCGGCTACTTCATCCCGGACATGATAGCCAAGGCCAAGTCAGGGCGCATCGCTCTGAAAGGAAGAGAGGTCACGAAGGATTTCATCTACATCGACGACGTCGTCGACGCCCTCATGAAGGGAGCCGTCTCCGACTACGTGGGGGAGCTAAACATCGGGAGCGGGAAGCAAACCGAACTCGGGTACGTTGCCAAGTACATCGCCGACAAGATGGGGGCGAAGATCGACTTCGACGACAGCAAGGTGGCAGGCCCAACGAGGATGCAAGCTGACAACACCCGGGCGAGGAAGATCCTGAGCTGGGAGCCCAGGACCACCCTGGAACAAGGGTTGAACGCGACGATCCCTTCGTGATGCATTTGACCATGAAGCTCGCGGGTTCGGAACCTTTCGGGCCTGTCGGAGGGTTGGTCCCCGATAGCATTTTTGCGGAGCACGAGCGACGCTTTCCTCAGGTAACGATAGACATCATCGTGGTTCGTGGTGGAAGCTTCCTCCTGGTCCGAAGGAGTTCGAAGAACAGCGCCGGTCGGGGGCTGTGGGCGACGGTGGGCGGGCGGTTGCGCAAAAACGAGACCCTTGAAGAGGGCGCAATCCGGATACTCAGCCGTGAGACGGGGATCAAATCCGACGAGCCCCGATTCGACTTCGTGGGGGTGAGCCAGTACTTCGACAAGCAGGTCCATTGCGTCAGCATCGTCTTCAAGACCGGGGCGCGCTCAAGGTCGGTCGTCCTCGACGAAACGAGCTCAGGGTTCGGGTGGTTCACCCTCGAGTCTTGCCCCCGCTCGTTGATCCCGCACTACAGGAAGATGCTATCGATGCGTGGACTCGACACCGGCCCGGACGGCTGGAGCGAAGAGTAGGGATGGAACTGGGTCTCAAGGGCAAGTCCGCTCTCATCAGCGGGGGCACGCACGGAATAGGCCTGGCTATCGCAGACCTCCTGAAGGAAGAGGGGTGCAAGACGTTCGTGTTCGGAAGGTCCAAGGAGAAGCTCGACGCGAGCGGTCATGAAGGAACCTTGTATGACGCCTTGGAGGGGGAGCGAGGCAAGGCGTTCTCCGCACTCCCAAAGTGCGACATCCTCATCAACAACGTGGGGGGAGGAGGCAGGTGGGGGGCTTCGGTGCTGGCCACGCCAATCGAGGTATGGGACCAGATCTACGCCAAGAACGCGAGAATCGCGGTATTGCTGACCAGGGCTGTCCTCCCGCGGATGGTGAAGAACAAGTGGGGCCGTGTGGTTACGATTTCGTCCATACACGGAAAGGAGGCCGGAGGCAGGCCTTGGTTCAGCGTGGCCAAGTCGGCGGAGATCAGCCTCATGAAGTCCCTCTCTCAGGACGAGAGCCTCGTCCGCAAGAACATAACCTTCAACACCGTCTGCCCCGGGCACATCCACGTGGAAGGGAAAGCGGACGAGGAGGACCTCGAAGCTCTGCCGCTCGGCCGTATGGGCACCGCCCCCGAGGTGGCGAGCGTGGCCGTCTTTCTGTGCAGCCAGCAAGCTAGCCTGGTGAACGGCGCCTGCATCACCGTGGACGGAGGAGAGTCCAGGAGCTTCTGAGACGTTGATGCAGAGCCTCAGGTACGCGATATGGGACGCGGTCTACGAGTCGATGAGGGAGGACGACTCGATCTTCGTCCTTGGAGAGGGGGCCCGGGTGAAGTGCTCCTTCGACTATCCCGAAATTCTGAATCGGTTCGCGGAGAGGGTTGTGACGGCCCCGGTGGCCGAAGCCGGAATCGTAAACGTGGCCCTGGGCGCCGCCCTCAATGGAGGGAGGCCCATCGTTGACCTGACGTTCAACGACCTGTCTCTGAGAGCGGCCGAGGAGATAATCAATCAGGTCGCCAAGGCGCACTTCATGACCGCCGGGAAGCTGAAGGCAAGGCTGGTGATCAAGGCGGACTTCAACAGGCCGGAGAACTGTCAGTCGGGGAGCCGCTGGGAGGCCCTGTTCCTGCACTCGCCGGGGATCAGGGTGTACATCCCGTCCACCCCGCGGGACGCGAGGTTCATGATGCGGGCTGCGTTGACGGGGGAAGACCCCGTCCTCTTCTTCGAGGACCGCATCATCGACTTCCCCCAAGACCTCGTCGCCTCGTCACGGCAGGCGCATGACCAGAAGATCGGGTCGGCGAGCATCGTCGTCAAAGGTGACAAGCTCACCGTGGTGAGCTACGGCTTCGGAGTGCACCTAGCGAGGCAGGCCATGGAGCGGCTCGACTCGCCTGGCGCCGTCGAGCTCATCGACCTCAGGACTCTCAACCCGCTGGACATCGATACCGTCAAGGACTCAGTTTCCCGGACCGGGAGGCTCCTCACCGTGGAGTGCGGCCAGGCCGAGTTCGGTATCGGCGCGGAGGTCGCCGCCAGGGTTTCTCAGGACTGCTTCGGCCGAATGTCCGCCCCCCCGGTCCGGCTGGGGATGAAGAAAGGCCTGTTCCCAGCCGCGAGCGGCCTCCAGGAGGCCTTGTTGCCGTCGGCGGAGCGGGTCCTTCGCTCGATGACGAAACTGCTGGAGGGAGGGGAGATGCCGTGGAACTGAAACTTGAGCCCGTCCGCGAGGACTCCCGCGGCGCCAGCTACCGCGTCTTGCTCCCTGACAACACGGAGATGGTGTTGATCTTCACGAAGAAGGGCGCCATGAGGGGAGGCCACTCGCACGACCGGCCTGAGACGAGCATGGTGCTCAGCGGTCGAATGAAGTACTGGAAGAAGTTGGCCGACGGGAGAGAAGTCGAGTTCGAACACGGCCCCGGCGAGACGCTGCACAACGAGCCGGGCGAGGTCCACATGGCGCTCGCGCTGGAAGACGGTTGGCTGATGGATTGGAAGGTGGACACGAAGGTCGGAGAGTGCGTGACGACGAACTACGAGCCGTACAGGGCCAGAGTCCGTGCTTCGATGGGAGATGCAGAGAAGTGACCGAGCCGAAGACCTGGAATCCCACAATCAACAGGAACCACCTCATCAGGGACGCGATCGGGCTGGGAATCTACGACTGCATGAAGGCCGACCCGTCGGTCTACCTGTTCGGCGAGGGAGCCTCCATGAAGATGCACTTCGACTGTCCCGCAATCGAGAAGGAGTTCCCGGAGCGCATCGTCACCCTCCCTATCTCAGAGGACGGCAACACCAACTTTGCAGTCGGCGCCTCCCTGGTGGGCGTGAAGCCCGTCGTGGACGTGATAACGAGCGACTTCCTCTTCAGGACGATGGACGGGATTTGCAACACGGCGCCAAAGGTCAACTTCGTCACGGAGACCGTCGAGGAAGAGAGGACCGTCGTGATCCGGTCGGAGAACATCACCTTCGGGCTTACCACCGGACAGCGCCTGGAATCGCTCTTCACGCACATCCCTGGTCTCCGGGTGATCTACCCTTCCAACCCGAGGGACGCGAGGGGGCTGATGAGGACGGCGCTCAGGCATCCCGGGGTCACGCTCTTCTTCGAAGACAGGATGATCGCCGACGCGGACACTCGTCCCGAGGAGGCGGAAGACTCCGGCAGGGACATCTCCTTCGGCAAGGCCGCGGTGGTCCACAGGGGCGACAAGCTGACCGTCGTCTCCTACGCCCTGACCTTGCAACGGGCTCGAAAGGTGATAGAAGCCGACGACGGGCTGGACGGCTGCGAGCTCATCGACCTCAGGTCGCTCTACCCGCTCGACATGGGCGCCATACGCAAGTCGGTCCGGAAGACCGGCAGACTCCTGGTCATCGAGCCCGACATAACGCACTCGGGTGTGGGGGCAGAGATCCTTGCGGAGATCGCAGAGTCCCCCGACGTCGAGATGAGCACCCGGCCGCAAAGGTCGGGCGCTCCCATGAGCATGATACCCGCCAGCCATTTCCTTCACAGGGACCTCATCCCCACAGAAGAGAAGATCAAGATGGTGATACAAGAACGCCTCAACTAGACCAATACGAGCGCATGCTCACCATCCGGCTCGTGGAAGACGAGCTCCAGCGACTGTGCCTCACCGGGGAGGCCTCAGACCTCCACTTCTCAAAGGGACAGGAGGCGATATCGGTCGGGGTGTGTTCAGAACTTAGGTCGACCGACTACATCGTCGTCCACCACAGGACGATTTCTCCCGCGATCGCGCGGGGCCTCCCGATGAACCCCCTCATGGCCGAGATACTGGGGAAGGCGACGGGCATCAACAAAGGACTGGCGGGAGAGATGCACATCCGAAGCCCGGAGCTCCGTTTCATGTTCGCGTTCCAGCTGGTGGGGACGTGCGCCTCCGTCGCGGCGGGCCTCGCCTGGGCAGTGAAGTACTACAAGAAGGAGGACGACATCGTGGCGGTCTTCCTCGGCGACGCGGCGACGAGCAACGCCCAGTTCCACGAGGGGATGAACCTGGCCGCGGTCAGGAAGGTCCCTCTTCTTGTGGTCGTGGAGGACAACCACCTAGCGGGAAACGTCAGGCCCGAGTTCTATCTTCCCGCGCCCATCGAGAAGCGGTTCGAGTCGTATGGGATGAGCGCGACCAAGGCGGACGGAAACAAGGTGGACAAGGTGATGGAAGCGGCCAGGGCGTGCACCGAGGAAGTCCGCGCAAAGGGTTCGCCGTCGGCCCTCATATTGGACACGACCAGACTGTCTTGGCACAAGCAGGGGCAGAGGGACGTTCGATCAAGGGCCGAGCTGGACCTGCTGGCCGAGAGGGACCCCCTGCTCTACGAGGAGAGGAGGCAGGGAATCGACGCGGCTCTAAAATCCAAGCTGACGGAGACGATCGAAAGGGAGATTGCCGGTGCCGTAGAATTCGCAAGGGCGTCGCCGATCCCGAAGATGGCCTGGATGGAGTCGTAGGCATTTGACCTGGAAGCACTCCTCGGTCGTCCCAAAGACCCCTCTCTCCGCAGCTCAGCACGCCCATCAAGAGTCGACAAGGAGCGAGGCCCACAGCACCGTGCCCAGCCCCGCTCTGATGCTCAGGCTCTACCGCAACATGGTAAGAATAAGGGCGTTCGAGAGCGCGGTCCTCGAGAACGCGAGGAAGGGGGCCTCTCTAGCCATTCACCCGTACACTGGGGAGGAGGCCGTGTCGACGGGCGTTTGCTCGGTTCTCAGAACGCAGGACAAGGTGGTCACCAACCACAGGCCATTCGGGCACTTCATCTCGAAGGGCGGTTCGATGAACGAGCTCATGGCAGAGCTCTACGGGAAGGGCAACGGAGTCTGCAGAGGGCTCGGCGGAGAGATGAACCTATCCGAGCCTAAGATAGGCTTCCTGATGAGCGACATGATAGTCGGCGCCTGCATCACGATCGCCACGGGAGCGGCGCTCAAGGAGAAGATGGACAGGACAAAGAACGCGGTGGTGTGCTTCTTCGGCGAGGCGGCGTCCGCCAACGGCGCGTTCCACGAGGGCTTGATGATGGCCTCCCTTTGGGGCCTTCCGATACTCTACGTCTGCGAGAACAACGGATACTCCACGAACACGCCCGCTCACGAGTTTCTTTCCAACGAGATTGTCGCCCCCAGAGCGGCTGGATACGGAATCAGGACCACCGTCGTCGACGGGACCGATGTGATTGGCGTGCGTCAGAGGACCGAGGAGGCGGTATGGCGCATCAGACACGGCCGCGGGCCTTGCTTCGTCGAGGCCATCGTGAAGAGGATTGGCCCGCACAAGCAGGAGCTGGTCGACTCAAGGTCGGAAGCCGAGCGCCGACTGGCGAGGATGAGGGACCCAGTCAAAATGTTCAAGGCCCAACTCATGGGCGAGGCGATTCTGACCGAGGCCGTCGACTCCAGAATGCAGGCGGAGGTCAAGGGCGAGGTGGAAAGGGCGATGAGGTTTGCGGAGAAGGGCGCCAGGCTGACGTCGGAGCAGGCCCAAAGATTCGTCTACGCCGGTTAGACGCTATTCGCCGATGGCGCTCTCGTAAGCTCCCGCCACCCTCTCCGCGACCTTCTCCCAGGAGTGCCCGCTCGCCACTTCGCGCGCGGCCGCCCCGAGGCGCTCGGCCTTCTCGGGGGATGAGAGCAAGTCCTGCAGGAACGAGACCAGCTCTGCCCTGCTCCTGTAGATCAGGCCGCTGACCCCGTGCTCGATGAGCGCCCTGTGCGTAGGGAGGTCGGAGGCGACGCAAGCGCATCCGGACGACATAGCCTCGAGGAGAGACAGTCCGAACCCCTCAGAGTTGCTCGTTGTCAGGAAGACTTCAGACCCACCGTAGACCTCCGGAAGGGCCGCCTCGCCTACGCGCCCCAAGAAGCGGACGACGCCCTCGGCGCCGACGCCCCTTGCCAGCTCGACCAGGGCGGCCTTCTCGGAGCCGTCGCCCGCTATCTCGAGGCGGCACGTCCCTCGCGGCAGCTGCGCGACCGCCTCTATGGCCTCCCTGACGTTCTTGCGCGGCTCCAGCCTGGAGACGACGAGGACCCTCTTCGTCGAGGAGCGGTTCGCCGCTCCCATCTGCCCTGAGAACTTCTGGTAGTCCACCCCGTTCCCTATGACGTCAACCCTCTCGGGCTCGACCCTGTACATGCTCACCAGCTCGGACCTGCTCTGACTGCTCACCGCGAGCACGGCGCTCGCCCTGGAGAGAGTGACCCTCTCGAGCGCGACCGCGGGTAGGGAGGTAAGCTTCAGAGCGTTCCGGTAGTGCGCGAACTCCTCGAGGACGGGCGAGTGCACCGTGACGACCAAGGGGACCCCGAAGACGAACGCTCCGTAGGGAAGGCTCTGGACGTGGACGACATCGTAGTTCTTGAGCGGGACGTCGAACGGGAGGAGGAGGGTCCTCACGTCGTGCGACCCCACGTAGATGTCCGCCTGGACGCCCATGCGTCTCAGCGCTTTCACCAGCCCCTCGACGTGGGTGGCAATCCCGCCTATCGCGGGCGGGTAGTCCCGGGTGATTATCGCCACCTTCATTGCCGAACAGAAACCGGTCCCCCTCGGTTCTTAAGCTATCGGAGGCTCGCAGAAGCCCATCTGTCGCCCCGCGCGCGTGGAGGCCACCGCGCGTCGTCGGAGGCGCGCGTGGGGAGATTCTCTATGGATTTGGGAACCATTCAGGAAAACCGCTATAACCTGTCCGAAGTTCTGATGGCTCGATTGGTGTGCGCCGCCTCGTCGTCCTCAGCATACTTTTGATCCTCGCCGGCCTAGCGCTCCTCCTGCCTTCGAGCGCGCTCTATAGCCTGCTCACCAAGGGAACGACCTCGACCGCGGCTTCGGCCGTGCGATTCGGCGTCGCGGCCTCGTCGAGCACTTCTGACAACACGACCACGATCGAGTCGCTGGTCGCCTTCGGGCTGATCGGCGTCGGGGTGGTGCTCGAGCTCCTCTCGTTGTTCACCGACGTGGGCGTGGCGACGCCGACGAGGGCGAGCCCGCAGGCGGAGGCGGGGCCTCCGCACCCCGCGGCTCCGGCACCTGCCTCCCCCGCGGCCACAAGACCAGGAGAGAAGCCATGACCGGCTCCGAGGCGGTCCTCCAAGCTCCGGCCGGGGCGCCGTTCGACGAGTACGCCATACAGGTGGTCGACCTCAAGAAGAGGTACGGGGTGGGAGAAGACGCGGTCCTAGCCCTGCGTGGGATGACATTCCACATCGAGAAGGGGGAGTTCATGGCAATAATCGGCCCGTCCGGGTGCGGCAAGACCACCCTCCTCAACATCCTGGGTGCGCTCGACAGGCCCACCTCGGGGAAGGTGTTCATCGACGGGGTGGACATCTCGCAGCTCCCTAACAGGGAGCTCGCCCTGGTCAGGAGCAGGAAGCTCGGGTTCGTCTTCCAGGACTTCAACCTC
>Ga0335078_10004914_pt1 | contig 19797 bp, 20 predicted proteins | sample Lox_Sample_32_FD_206711 | JGI IMG/M metagenome (GOLD analysis project Ga0335078, IMG submission 206711) | Soil microbial communities from Loxahatchee National Wildlife Refuge, Florida, United States - Lox_Sample_3.2 | ecosystem: Environmental > Terrestrial > Soil > Wetlands | place: USA... | reverse complement strand
GTCGTCGATGTCGCGAAGCTGCTCGTGTTAACCCGCTCACCCCGCCGCGACAGCTTCGCGACCGACCTCTCCGCGTCCGCCAACTACGTGGTCGCGCGCATCCCCGCCGGCCGCAATCCGCGCGGCCTCGCGCTCTCGCCCGACGGCTCGAAACTCTATGTCGCCTCCCGCCTCGACGACGCCATCACCGTCATCGACACGAGCAAGCACGCGGTCGCGAACACCATTTCCCTCGGCGGTCCCACCGAACTCACTGCCGAGCGCCGCGGCGAGCGTCTTTTTAATAGCGGCCGCTTCGCCTTTCACGGCGCGTTCGGCTGCGCCAATTGCCACATCGACCTCACCATCGACGGCCTGCAATGGGATCTCGAGCCGGACGGCTTCGGCATCGATATCGTGGATAATCGTTCCCTCGAGGATGTCAGCCAGACCGCGCCGTTCAAGTGGAATGGCGGCAATCCCGATCTGGAGACCGAGTGCGGCCCGCGCACTGAGCGCTTCTTTTATCGATCCCAGGGCTACAACCGCGATCAACTGGAAGATCTGGTCGCCTTCATCAAGGCCATTCCGCTTCGCCCCAACCGCTATCGCCTGCCCAACGACGAACTCACCCCAGCCCAGGAACGCGGCAAGGCCATTTTCGAACGCACCGCGAAGCACGACGGTTCACCTATCCCGCTGGACAACCAGTGCGCTTATTGTCACTCGGGACCGTATCACACGAATCGCCAGCTTGCTGACGTCGGCTCCGGTAAATGGAACGACCGTTCGCCGAAGGTCGACACGGCGCACCTGACCAACGTGGTTTACAGCGCGCCATATTTGCACGACGGATCGGCGCGAACCATGGAAGAAATCTGGACCGTTTTCAACCCCAACGACACGCATGGGCAAACGAACGATCTGAACAAGGACGAATTGAACGACCTCATCGAATATCTGAAGACCTTATGAGGACCTATCTTCTGGCAGGACTCATAGTGCTGCCCATCCTGGCCGCGCCGCCGGACGTGCCGAGGTTCAAGTGGGTAAACTACACCACCGCCGACGGACTCCCTGACAACCGCGTTTACAGCGTCGCGGTCGATGACGACAAAGTGTGGGTTGGCACCGACAACGGCCTGGCGCTCCTTGAGAACGGCAAGTTCCGGGTGTTTCGCCCCGCAGACGGCCTGGTGCACCGCGCCTGCCTCGACGTGCAGGTCAACAAACGGACTCACGATGTGTGGATCGCCACCATGGGCGGCGCCAGCCGTTATTCGGCCGGCCGTTTCGATAACTTCACCCAGCTCACCAGCGGCCTCGCCAACGACGTGGTCTATGGAGTCGCGCCATACGGCGACGAGGTTTGGTTCGCTACCGCCGCCGGCGCCAGTCGCCTCAATACCAAGACAAACCAGTGGACCCTCTACAACGAGCGCAACACGCCCATGTACGAGATCTGGAACTACGCGGTCAGCCCCGGCCCCGATAAGGTCTACTACGCGGTTTGGGGCGGCGGTCTGCTGGAATACACGCGCGCGACAGATCATTGGAAAGATTACAACGACCCCGACGGCGAGACCGAAATTGTCCTCTACAAAGACCAGGGGCTGATTCACGAGATCACGTCTTCGGTAAGTTACGTCAACAAGATCGTCTGGGTGGCTACTTACTTCGGAGCCAGCCGCTACGACGGCCGGAACTGGAAGAACTTCCTCGACAAAGACAGCGGCCTGCCCAGCAACTTCCTGAACAAAATCAAGTCCGTCGATGGCACTCGCACGTGGTTCGCCACCGACAAAGGGCTTGCCTACTACGACGGAAAGAACTGGGCCGTTTACCGGCCCGCGCTGGACACAAAGAAACCGCAGATGATCGTACGCGACGCAAGGGGAAAGACGTGGAACGTCCCAGTTACCACCGCCCCCGCGCATAACTACGTCCTCGGACTCGATTTTCACGGCGACGACATATGGGTCGCCACGGCCAAAGGCCTGAGCCACGGAATTCGCATCAAGGAGACCGCAAAAAAATGAGCACACTGTTCGAAGAAGCACTGACACAGATGGCCACCGCGACCGAGATCGCGAAGAAAGCCATCACCAATCTGAAAGTTCTTGACGAAGCGCCCGACTACGGCTCCGCTTTCTCGCGCGGGCTGCGCATCGAGATCGGCAATGTCGTTATCCTGCTGATCTCCGGCACGGCCAGTATCGACGAGCAGGGCAACACCGTGCACGTCGGTGATTTCCGCGCGCAGTGCCGGCGCACGTACCACAACATCACCGGCCTTCTCGAAGCCGAGGGCGCAACCTGGAAGGACATCGTGCGGACAAGCTGCTATCTGCGCGACATCGAGCGCGATTATGCCGCCTTCAACGACGAGCGCACGAAGTTCTTCCGCGCGCAGGCTCTCAATCCGCTTCCCGCTTCCACCGGCATTCAGGCCATCCTGTGCCGGCCGGACCTGCTCATCGAGATTGAGGCCATTGCCATGTTCATCAAGCGGGATCCGGAGGAATAGCTCCATGAAGTGGCCGCTGCTGGCTGCGTTGCTGGCGTTCGCTCGGCTGATCGCGGCCGACGCAAACTCGTGTTCCTGCGGCAGGAATCCGCCGCCACCGCCACCCCCGCGCGAGTTGGCGCCTTATGCTCTCGAGCCCGAGGACATGCGGCCGTACAACAGCTACACGAAACCTTACTACTACAACTACACGAAGCTGGTCGAATACAACGGCGCCGCTCGCGATGTGGCCACGGTTCCGGCCTCCGATGTGAATGAGGTGCGCATCGGTTTTCTCGGTCCCATCTATCAGCACAAGGACATCAAGCTGGGCACCGCCATGTTGAACGGCGCGCAAATGGCCATCGACGAAGCCAACGCGCGCGGCGGCTACGGCGGAAAGCCTTTCAAGCTGATGGTGCATAACGATGGCGCGGTATGGGGCGCATCCAGCAACGAGATCGTGAAAATGGTGTACGACGACAAAGTATGGGCCATGCTCGGCTCCATCAGCGGCGACTCCACCCACATCGCTTTGCGCGTCTCTCTTCGCGCCGAGCTGCCCATCGTCAACAGCGCCGCCACCGATCCCACCATTCCCGAGACCATCATCCCCTGGTACTTCACCACGCTGCAGGACGACCGCGTGCAGTGCTACACGCTGGCCCGCCATATATACACCGAGCTCGGACTGAAGCGTATCGCCATCCTGCGCATTAACGATCGCTACGGCCGGTTCGGCGTGCTGAAGTTCAAGGACGCCTCGCGCCGCCTCGGGCATCCCGTTATCATCGAGCAGAAATTCATGCCGGGCGATACCGACTTTCGCCGCGAGCTGCGCATCATCAAAGACTCGCGTGTGGACGGCGTGATTGTGTGGGCCGACGCCCACGAAGCCGGCGCCATCCTGAAGCAGATGCGCGACGCGGGCATGAAGCAGCCCGTGTTCGGCAGCTATCGAACCTACGGCGAGGAGCTGTTCAAAAACGCCGGCGGCGCGGCCGAGGGATTTCAGTTCGTCTATCCCTACGACCCGCTTCGCTCCGATCCGCTGTGGGTGGACTTCCAGAAGCGGTACGAAGCCAAATACAACGCGAAGGTGGACTCCTTCTCCGCGCTTTCCTTCGACACCATGAACGCGCTGCTTGGCGCAATCTGCCGGGCCGGTCTGAATCGCGGCATCATCCGCGACGCCCTGTACAGCGTTACCGAGTACGACGGCGTCACCGGACACATGAAGTTCGATCCGAATGCCAAGAACATCATGCCGCTGTATCTGGGAACCGTGGGCAAGGACGGCGCGGTGAGCTTTCGCGTCGAGCCCATGGGTAAGGAACAGGCGGCCTTCGCCGCTCCGCAGCCGAAGCCGTACGCGCGCGTCGGCGAAGACGGCGTCACCTTCAACGGCCCGCCAACCGGCGATCTGAAGACCGCCGACCTGCGCATCGGCATATTCGGACCGGATGCCGATAAGGTCGCCGCGGCCATCCCGCAAACCGGCTTCCGGCTAATTCCCGTGCCCGCCGGTCGAAACTGGGGCGCGTCGTCCACGGCGCTCGTCAATCTTATCTATCGCGACAATGTGGCGGCCATCGTGGCCACGGATCGCGCATCGGCGCATCTGGCCGAACAAATCGCCGTGAAAACGTTTGTGCCGGTCCTCGCATTGTCTTCCGACAAAACGCTCACTTCCACCAACATCCCGTGGATCTTCCGTCTGCCCCAGGATACGCCTCCCGCCGTCGCTGTTGGCGCCATCGTGGAAGCTGCGCGGAAAGCGGGTCTTAATCGGAGTGCCATTCGCGATGGACTCGCTTCGGGCAATGTGATCGCCGGAAAAATTCGCTTCCAGCGGGACGGCGAGCCGTGGTGACACTGAGCGAACAGCGCCCTCCTCTATCTCAGTAGCGTGGCGCCGACGTATCCACTTCCTCGCTCCAGCGGTCGATGCCTCCCGCCATGCTCTGGCACGCCTCCAGACCCTGTTCGCGCAGCCACACAACCACGTTCAGACTGCGCACGCCTGCGTGACAAAAGACCACCAGCGTGCCGGCGTCCGCCAGCCCCTCGATGTGCTGCAGGTGCGCCGGAACCGAACCCATGGGGATAAGCTCGGCGCCCTCGATTCGGGCGATCGCGTGCTCGGCCGGTTCTCGCACATCGATCAGCCGCAGCGGCTCGCCCGCGTCGATGCGGCGTTTCACTTCCAGCGGTGTGATTTCAAGTGGCGCCTGCATGCGAAGATACTGTCTTGAGTGACAGTCTCGCACAAAATGGCGCGAGCGCGGAGAGTGCGCCAACGGCCGGAGTGCGCAGTCATGTCGCCGGCGCCCCGCTAAGTGCGCGGCTGCTGGTGCTCGCGGCTGCTCTCTTGTTCTCCACCGGCGGCGCGGCCATCAAAGGTGTAGCGCTCAATCCCTGGCAGGTGGCGAGTTTCCGCTCGGGCGTGGCCGCCCTGGCCATCGCCATCCTCGTGCCCGGCGCCCGCCGCAACTGGCGCTGGCGTTATCTGCCCATCGCCTTCGCCTACGCCCTCACGCTTGTGTTCTTTGTCGCCGCCACCAAACTCACTACCGCGGCAAACGCCATCTTCCTGCAGAGCACATCTCCGCTTTTTCTGCTGCTCATCGGCCCGCTCATGCTGAGGGAACGCATTCGGCGCTCCGACCTCCTGCTCATGGCCGGTGTAGCCTGCGGCATGGCGCTGTTCTTTTCGGGGCACGAAACAGCCATCGCTACCGCGCCCGACCCCGTACGCGGCAATGTGTTTGGAGCTTTGTCCGGCGTAACCTACGCCTTCACCATCGCCGGTCTCCGCTTATCCGAGCGCGGCCACCATGAAGGAGGCGTTTCCGCGGGCATGATCGTGGTGCTGATGGGCAATCTGCTGGCCGCTCTTGCCACGCTGCCGTTGGCCCTTCCGGTGCACTCCTGGCGCACGCCCGACGTCGCGGTCATCCTGTGGCTCGGCGTCTTTCAGATTGGTCTTGCCTACCTCTGTCTCACGCGCGGCATTCGCCGTGTCCCCGCTTTCGAGGCCACCACGCTGCTGCTGCTCGAGCCCGCTCTGAATCCCGTCTGGACCTGGCTCGTTCATGGAGAACGCCCGGTTAACCTGGCGCTTGCCGGCGGAGCGGTCATCCTCGGGTCCACGCTGATCAATTCCTGGTGGCAGGGCCGCCCGGCGCTGCGGTAAGCGGCTCGTCTGTCTACTGCTGCGCGGCCGCGCGCCGCGTGTCTTCCAGAGTGCTCACCATCGAATCCCGCGGGAACTTCTGCAGAAACCCGTGCAGCCAGCCGAATCCGAACGGAATCCCGCGCGACAGCGAAATGGCCCGGCATTGCGCATAAACGCCGCCATCGGCTCCCTCAAAACGCCAGTAGGAATTCAGACGCCACAGGAAGCCGTGATCGTCGCCCACCTGCCGGATGCGCGTAGAGCGCGAGACAATCTCCATCCGCGCCGGAGCCGGCGTGCTGTAAGTGATGTCGTACTCGGAATCGTAGATCAGCGTGAAGAATTCCCTTTTGTACAGCTTCAGAAACACGTGAAACTGGCCGCCCTCGCGCGAGAGCAGCTTCGAATCGGTCACGTCGGGCGAATAGATCCGTTTGTAGTTGGCGTAATCCTGCATCACCGCGCGCACGCGGTCGAGATTCGCGCGCGGGATGAAGAGCACGCCCAGCCAGTCGTGAATCAGGCCGCCGGGAACGGGCACATTCGCCATCTTCGGCTCCATGACCACGGTTTCGCCGCTGGCCGCGGATGTTCTCGCCTGCGGATGCGCGTCGGTGTAGAGGAACGGTCCGGAACTGAGTTGCTGCTCGGCGAGTGTTGTGTAGCGGTCGAAGGCTTCGCTCGTTTCGGGCTTCACCTCTTCGGCGGGCGCCGGCATCGTGAGGGCCACGGCCGCCGCCAACAACAACCGCCACCGGCCATCACTCGCCATACACCGTTACGGTGACTTCGCGATTGCGCGGACAGTCGTCGAAATCGCACAGGATGATCTGCTGCCATGTGCCCAGATACGGCGCCCCATCCCGCACCGGATAGGTTTCGGTAGTGCCCAGCAACGCGCTGCGCAGATGCGCGAAACCGTTGTGATCGCCCCAGCGCGCGTTGTGCGCGTAGTCGTCGTTGGCAGGCGCAATCTCATCCAGCGCGCGCCGCAAATCCGACACCGCGCCAGGCTCATATTCGATGGTCGTGACGCCCAGCGTGGACCCTTTGCCCGCCACGTTCACCATGCCGTCCTTAACGCCGCTCTCGGCCACGATGGAAGCCACGCGCGCGGTGATGTCGATGACGTCGCAATGACCCCGGGTCGAGAGCCGAATGCTCCTCTGCAGAACCGGCATGGCGGCTCAGGCCTCGAACGGAAACCGCGCCTTCTCGATGGGCACGCCGGCCACTTCAATCTGCTTCAGGTCCGCCGTTCCCACTCCCAGCGATTCCGCCAGCAGCAGCGTATTATCGCAATTGCGGAAGGGCGCTTCGCCTTTACCGGCTCGGGGGTTGTAGCCCATCACCGCCGTGGCTACGGTGTCCGTCGCCACCGGGTTCGTCCCCATCACCATCGTGAGGGGAGCAATCGGCTTCAGGTGACCTACCCATGGGCCCTCGCCTCCCGAAACCGTTTCGATGCCATCGACGAATGAGATGTGGATGGGCCGCGCCGAAGCCAGTTCCGCCGTAATCCGCGGCATGCGATAACCGGGATCGCGCGGTGATGCGGCATTCAACTCCTGCGGCGCTGATTTCGACGGCGCCCGGGATCCCGAATGGCACGAGCTCAGCCGGCCCGACCCCGGATTCTCGTTCGGTTCATCCACGCCCGCATCGTCGCCGTAAATGGACGCCGGGGTGATGCCGAAGCAGTTCTTCATGCTCAGCGTCACGCCGCACGCCGAGTGGTTCTTCATCTTCGCCATGGAGATGAACACGTCGGTTTCCACGTAGGAGTGATTCAGATCCCACGCCGGGAAGATCGTGCCTCCGCCGGGCACTGTGACGCGATAATACTGTTTGCCCCTGCCCAGCGCGTTCGTGTTCTCGAATTCAATGCTCTTCGCCATCGTCGCCAGCGCGTGCAGATTCCATCCCGAGTCGAGCAGAAAATCCTCCAGCCGGCCCCCCGTCTGAAAGGCGCTCTCGACAATCCGGATGCGCCGTGCGCCCGCTCGGTCCAGCAGGTAACATAGCGCCATCGCCGTCTGCGGATGCGTATAGTGCGTGCGGCCCGGCAACAGCCCGTTGACGCGGTCCGATGGCGAGCCTGTGAGATTCACCTTTACCGTCACCGTTTTGTTCGCTACGATCCGGCCCAGCCCGCCAAGCTGATCGCACATCGCCGACATCGCATCCAGCACGTCCTGAGAGCCGTAGGACGCGCATTTCACGATGGACACGGTAGCGGTGGGGGCGGCGCGGGCCACTCGCCCCATCAGCGGAGCCGCGGCGAGCGTGGCAAGCAATTCTCGTCGGGTCATGCAGCCTCCAGTGTAGTTGAGACGAAGTCTTTCATCCGTTGGTTAGCGGCTCGGGCGATACGATGAATGATACCCATGCCCTCCGCAAGGAAAAGCCGCGTCCGCATTCGTGACCTCAGGGAAAAGAAGGCGCGCGGCGAAAAAATTGCCATGATGACCGCCTACGATGCGGCCTTTGCCCGCCTGCTGGACGCCGCCGGACTGGATATTCTCCTGGTGGGCGATTCCCTCGGCATGGTGGTTCTCGGCTATGACACCACCATTCCGGTCACCATCGAGGAAATGCTGCATCACACGCGGGCCGTTTCCCGCGTCGCCGGCCATGCGCTCGTCGTGGCCGACATGCCGTTCCTCAGCTATCAGGTCAGCGTGCCCGGCGCCGTCCGCAACGCCGGCCGGTTTCTGAAGGAGGCAGGCGCGGCGGCGGTGAAGATCGAAGGCGGCCGGCCCGTCGTGCCGGTGGTTGAGCGGCTCGTATCGGTCGGCATTCCCGTGATGGGCCATCTCGGCCTGCTCCCGCAAAGCGTCCACCAGCTCAGCGGCTTCGGAAAACAGGCGAAGACGCGCGAGGAGGCCGACCGCCTGATTGCCGATGCTGCTGCCCTCGAAGCGGCCGGCGCGTTCGCCATCGTGCTCGAGGCCATTCCCGCGGAAGTGGCCAGGGAAGTCACCGCGCGCGTGTCCGTGCCCACCATCGGGATCGGTGCTGGCCCGGCGTGCGATGGCCAGGTTCTGGTTTGCCACGACGCCTTCGGTCTCTCGGGCGAGTATTCGCCGCCATTCGCCAAACGATACGTCGAGCTAAGCGAGATCGTCTCCAGCGCTGCTCGCAGGTACGTCGATGAAGTTCGCACCGGTGCTTTTCCGAAGTTATGAGCATCTCTACCGTAAAGACGATTGTGGAGCTTCGCAGACGTCTCCGCGAGGCCCGCTGCACTGGCGCCCTGATTGGCGCTGTCCCTACCATGGGCGCGCTGCACGCCGGTCACGGCGGCCTGATTGACCGCGCGCGCGCTGAATGCGACTTCGTGGTGGTCACCCTCTTCGTGAACCCCACGCAGTTTAACGACCCTGCCGATTACGCGAAGTACCCGCGCGCCCTGGAGGCCGATCTCGCCTTCTGTGAATCCCGGCGCGCGGATATCGTGTTTGCCCCCGCCGAGGCGGAGATGTATGCTGGCGCGCCGCAGACCTCGGTCAACGTCGGCGAAGTTGCCGAATTCATGGAGGGCCTTTTCCGCCCCGGACACTTCCGCGGTGTCGCCACCGTCGTGGCCAAGCTGTTCAACATCGTCGCGCCCGACAAGGCTTACTTTGGCGAGAAGGATGCCCAGCAGCTCGCGGTGATCCGCCGCATGGTCGCCGACCTGAATTTCCCCGTCGAAATCGTCGAAGTGCCCACTGTGCGTGAGCCCGACGGCCTGGCCCTCAGTTCCCGGAACGCGAGGCTCACCCCCGGCGAGCGCGCCCAGGCCACCGCGCTGCACGAAGCGCTCATCGCCGCGCAATCGCAGATTCTCGCCGGCGAGCGCTCCTCCGCCGAACTGAAACGTCTCGCCGGGGAAGGAATCGCTCGCTATCCGCTCGTCCATCTCGAATATTTCGAAATCGCCGATCCCAACCGCATGGTCCCCGTAGCAGAGGTCTCCGGCCCCGTCCGCATCGCTGGCGCCATCCGCCTCGGCGGCGTCCGCCTCATCGATAACATGCTCGCTGCGCTCGCCGCGAGCTGAGCCCCTTCCATCGGACCGCGGCCACAGGGAGCGCTCCCAGGATAGACTGCAAGGGAAACCCGATGCGTATTCCGATTGCAGCAACGCTGGCGGGCGCCATGTTGGCCGTCTGCACCACCCAGGCTGCTGGGCAGGCAACCGCTGAGAAAACGCCCCACGCCTGGTGGACAGACCCTCCCGTTGGCCTGCCATCGCGAAACCCCAACGCGAAGAAGCTGCCGCTCATCTCGGTTCGTGGCAACAAGTTCACCGACCCGCGGGGCAATACCGTGCTGTTTCGCGGCGTGGCCATCGCCGACCCGGACAAAATCGATCGGCAGGGCCACTGGAACAAAGACCTGTTCGTGAAAGTGAGCCAGATGGGCGCGCGCGTCGTGCGCATTCCCGTCCATCCTGTCGCCTGGCGCGAGCGAGCGCCGGCCGAATATCTCGCCTTGCTCGACCAGGCCGTGGAGTGGTGCACCGATCTCGGCATGTACGTGGACATCGACTGGCACTCCATCGGCAACCTCGAAACGGGCCTGTTCCAGGACCCCATGTACGACACCTCGATGCAGGACACCTTCCGCTTCTGGCGCGCCATCGCCATGCACTTCGCCGACAACAACACCGTGGTCTTTTATGAACTGTTCAATGAGCCGACCACGTTCTCAAATAAGCTCGGCCCCGTTTCGTGGGCGGATTGGAAGCGCACCAACGAGAATCTGATCGCCATGATCCGCTCCTATGACCCGGCGAAGATTCCGCTCGTCGCTGGCTTCGACTGGGCCTACGACCTGACCCCGCTGCACGAGAGCCCCATCGCCGCCGGCGGCATCGGCTACACCGTGCACCCTTACGCCCACAAACGGCCGCGTCCCTGGGAACCGAAATGGGAAGAGGACTTCGGCTTTGCGGCGAACCAATACCCCGTGGTGGCCACCGAGTTCGGCTTCGAGAGCAAATCGCAGACCCTCGAAAACAGCTACGGGCCCGAGATAATCAAGTATCTCGAAGGGAAAGGCATTAGCTGGATCGCGTGGGCCTTCGATCCGGAGTGGGGCCCGCGTCTGATCAAGTCGTGGAATTTCGATTACACCGACAGTGGCGAGTTCTTCCACGCCGCGATGTCCGGACAGGCGAAATGAGCGGCTACCAGGACAATCTGCGCGATGCGATTCGCGTCTTTGAGACGCTGAGCGAACTCGAACATCCCTTGCAGCAGGCGGCGGCGTGGTGCGTGGAAGCCCTGAACGGCGGACGCAAGCTCCTGCTCTGCGGCAACGGCGGCAGCTCCGCCCAGGCGCAGCACCTGACCGCGGAGCTCATGGGCCGCTACAAGAACTATCGGCGACCGCTGGCGGTGGTGGGACTCACATCCGATTCGTCGATCCTTACCTGCGTGGGCAACGACTACAGCTTTGACGAGGTTTTCTCGCGCCAGATTGAAGCGCTGGGTCACCAGGGCGACGTGCTGGTGGCGCTCTCCACCTCCGGCAACTCACCCAACATCCTGCGGGCCATCGAAACCGCTCAGGCCATGAAGATCCGCGTGGTGGCGGTCCTCGGCTGCGCCGGCGGCAAGGCCGCCGCGATAAGCGATTGCTCACTCATCGTGCGCCACAACGACACCGCCCGCGCGCAGGAAGGCCATCAGTTCCTCATTCACGCGCTGATGGATGAGATCGAAGCCGGCCTGAAAGCCTGACCGGCATTCAGCAGCCGAAAGCTGACCGCTGATCGCTACCGGTCCCTCTCCGTAATCAACTCCGCCACCGCCGCCAGCGCCCGCCGGTACGGCGACTCCGGGAACTCGGCGATCATTGCCTTAGCCTTCTGCACGAAGCTGCTGGCGCGTTCGCGGGCCTGCGCGACACCGTCGTGCTCGTCGATGATTCGCAGAATGCGCGAGAACGGCACGTTGTCGTAACCGCCATCGGCCAGCACCGCTTCCACCAGTTGCCGCTCTTCCTGCGATGCGCCGGCCAGTGCGTACAACAGCGGCAGCGTCACCTTACCCTCACGCAGATCGTTGCCCACCGGCTTGCCCAGCACCGATTCGCGCGAGGTGAAATCGAGCACGTCGTCCACAAGCTGGAAGGCCATGCCCAGGTTCCACGCGAACTCTCCGAGCCGCGCCTCCATGGCTTCGTCGGCGCCCGCGGTCAGCGCGCCCAGCCGCGCGCAGGCCGAGAACAGGCTGGCCGTCTTGCGGTCCACCAGCTCCATGTAGTCGGGCTCCGAAATGTCGATTTTCTTCAGCCGCTCCAGTTGCAGCAACTCGCCCTCCACCATCATCTGCGTCAGGCTGATGAGCAGATCCAGCATGTGGAAGTTGCGCTCGCGCAGCGCGAGCTGAAACGCCTGCATGTAGAGCCAGTCGCCCGCGAGCACGCACGTGTGGTTGCCCCAGATCGCGTTGGTCGATGGCCGGCCGCGGCGCGTGCGCGCGGTGTCGATAACGTCGTCGTGCACCAGCGTCGCCGTGTGGATCATCTCCACCACCGCCGCCATGCGGATGGCCGCTTCGTTGATCTCGCCCACCAGCCGCGCCGACAACAGCACGAGGATGGGCCGCAGCCGCTTGCCGCCGCTGGTCTGCAGGTACTTGCCGATGGTGGTGACCGCTTCGACGCTGGCCACCGATTCCAGGCCGATGACGCGCTCCACCTTCTCCAGGTCGGCCTGGACCAGATCCAGAATCTCGCGCTCGGTCAGCGACCTGCCAAGCTTGCTGAAGGCCATGCGAATCAATCAGTGTAGCGCATGACCTGGCGGAAGTTCGCCGTTGTGGCGCGGCTGATCTCGTCTAATGTGACCCCGCGCAACTCCGCCAGGCGCTGGGCCGTGTGGACGATGAAGGCGGGTTCGTTGCGCTTGCCGCGTTTGGGGACGGGAGCGAGATACGGCGCGTCGGTCTCGATGAGGATGCGATCGAGCGGGACGGCGCGAGCGGCTTCGTGGAGTTCGCTGGCCCTGGGAAACGTGACCACGCCGCCGAAGCTGAGATAGAAGCCGAGGGCGAGCGATTGCTCGGCCTGCGCGACGTCGCCGGTGAAGCAGTGCATGATGCCCGCGACCCGGTGTTCCCTGATAAGCGCCATGGTGTCGTCCCAGGCTTCACGGGTGTGGATGACGATGGGCTTGTGGTGGCGTGCCGCGACGTCGAGTTGCCTCGCGAAGACTTCGCGCTGGACTTCGCGTGGCGAGAAGTCGTAGTGGTAATCGAGGCCGATTTCACCAATGGCGACGACCTTCGGATGCGCCAGCAGCTCTTCGACGTGCGCGAAGGTGTCCGGCGTCGCTTTCGCGGCGTCGTGCGGATGCACGCCGACGGTGGCGACGAACTGCGGACGCCCTTCGGCGATGCGGATGCCGGCTTCCAGATCCGGCGGCCCCTTGCCCGTGCCAACAGCGACCATCATCTCGACGCCGGCGTCCAGCGCGCGCTGGATGGTCTCCTCGCGATCGGTGTCGAATGCGGCGTCATCGAGGTGGCAGTGGGAGTCGATCATGAGGGAATTGAAAATCGGCCGCAGGATGGAATCCTGCCCCACATTACTTCAATCTCGCGCCCACCGGGATATCTTCGTGGAACCCCGCCAGCACGGGCTTGCCGCCCTCCACCGATGCCGCGACGATCATGCCGTTCGACTCAATCCCGCGCAGCTTCCGCGGCTGCAGATTGGCCACGATCACCACCTTGCGGCCGATCAATTCTTCGGGCTTATAGGCCGCCGCGATGCCGGCCACCAGCGTGCGCGGCTTTCCCTCGCCGGCGTCCACCGTCAGGTGCAGAAGTTTGTCGGCGCCCTTGACGGGCTCGGCGGTCAGCACCTGTGCCACGCGCAGATCCACTTTCCCAAAATCGTCAATGCCAATCAGCCCTTCACTCGGCGCAGCGGCCGGGGCGGAGGGCTTCTTCCCCATCACCTCGTCCTGCCGCGCCTTTTCGACGATCTCTTTCTCGCGGATCTTCTCCACCGTCGGCTTCTCTTCGAGCCGTGGATAAACCGCCGCAATCGCGCCGATCCGCTGGCCCGCCGGCAGGTGCCCCCAGTGCAGGTCGGCCAACCGTACATCCCCCAGCTTTGAGCCCATTCCTAGCTGGCCCCAGATCATCGCCGTTGTTTCCGGCATCACCGGATACAGCAGCCCGCACACAATCCGCAACGCTTCCGCCGCCGTGTACAGCGTCTCATCCAGCAGCGCCTGGGACGCCGGATCCTTTGCCAGCTTCCACGGCGCGCGCTCCACAATGAACTTGTCCAGCATCGAAAGCAGCGCCCATACCGCCTCCAGCCCGCGCGAAAACTCGAACCTCTCGAAGCACTCGATCACCGATTCAACGGTGTGCTGCGCCGTCTCGGCCACATCGCCCGCGCCCGCCGACTCCGGAATCTCGCCCTTCCGATACTGCTTGATCATCGTCAGCGTGCGGCTGGCCAGATTCCCCAGCCCGTTCGCCAGATCGGCGTTATAACGCTGGATCAGCGCGTCGTAGCTGAAGCTGCCGTCCTGCCCGAAGGTGATCTCCCGCAGCAGGAAATACCGCAGCGCGTCCGCGCCCATCACTTCGGCAATCGGCCCCGGCCGTACCACGTTGCCGCGCGATTTGCTCATCTTGCTCTCTTCAAACAGCAGCCAGCCATGCGCGAACACCTGTTTCGGCAGGGGCAAACCGCCCGCCATCAGGAACGCCGGCCAGTAGATGGCGTGCTGCCGCTGAATGTCCTTGGCGATCAGGTGCAGATCTGCCGGCCACATGCCCTCGTTCCGCACCGCCGTCATGTAGGAGATCAGCGCGTCGAACCAGACGTAGAAAACGTGCTCGCCCTCCACCGGCACCGGAATACCCCATTTGATGCTGGTGCGCGTAATCGAAAGATCGCTGAGCCCCGCCTTCACGAACGCGATCAGCTCATTGCGCCGGTAGTCGGGCTTGATGAAATCCGGATTCTTCTCGTAAAGCTCCAGCAGCTTGTCCTGAAACGCCGACAGCCGGAAGAAGTAGTTCTCCTCGGTCACCGTCTCCGTCGGCCGTCCGCAATCGGGACAGGAATCGCCCGGCTTGGCGTCGTTAACGTAAACCTCGTCGTGAAAGCAGTACTGGCCCGTGTAGGAACCCTTGTAGATGTGGCCGTTCTTCAGGCAGCGCTCGAACAGGTCGCGCACCATCTCGTAGTGCGCCGGGTCCGATGTCCGGATGAAGTGATCGATGTCGATGCCCAGCGCCTTCCACTGCCGGATGAACTCGTTGGCCACGCGCGTGGCGTATTCTTCCGGCGTCATGCCGGCCGCCTTCGATGCGCGCTCCACGTTCTGGCCGTGCTCGTCGGAACCCGTGGTCAGCACCACCGGGTCGTAGCCCTGCATGCGCTTGAAGCGCTTGATCAGGTCGGCCGTGAACGTCGTGTACGCCGTGCCCAGATGCGGCGCGGCGTTGACGTAGTAAATGGGCGTCGTCAGGTAGTATTTCATTTCGTCGTTCTTAGATATTCGAAGGTGGCCGCTTCCATCACCCGCTGCAGCGGCGCGCCGCTCTCCAGCGCCAGACGCCGGCAATCCTCATACTCCGGCGCGAACGAACCGTCTTCCGATATTTTCACCCGCACCGCGCCGAAGCTCGTCGCCACCTCCTCGAAGCGGCGGGACTTGACGCGGCGTTCCACCGCATGAATGCGGAGGCCCAGCGTGGTGGTTTCGGCGAAGACGAGTGCGGCCAGCGCCTCCTGCGTTTCCGGCGTGGCGATGATGCGCAGCAGATGGCCGGCGCGATTCTTCTTCATCACCACCGGCTGGATCGACACGTCCAGCGCGCCCGCGGCCAGCAGCCGCTCCATGGCATAGCCGAGCACTTCCGGCGTCGTGTCGTCCACATTGGCCTCGATCACCGCCACCGTGGTCGATTCCGCCGCGCCGCTCGCCTCGCCGATCACTGCGCGCAGGACGTTGGCTTGTTCGGGAAAATCATTGTCGCCCGCGCCGTAGCCGCTGCGCAGAATCTTCATCGGCGGCATCGGTCCGAAGCCGGCCGCCAGCGTCGCCGCAATCGCCGCTCCGGTAGGAGTGGTCAACTCGAACGCCGGACCGCGCGCGTAGACCGGCTGACCGGTGAGCAGTTCGGCCGTCGCCGGCGTGGGTACGGGCATCACGCCGTGTTCGGTGTTCACGGTGCCGCTGCCCACGTTCACCGCCGAGCAATACAGCTCATCCACGCCAAGCAGTTCCAGCCCCATCGCCGCGCCTACAATGTCCGCGATCGAGTCCACCGCGCCCACTTCGTGGAAGTGCACCTTCTCCACCGGCACGCCGTGCACCTTCGCCTCGGCCGCGCCCAGCCGCTCGAAAATGCTCCTCGCCCGATCCGCCGCCCGCGCCGGCAGTTCCGCCGAATCGATCATTTTCAGAATGTGCGAAAGATGCCGGTGCGCCTTCTGCTCGCCCACCGTCACGTGAAACTTCGAGGCCGCAATCCCGCGCCGCCGCGTCTTCTCCACGCTGAACTCCGCGTCCGTCTTCAGCGAGCACAGCGCCTCCAGCAGACGGTACGCGTCCGCGCCCGCGTCAATCAGCGCGCCGACAGTCATGTCGCCGCTCAGCCCCGAAAAGGCGTCCAGGTAGCAGATTCTCATGCGATCAGTTTGGGAAGCAGTTCTCCGCAGGGTCCGGCCAGAAATGCGTCAATCTGGTTCGTAATCACCGTTTCGGCCAGATTGATTTCCACCACCTTCGCGCCCGAACACTTGGCCACGCGCACCAGCCCCGCCGCGGGATAAACCACCGCCGACGTGCCCACTACAAAAAAGAGGTCGGCCCCCCTCGCGGCTTGCTCCGCGCGGTCCCATATGCCCGGCAACAGATCTTCTCCGAACCACACCACTCCCGGCCGCAGCATCCCGCCGCACCCGCACCTCGGCGGCAATTCCCCGATCGATGGCCGTGTGTCGATCCACTCCCGCCGGCACGACAAACAGCGCACCTGCCAGATGTCGCCGTGCAGCTTGATCACGTTCCTGCTCCCGGCCTGCTCGTGCAGATCGTCCACGTTCTGGGTAATCAGCGTGAACTCCGGCGCGGTTCTCTCGAGGTCGGCCAAAGCGTAATGTCCGCGGTTGGGATGCGCGCGCGATATCAGTCCGCGCCGCCAGTTGTACCATTGCCAGACCAGGCGCGGGTCCCGCGAAAAGGCATCCGGCGTCGCCAGATCCTCCGGCCGGTAGTGCTTCCAGAGTCCATCTTTTCCACGGAAGGTGGGCACCCCGCTCTCAGCGGAAACGCCCGCACCTGTGAGGACGGCCACTCGCCGGGCCTTCCTCAACCACTCGCGGGTACGCTCCACAACTGTTTATTATCTCACTGAGAACTAAAGCCCTACCGCGCCCGCGGCGGACGCCGCAACCCGCCCATCCCCTTATTCCAGCACTTCCTTCAGGACCTTGGCGGCCATCTCTTCGCGATAAGCCCGCAACTTCTCCCGCAGCCCCGCATTGTGCAGCGCCAGCATCGCGATCACCAGCAGCGCCGCGTTCACCGCTCCAGCTTTCCCAATCGCCAGCGTCCCCACCGGAATCCCCCCCGGCATCTGCACTGTCGAAAGCAGCGAATCCACGCCCTTCAGCGCCGCCGATTCCATGGGTACCCCGAACACCGGTAGCAGCGTGTGCGCCGCCATCACCCCCGCCAGATGCGCCGCGCCCCCCGCTCCCGCGACAATCGCCTGCAGCCCGCGATCCTCCGCCGTCGCCGCGTATTCGCTTGCCTGCTTTGGCGTCCGGTGCGCCGAAAGCACCCGCGATTCGTGCGCCACGCCGAACTTCTCCAGCGTCTCGTGCACGTGCCGCATCGTCTCCCAGTCGGACTTGCTGCCCATCAGAATCCCCACCAGCGGTTTGCTCGTTTCCGTTGCCATGGCTTATTGTCCTTGTGCCAGAGAGTAGCCCGGCTGGCCATCGAACGTGCGCAAGCCTTCCGTTTTCACGATCTCCAGCCCCGCTGCATCCACCCGCGCCAGCAGCGCGATCGTCTTCGCCACCGTCGTGCCGCCTTCGGCCGTGAACCGGCAGCGGAAGCTGTCAACGCAGAATGTCTCCGCGAACCCTTCCGGCCACACCTTCACGCCCCGGTTCGAGATCATGCTCAGCTTCAGCCCGTCTCCGTTCGCCGCCGCAACCTTCTCCGCCAGCGCATTCGGATCGCGTGTAGGCCAGGCCACATAGACGTCAATGCCGTCCACGCGGATGTCCACCGCCTGCTGCCCGGCGGCCGCCGCAGTCTCTTTCGGAGCTTCCACCGGCGCTTCTGCATACTGCACCGCCTTCAGTTTCTCCGGAAGCTGCCCCAGCCGCGCCACCACCGCCTGCGCGAATTCCTTTGTCCCTGCCTTTTGCTTGCTCACTCGCTCGTCGAAAATGTCGTAAGTGTGGACCCCGTCTTCAATCGTCCGCAGCCAGGCATTATGCACCCGCCCCGCCACGTCCGGCTGATTGATGTGCACCAGCATCAGCACCCCGCCCAGCAGCAGCCCCGAGGGATTGGCCAGATTCTGCCCCGCCCGCCGCGGCGCCGAACCGTGAATCGCCTCGAACATCGCCGCGCCCGTCCCGATATTCGCCGAACCCGCCAGCCCCACCGATCCCGCAATCTGCGCCGCCACGTCCGAAAGAATGTCCCCGTATAGATTCGGCATCACGATCACGTCGAACGCTTCCGGCGTGTCTGCCAGCTTGGCCGCCCCGATATCGACAATCCAGTGCTCTTTCTCGATGTCCGGATAATCCGCGCCAATCTGATCGAAGACCTTGTGGAACAGGCCGTCGCTCATCTTCATGATGTTGTCTTTGGTGAAGCAGGTCACCTTCTTCCGGTTGTGCCGCCGCGCGTACTCGAAGGCATAACGCACAATCTTCTCGCTCCCCGGCCGCGTGATCAGCTTGATCGTCTGCGTCACCTGCGGACTCAGACGGTATTCGATGCCCGCGTAAAGATCTTCTTCGTTTTCCCGGACAATGACCACGTCCATATTCGGGTGCTTGGTCTCCACCCAGGGACTGTAGGACACGCACGGACGTACGTTGGCGTACAATCCCAGCGTCTTGCGCGTGGTCACGTTCAGGCTCTTGAAGCCGCCGCCCTGTGGCGTGGTGATAGGCGCTTTCAGGAACACGCGCGTCCGCCGCAGCGATTCCCACGACGAAGGATCGATGCCCGCCGTGTTGCCCCGCAGGTACACCTTCTCGCCGATCTCAATGACTTCCGTCTCGATCCGCGCCCCTGCTTCCCGCAGGATGTGCAGCGTCGCCTCCATGATCTCCGGGCCGATGCCGTCGCCGTAAGCGACCGTGATTGGAATGTTCGCCATAACGTGAATCTCCAGCGTAACGCGCCTCTTGACAGCCGCCGAACTCTTTCGTATCATTAGGTCGTATACGACACGTCGTATACAACTTAACGGAGAACCCATGCACCTCGATCCTCCCCACATCGTCAATGCCCTCTGGATCGTCCTCACCACCGTCTGGATCCTCGGCGCTCTTCGCGCCAGCCCCGCCGCGCGCCGTCAGCCCTTCGAGCAGCGGCTCGCCTACCTCTTCCTGCTCATCTTCGGCTCCGCCTTGCTTTGGCGCCGGCCGCTCGGACCATTCTCCCTGCGATTCGTGCCGCAAACGCCGCAATCCGGCTGGATCGGCGTCGCCGTGGCCCTCTCCGGCATTGCCTTTGCCATCGCCGCGCGCCTGTACCTCGGGCGCAACTGGAGCGGCGCGGTCACCGTGAAAAAGGACCACCAACTCATTCGCGGCGGCCCCTATTCAGTCGTCCGCCATCCCATCTATTCCGGCGTCCTGCTCGGCCTTCTGGGAACCGCCATTGTCGTGGGCGAGGTCCGAGCGCTCCTCGGCGTCATTGTGATCGCCATCGGATTCCGCGTAAAATCGCTTACCGAGGAACGGTACATGGAAGAAGAGTTCGGCGACGAGTATCGCATCTACAAGCGCCGCGTGAAGGCGCTCATTCCCTTGGTGTGGTGATGACCAAATCCGACAAAGACCTCACCGAGCTGGCCCGCGAGGTCGAAGCCAGCCTCCGCGCCATCCAGCGTTCCCTGCGCAA
>Ga0335078_10004913_pt1 | contig 19797 bp, 18 predicted proteins | sample Lox_Sample_32_FD_206711 | JGI IMG/M metagenome (GOLD analysis project Ga0335078, IMG submission 206711) | Soil microbial communities from Loxahatchee National Wildlife Refuge, Florida, United States - Lox_Sample_3.2 | ecosystem: Environmental > Terrestrial > Soil > Wetlands | place: USA... | reverse complement strand
GTCAAGTAACAATACATCGGGACCCAATGAAAGAACCGACGCTAGCGCTACCTTCCTCTTTTCCCCCTCACTCAGACTTTGTGGGCTACGGTTCTTGAGGTGCTGTATTCCTAGGAGGGCTAAGGCATCGTTCACGCGCTTCTTCACCTCCTCCTCAGTCAAACCTAACTGTAGAGGGGCGAATGACACCTCTTCCCAGACCACAGGCGAGAATAATTGGGAATCAGCGTCTTGAAACACCATTCCGACCCGGCGTCTGAAGTAGCGCGCGAATTCACTTCGATTCAGCTCCATCCCCGCCTCGCTTAATGGAGAACCGAACGCTTTCCCGGTACCAGACGAGGGGAAGATTAGGCCGCAAAGTATCTTGAGAAGCGTAGATTTACCTGAGCCATTCGCTCCCAAAATCGAAACCGATTCCCCAACCTTCACGGTCATTGAAATGTTATTCAGCGCTGAGTGATTGTCCGAGTAGTAGTAGGTTACATTCTGGAGTTCGAAAACAATGTCGCTGTCCTGATGGCCCATGTTAAATCCCACTGATCACAGAGATGTTTCGAAGCGAGAGCAATATGACGCCTAACCCTACGAGGAAGCCTAGGAAAGCCCAGTCAAACGGTTCAGCATGAAACCTAGTAATCTTCCTCACCTTTCCATCATATCCGCGTGAAATCATCGATAAATTAACTAGCTCACTCATATTCATTGAACGCCGGAAGAGAACTCCGATTGTTGCGCTTAGCCACTTGCGCACGTCCTCATTACGTTCTGGCCTTAGCGTTCTGGTCTTGAACGCCAGAGACATATCTTGAGCGACGCTCACGAGAACGAAGACATACCTGTAAGTCATACCAAGAATCATGACGAAGGCCATGGGCACCTTTAGGCTCTGGAACGATGCTAGCAGGTCAGTCCAACGCGTAGTCAGAGCGAGTAGAACAATAAACGAGACAGCCGTTCCCGTTCTCAAGACGAAGAGAATAGCTCCCTGAACCCCAGGGGTCGTGACTGCGATGGTCCACGGAGATACAAGAGGGCCAAGGAACTGACCTTTAGTTACGAACGTAAAGAGAGGCGGGCCGGGGACGATGATGTTAAACATAGCCGGAATTGCGATCATTAGCGTGAAGAGTGGGATGAATAGCCACACCCTCTTCAGGTAATAGCCGAGCCTCACATTCGATGCAACCGCTAGAAGAATGTTGACCGCTAAAATGGCTAGAACCCACTCTACGCGGGTTAGCAGGATGATGCAAACGATAATCCACAGCATCCCGGCCAGTTTGAAGCGTGGGTCAACGAACTGCAGCAACCCTGTTTTAGATGCGTAACCCTCCGCGTAACTGGATTCAGTGAAAAAGGTGGAGAAAGCTTGAGTTGTCTTCTCAACTATGCCCTTCCGTCCAGGTCCCGTCAAGGTGCAACATGGGCCGGGACCAACGGGTGAGCCCTGACTGAGCCATTCGGGAAGCATACGGCCCCTGCACCTCTTGAGGAGACTTATTCAAGCTCTGATGGAATGGCTCTTGATTTGGCCCGGTAGACTGCGAAAAGCCCAAACCCAAGCACCGACACCCCGATGACCGCGGCGAGGATGTAGGCCAGGCTGAGTTGCGTGAAAGTAGTGGCACCTGGCACGCTGTAATCTTTGAACGGAGCATTGTAAAGGCTCTCTAAGCTCGTTAGCCCTGTAGGAGGCGTCATCCCGAAAATCCTCTCCAGGTCTGACCCACTCCATTCGGCAAATGCCGAGCCAGGAGCTAGCAAACCAAGCGGAACAAGCACGACCAACACAGCAAGGAATATCCAAAGTTTTCTGAATATTGAGCGTTCCGTAGACTGGGCGGTCGGTGACAGCCATCCCAAGCCTTTGCCTGCGTTTAGGTCGGGAATGCTTTTGGCTATAGACGGAGTCAGTATTGACGGGTTCGTACGCATTATGTACGATACCAAGAAGCCAGTCGCAGCTGCGTCCACGAAACCGAAGACAGCCATATGAGAGATCAGCATCGCCGGAATCGTTACCGACAACGGAAAGGGAGCATAAAGGGGGCTTCCATTGGATGCATGGGAGAGTATGGGTTGGACTCCTAGCTCGATTGCACAGCAAAGAGCAGCCACGTTCAATCCGATGTAGGCTGATGCAGCGGCAGCTAACCATCGTCGGCGAGACAGTAGTAGGGCTCGCGTCGCCAGTAACTTGTAGACGTAATAACTCACGAAAGACATCACTAACCCCATGTTGAATGAGTTAGTTGCAAAGGTGGTTATTCCTCCATCACCAAACAAGAGACATTGAATCAGCAGAGCTCCTGTAACGCCTAGAAAACCGAACCAAGGCCCCAACGTCAGGGCCAATATGGCTGCTCCAACCGCGTGGCCAGTCGTTCCTCCCGGCGCAGGGAAGTTAAACATCATTATCACAAAGGAGAAAGCAACTCCAAACGCAAGCCAAGGTATCTGCTTCGTCTTTAGGCTCTTCTCCACTTTCCTAGAAGCAACAAACCACATTGGGATCATGACGATGTAGAAAAATATGAAAGTCGACGGTCCCAAGTATCCATCTGGAATGTGCATCCTGATTCACCAGTATTACGGAGTAGCGAATTAGTATTACTCTAATAAACCGTTGGTATCACACAGGAGACCTGATAATCAGGATCGAATTCGCGCTTCTCGCAGCTCGCGACATTAAACCGACATATCCATAATCTGCTGCTTGGATTTTCAGCTAAAGGAAGACTGGAAAGAATTCAAGCCATGTCAAGAGACATCATGAAAACGAAAGGCGTTTCTTCAATCAAATTATCAATCGTGTCTCTATAGCCTGTCGATTACGATGGACCCGCGATGCCAGTCAGCGGACTTGAGATGGATGGCGTTTCCTAAAGCCACCCTTTTCTAGAGAGTCAGCCAGCCGAAGCAGTCAATTGAAGGTTTTACACGGGAGAACATTCCTACTAACGGAATCGTTTTTCGAACACTGACTCATGACTGAAGGATTTCGCAGTAGGGTGTGTTGGCTTGGTTTGTCACGATTAGGACGACCCACATGCCTTCCATTACATGAGGGACCGGATAGTCGAACGCGCACGCAATCCAGTACTTTCCTGGAGCTAAATCGTGGATGGTAACTGAACCCGACTCGCCATTCAGTAAGAATCCACCGTTGACGGCATCGTTGGGAATTTGCGCGATAATATTCGAAGATGGATCAATTATCGTCGGTTTTGGAGTATTAGCGCTCAGAAGGACTGCGCTGTGGGGGAAACCTTCTCGGTTTTGAAAATATAAGCGAATTGTCCAGTTTGCCGGGACATATATGATCATGTGCCCAAAGTTTGTATCGTTGAAATTGTAGGGCAACATTGGATCAGCGACCGCAACCAGACAAATGAACGCTGTTCTGTTGAGTAGGGCGTAGGGCAACGAAGAACGTCTGAGAGGTAGGGGTTCAATTCCTACGGTGTTTCCTGGCGGAGATACAGTTGCCGGTAAGAGACCGCTTGATGTCAAGAATGCGTACGTGGGTCGCATGCCCATAATGACCACGGCTATGAGAACCATTACTGTGATTGTTTTTCGGGTAGGCAACGAATTAAAATGAAACCACGGAGTACGACGTGGTAGAAGCCCGATCAATGCCGCCATCGAATGCAATGTAACGAGGATTGGGACGGCCAGTGGTAGTGGGTTGCCGTTCAAGCCTAGGAAGAGGTACTGGAACGATTGCCAAATTGTCACGGCAGGATAGTTAGATGGCAGCTGGAGTTCCAACAGAACGTCCCATATGACGGCTCCTATTACGAGGACAGACCACAAAGCCGCGGCCCGAACCGTTATTTCATCCCACTGGCCAAGGGCCGAGGTCAAGAGCACCTGCATGCCGAGGATCGAGTCAACAATGCAGAAGACAAGTACGACGTACCAGTGATAGTTGGATGTGATTTGTAGCAGCGAGTCGTCGGCTAGAATCCAAATTCCAACCAAGCCGGCAAACAGGAATGAGCATCCAATTACTATGCTTCTAAATGACGACACGCCTATCTCAGTACCCTCATTTCCAGCTGATCACAAACCCACTTAAAGTTAGATTTAGCGAAAATGTTCGTCGCGATAGACCATAAGTCATAGTACGAGTATCTTCCGATTTGTGCAAATACAACTTTACAAATGTCTGTACGCTGCGTACATCCTATTCCTTACTGAAATATCGCCTCAGCCAGATTGGAATGATCGTGGCATCCGAAGCAACACACATAGCAACCATCGCGGCGCCCGCCTGCGCCTGTTCATAGAATGGATAAGACCCATACACAACAATCGGCGCAACACATAGGTACGCACCAAAAATCGCCATCCCCTTACAACCCAACAAGTAAGTCAACAGACGCTGATTAGGAGACAACGTCCTGAAGCCCACAAAAACTAGAACCCCAGCAAAAAGAGTAGACGCATGCATCACTAAATGCAACTCATACGAAAGCAACGCCGCATCCATAAACATCGGCAAATGCCAGAAAACAATAATTCCACCCACCAAAACCAAACTTACCAGCCCTCTCCTGTTGAAGATCCTGTTAATCCGCGAAATACGCGTCCAAGTCTCGAGGAGGAAGTTTGAGAATAGTCGCCCAGTGGATAGAAGCAAGTAGAGTGAGCCAGCGAGCCAATACCCCGCAAGAAGCAGCAGTAGGTCAATGATCATCAGAAGGCTTTCAGGAGCCACCTTAAGCGTCGACGTCAAGAGGTAGAAAACATAATCCATCGACTCAAGCGGCGGAAACAAGGAAACAATCAGCACCAAGCTCAGAACAAGAAGAATCAAACCATGAAACAAAACACGCCTAACGGGCGCATTTTTCAGCATACTCGATCCCATACTAACTTCATTCAAGACCATGAAACATCAAGCTAAAGCCTGATTGCGATCAGCACATGGAACCGTACCGTCTAATCGTTCCCAAATGTATCGGTTGTGAGTGCTTTAGCGTTACTCTTCTTAGTTTCATTAATTATTATTGGAGTAGGATTCAACATGTTTCGGTTCGACGGTCGTGTGGTGCAGTAGCGCCGTTATCTTTTGGTGGACACATTCAGGGAAATTGTTAATAGTATGGCGGTGGTGGCGGCGGGCGATTCGTTTTGCCGCTTGATTATGGTCTTTCTGTCGGCGCAATCGTTGTGGGCACTTTAATCCCAGCGTACATTGCCCTCTATCTGTTCCCGAATCTCAGGTCTGTTCCTACGAAGTATCTTGCTGCTTTGGGTGTGGGGTTGACGTTTTGGTTTTGGACGGATACGATAGGGGACGCGACTTATCTTGATGTGAACGCGGCTGCTTGGCCTCCGTCGGCTTTTGGTGGGTTGTATCATTTCGCCGTGATCTTCGCTTTTATCCTAGGGATCGCGGCGTTAGCCATCTTCGATCACCGAGCTGTTCCCAGCCCCATGACCTATGAGGGGATTCAGAACGGAATTGCGGTTACACAGCAAGTATCTGCTAAGGGTGTGGCTTCTGGTTTTGTTACGGGGGCGCTGTTTTTTGTTCCTGTGGCGGTCGCGGCTGTGATGGGGATTCATGGGTTGGGCGAGGGTTGGGATTTTGCTGGGGTTGCGGCTGGGGTGAGTGGGTCGACGGATATTGTGAGCGCTTTTGGTGGGTGGAATCCTGTTGTTTCTTATCCTTTGCATAAGTTCTTGGAGGCTTCGATTGTTGCTATCATTTATACGATCTATGTTCAGAGAGAGAGCGTGGCGAAGAAGGCTAAATGGCATCTTCTGGTTTTGGGGTTGTTGTTTGGGCTTACGTCGGTGATTGGGTCGATGGTTGGGTACTTTTTATCGCTGGACACGACTTTCTTCTACGCTTTTGGTGTTACGTCTGGAATATATGCGGCTATTAGGCTCGCTGGGCCCTTGATTGCGAATACGAAGGGCACGACTGGGATGATTCCTTCCTATCTGGGCGCCAAGACCTTCGCGTTCGTTGGAATCGGCTTCTTTCTCCTATACTTCGCCGCGCTGCTACACTAGTATGATTGAAGGAGAATTCTGTAACAAACAGCGTCAGAATTTCCACCCGAGCAGAAGTACGGGTGAGAAGGACTTTCAGATAATCGCCAAATTCAGGTGAATGAATTGAGAGAACGAATTCGATCGCTATCTTGCGAAGCCTCGGTTCGCCCGCCGAAACTACCGAAAGTTCACCACGTAATGATCCAGAAGTGGTAAAAGAAAAATATCAGTCAACTAGTTCTGCAAGAGTGAACATTCGAGTTTCGTGTGTTACCAATTCAGTAAGACAAGCATTGATGCTGCAACCATACTCAATCCGCCGATCCTTGAAATAATGTCGCTTAGCCGACTCAGCTTTGATGCCGTTATCTTTTGTCCAGTGCCGATTGTGAAGGTTAAAACCGCTAAAGGAAATGCGAAGCCCGCTGTAAATGTCATTAATCTAAGAGTCATTGAATAAATGTCCACTCCACTTACTATGTTTAGCACAGCGCCCGCTAAGAGGGGCAAGCTGCAACTCATCGAAAGAAAACCAAAAAGAAACGAATAAACAGCAATACTTTTCGCATGCACGTTCGCTCTCGATGGATTAATGATTCTAGTACTACTACTGAGTATGCTTACGTTCAATAGCATAGCTAACCCAAGTGCCAATAACGCGAACACAACTAGAAGTCTCCCCATCAACAGCAGACTCCAAAGCACGTCACCCACGATAACGAACAAAACGCCTACAAGCAAAATGCCCGCCGCACCAAACACCAGAGATGAAACGAACGCAGCACATCGGCTGGGTCCGTTTTTCTTGTCCTTCGCAAGAATGACCGATATGTATCCAGGCATCATCGGTAGAACGCAAGGAGAAGCGAAAACGCTGATCCCCAAAAGAACTGAGATCAATGAAGAGGGAATTTCAGATACTGGAGGCAAGTATAGCTGACTAAATGCCGATTGCTTGGCGTGATCAGTACCATAAGCCGACTGTAAGAACTGTTCCAACTCTGTAGGTGATGCGAAGAGACCATCATGCCTTGACACGTTTGCGCCTCCCACAAATAGAATGAAAGTGGGCGTTTCCAAAATGTTGTACTTATCGAATATTTCTGATGTCATCAAACCATATTCTACTTCGATGAATCTCATCGAGCCGGTGTACTTCACTTCAAGCGCGTGCCACAGTGGGCTCATCTTGTCACAGTCAGAGCAGCCTGTTGTTGAGAAAAATGCAGCAACTCTGCTGATTCTCATCGTGAGCGAGTTAAACTGCTTCAATGTTAGGCTAATCGCGTACGATTCATGGATTGTCATGAGATAATCAGAAACAATTGGAAGGCTGGCAGCAGCGATAGCCAAGAGGATGAGAAATAAACTATTTCTTCTTCTGGCTCGGGATATCAAAATCTGTCAACTGGTTCTCAGTTCAGTGCAAGTCCTTCTCAAAAGCCATCGATGTTCAGATATTCTTCCGCTGTCTGAGAGTCTACTCCCGCTTATCCATCCAGATTTTAAAACCACGCGTGTCGTAATCATAGCTATGTTTCTTACGTCCGGATTCATATCCATAGACATTTAGAAATATAGGCAATTCGAAGATACCTACAATCAGAAGCTAGCTTCCGCAAATTAACTGCATAGGATGAAATGCTCCTTGATCACTTTCTCCTAGAAACGCGGCGTACTAATGAAGCGTCGTTTCCTCATCGTTCGCTCAGAGCTCAGATGTTAACTAACAATGTTAATGCGGAACGTTAAGATCGTGAATAAATATGCCGTGGTTAATAGCATTCATGAGACAGGCCCACGCTTGGCAGTCCCCTTAACGTTCTGGCAGAGTAGGACGTTCTACCGATGCAAGAATACTTTGACGGCATTTCAGCCATCTAAATCGTAATTAGCGAACAGTAACAGAGATATTGGAAGGTCGGACAGTTCGCCGCGTGCAGGGAATGATCTTAGGAAAATTTTTGGTTTACGCCACGATTCTTTCAATCTTTACGGTTTTCATTTGGGGAGCATATCTCGCGGGAAGCGGTTACGGTTCGGCGTGCGGGGTTGGAGGAACCTTTCCGAGTAGCAACGATTGGCCCTACTGCAATGGTAGCCTCCGATTTCCCAATAACTGGCCAGCAGAAGTTGAGTACATCCATCGAGCCCTCAGCCTCGTCGCAACGGTGCTCCTCCTAGCAAGCAACTTCGTCGTTTGGAGGATGAGCCCTCGCCCGACGGCTGCAGCACGCGCACTGCTGCTCGCACTCGTTCTGTTAATTTTGGAAATCTACTTGGGTGGGGCTGTAATCAATAGCAGCCTTGACGTGGTAACTGGCACAGTAAGCCTTGCTACAGCGACAGCTGTCTTCGGCGTCTTGGTAGTGGCAGGCGATCGATTATACTTACACGGAAAGAGATGATTCGACACAGAGGATATTTGGTATCAAAGAACGATTTGCTAGTTGGAGTGCCGGTTCTCGTTACCGGCCAGGTCATGCTTCAATCAATTATCCACGATTACTTCAATTCGCAGACTAAACAATAGTCTTGGTTGCGTAAGGAGTTTGCAAGAGCAGGCACACCTGTCCTGTTGAAGCGAAGCAACCATCATATCTCGATACGTCTTCGCAAACAGAATGAAGGTTCACGTCTGAACAGTGTCGTACTTATCAAACGTTGCTCGTGTTATCAAACTGTACTGGACTTCTACGAAGGTCATCGAGTGCCAAACGTGTAAGGTGTAACAAGGTGCGGCAGAATCTCGCGCCGAAGAATTGTAACTGGCGAAAATTGGAAGGCCGATTGCAATCGTCGACCGACACTTAGTTCTCCGGCCGTCTTATCATGATGCAGACCTCTAATGGAGCGAGCTAGTTTTCACCTCAGTTAGGTTTCCACGGTTCATCGTAAAGCGACTCGTCGCGTAATCCGCTAGATCGTAGTTGTGGGACACCATCAGCATAGTGACCCCGCCTGTACAGTGAATCTCACTCAAGAGGTGCATGATCTCTCCTTCTGTTTCCACGTCGAGCTCTGCTGTTGGCTCATCCGCCAGAATAATCTCAGGGTCATTCATTAATGCCCGTGCGATGCTAATTCTTCTTCTCTCTCCGCCAGACAATTCGTTGGGCAAACGTCTAGCGACGTTGTCCAAGCCCACCTTCTCAAGCATTTTTCGTGACTTATCGTAAGCGTCGAAATTGACGCTCCTAAAAACAGTCGGCAGCATTACGTTATCGATTACGTTCAAGGTTGGGATTACGTATCCGCCTTGAAACATGAAGCCTATCTTCTGGTTTCGAAGGGCAGATAGCTCCGTGTCGTTTAGTGTCCAAATGTCCGTGTTGTCTAAGATGACGTGCCCGGAGGTTGGTTTCGTCAATCCAGCAATCATGCTTAACAGAGTGGTCTTGCCGCTGCCTGACCTACCCGCGATGAATGTGAATTCTCCGCCACGTATTTCGAGATCAACGTTATCCACTGCCCTGATGCTGCCATACTCTTTTGTCAGAGCTTTCAGAACTATCACATGATGTCTACTCTTGCCTTATTGCGGCGTACGGTTCCATTCTACTGCACTTGTAGGCCGGATAAGCGGATGCGAGTAACCCAATTGCAGTTGCGACTGTGAGGCTCTCAACCGTTAATGCTGCAACTTGAGGAATGGTGGGCCAGTCAAATATGACTTGAAGGGAATTCGAAGCGTAGGAACTGAAGTCAAATATGATTATCCATCCAACTACGATTCCTAGCGCTCCTCCAATCATAGTCAATATTGTTCCTTCGAGAGTGATTAATGCCAGAACAAATCGACGCGTCGATCCAAGTGCTCTGAGTAAGCCAATTTCCCGACTGCGCTCGTTAACCGACATGGAGAAAAGCGCTGCAATCATGACTACAGTTACCATCCAAGAGGAACCCGCTGCAAAGTAAATGCTTTGAACCAAATCCCCCAGCTCGTTTTGAACTGTCCTTGTCATATCAGAGGTCGTGATAACGTCGACGCCTCTAACTCTTCTCTTCACGTCATTTGCAGCCTGGAGTAAGTCAGTACCTGGCTTCAGCTTCACGACGACATCAGATATCTGATCTATCCCAACATTGACTGGCAATTTTCTTGGGAGAAGTCCCTCATTGTTAGCTCGGATTATGTTCCGCGCGGCGTCTATTGAGATGAAAAAGCTGTCATCTATTCCCAGATTAATTCGTTCGAGTTGCCCTACTATCTTGAAAGTTCGCCCGAAAAAATATGGTTGAATCAGGCCAAACACGTAGTAAACCCTATTGCCAATAATTCCTTCAGACGAATTAATTGGCTTCCGCAATGGTGTCATAAGCCATGGAGTAATAGTGAAGTCTGTGGAAGGATCGATTCCAACAACCTGAAGATTCCCAGTAAAGCAACACGGCGCGTACCTTAGAGTTGTCAGGAAGATCTGGGGCGAGGCCTTTTCGACCTCCGGCAGCGCCCTCACTTGCTCAAGCACCGAGTCATTCATGTAAAAACTGCTTGATTGACCGGAGAGCAAGTAAGCCTGTGCGCTTCGTCCACTTCCTATTGGCACAATAATCATATCCGCTCCTAACCTCTCAGTCCCAACTTCTACCGCCTGCACAACTCCCTGGACGAAAATTTGAGTTGCAAAAAGAGTTCCAATGATCACGATCATAGCGATACAGGTTACGACAGTCCTGAACCGTCTGCGTTCAATATTCTGCGTCACTAAGTAAAGGAGCCCAGGATGTTTCACTGGTTTTAATCCTCCTCATCATTTTTCAAAGATTGTGTGGAATATGGCGTATATTGTTTATTACATGAATCTCTCGACGCCATCCGTATTTTTCCTCATCTTCACGCCAGTTCAAATGGTCCAGTAATTACGGAATCAATCGTACTGCTCTAAATTCTGTATTCCGAATTGTTACAGGACCGCAGCATCCGGGTCGATATGTATTCTTATATACAAAAAGGCGATTCCGTTCGCGCCGACGTAGTATGGTATCAAAGTATGATCTCTTGGTAGGCGTGTTAGTACTCATTACTGGTCAGATTATGTTCGAATTTACGCCTGCAGAGGACGGGGGACCGGGTCTCCTGTCAGCAGTGTTTGGAATGGACCCCGGCCATTATGTTGGTTATATGTTGGCGGTGGTTTCGGGAGTGATCGGGTTGGCACTCTACCTATACGATCGAAGAGTCAACAAAGTGACCGTTGCCGTTTCGATTCTTTCGATTCTGCTAGGGGTGGTGTTCTTAGCGATCATTAACATCATGATCATTATGGGCATGATGGCAATCATCGCCCAAATCACATTACTCGTCGGAATCATCGGTATCGCAGGATCCGTAATAGTAAAAACTAGGAGAAAAGAAGACTAAATGGTCATCCCTGCGAATTCAGCAGGCAGAACAATGCTCTCTTAATAAGAAATTACCAATACTGACTTGCAGTATTCCATCTGGAATATGCATTTGCAATCATCGGTATTACTACTTGCCAAGTTAGTATTACTATAATAAACCGTCTGGACAGTATGAATATCCGATAACGACGTCTGAAGACGGTTTTTGTGTGGAGGGCGAAATTATGATATCCTGAAGGTTGCTCATGGAAAGGAGGTGCGTGGATATTGGCAAAAGTGGATAGGTTAAGTTTTTCGACACCTCCAAAGCTAATGAAGCAATTTGACGATGCACTGAAAGCGATCGGGTACAAGGACCGGTCGAAGGGCTTGCAGGTTGCGATGCGCAACTTCATCACGGAGTATGCTTGGCAAGGAGAAAGAAGTAGACTCGGAGCAGGCGCGGTTCTCCTTACCTACGATCACCGATCACACGGCGTTCAGGAAGTACTAACTGACATCCAACACCACTATCGAGACACAATAAACTCCACTACACACATTCATCTAGATGACAATCGCTGCCTGGAGATAATCTCGGTCAAAGGAAAACTCGAGAAAATTCAGGTTATGGCCAAGGATCTCATGAAAACCAAGGGAGTTTCTCAACTCAAACTGTCAACCGTCGCTCTGTGAAGAACACTCTACTCTTTAGTGAAATAGCATCTTAGCCAGATTTCAATGATCCTAGCATCCGTTATTGCATCATTCCCAGTTTATATTCGTCGTGAAGTAGAATCATGAGGCTGTTTTGGTAATCCCTTCTGATTTGACTAGGGATGAGATCAGTACGCTTGTGTCGAGGATTAGTGTGCGTATGGGCTTAGCCTCTTCCACGCTGAGACCTTGATCTCACGTGAGAGTTTCTCGGCGGAACAACTGTCTTTGTCAGAGGTTAACGTGGCTGATGCTTTTCGAAATATTCGTCAGCTTCTCAGAGGTTTGATAAGGTGTAGACTGTCTACGTGTCACTGACGCAACAACGAATCCAAAAGTAACCCCCAAATCCACTCTCAGCATAGAAATCGCGTCCAAGTCCTGATCGAACTACTAAAGAGCCCAAGACTAGAAAATGCGAGTCATTAAATCGAACAAACAATCACTCAGATCACGAAGTCTTATCTTTACCTGTACGATCTCGTTCATCCGATGTTCATTGACAGTATGGTAGAGCTTGGAACAGAGACGTTTCTAACTTATCGTGTCGGGTCGACAAGATCGACACAGTAGATTCCTGACGCTTCGCCGCCCTCGTTGATATTGCTGATCTGCCAAATTGGTTGCTGTGGATATGGCCCGAGGTGATTAGCGGCCATGCTGTGGTCAACACCGGCAGATCCGGTCGCGAGGTCTTGAGTAAGGCTCAGCCCTGACTTCGCAGATGATCCGACGACAATGTGAAACGATTCACCTAGCAAAAGACCACTAACGGGCGGGAAGTATTCCGGGAGTCCGCTAGCATTGCTTACGTACCAATTCACGAAATCCACCTCGACCATCCATCGTCCCGTATAGTCAGGGGCTCCTAGAATTCCCATGTTCGGACGAAAGCCCGCTGCGTTCCAGTCGGCTCCTGGACTTGTGAATCCCCCAACCGCGAAATATCCGGTTACAGGATCGGTGAAGAATGTTCCTTTAGTAAGATACAGATATGGTCCATTTTGTTCTCCTGAAGCGGGCACTACTGGTAAACCCGCTAGGATGACGTGAAGTTGCGTAATGCCACCAGGCACGTAATTGTAAGTATTGAGCGCTAAGGGAGTAGGCACATCGGGCTGCAGATTCCCGAAAGGTGTCTGATTCGTCCCATCAGCAGCCCTTGCATACTGATTCGCCGGAAGGTATACGCCTTCGCTACTCATCCACTCAGCAACCAAATCCTCTGAGTCATCAAAGAGGCGTACTCTCGCAGACATGTTCGCGTTGGTCGGGGTAACTATGTGCTCGTGCTCAAAGATTAGGTCAACCGTAATGTTAACGCCAACAATTAGGTTGATTCTCACATCAGCAGTTTGGCCTAAATTCGCGGCCGCGGTGAAGGATTGAGTCTGGACGTATCCGTACGTGAAGGCCCTAAAGGAATAATCGTCCGAAGGCAACGCGCTTGGATAAAGGGCGGTGTAACCGGAAAACGCGGGGTGATAAGTGGCGGACTTTGCTCCCGGAAGCAGGGTTGCACTCCAGTGTGCTGGGGCGATAAGAGACTTGGCCGTGACCGTCAAGGCGTATCCATCGGTCTCGCCACCCACATATCCACCACTCATTTCCTGTCCAAAGAAGGCACCATTGCTGTTTTGGTCTGCTGGCGGATCGTTTGATACGTTCCATCCTCCTCCGCACGTCTTCACCACTGATGTGGTTGAGTTTTGGAAGAGACATGAGGTTGTAATAGTGTCCGCGAGTGAAGCTACATCATCGCCCAGGTAGTCGATCAATGAATTGTTCGCGTAGATGCCCAAATCGATCTCCTGTCCCACCATTCCCCGGTTACCCGTTCCGAGACCCGACCCGGTGTACCCTGCTCCCGTCGATGTTGGCGGAATACCTACTTGACCCCAGACCCAGTTTCGCTGAATCATGGGTCTCTCCCAGTCGGTACTGTACACTGTGATGTTGAAGCCTGCACCGCGATACATCTGGTCGCTAATGTTGTTTGGGCTGCCGCTCAACGTAATGGATGCAGAAGCCACCGGGTCATCTTCAACGTACCCTAAGACGTAGATGTGAGGAACGTATGTACCTGGCGGGATCCCGTAATTATCTCCTCCCCAAGTATCATTCCAGCCCCAGAACTGAATATTCGCTCGCCCAGTTTCAATAGCATGGGCATTCAAGCGCGCTGCGTCTAGGTTCAACTCGGAGATAACCGTCGAATCCGATGAGAACGCTTCCGGTCCCCAACCGCTCTCCACACCAAAACTGTACCTACCCATGTAGCCGAGCAACGTTTGGTTGTACGACCAAACTTGTCCGTGGGTATCTACAAGCACACCAGAAATTAGACCAGCTCCAGTGTCAATCGGATCGCTAGTAATCCCGTTCGCAACATCATGGAAGTAAACGGTCTTGTTAACCCAGCTCGACAGGCGTAAATCGATTGGAACCGTTACATCACCAGCCCACTCGTCCGGCGTCACATCAAAATAGTATTCTTGGAACGTGGAACCATCAAGGGCTGATTGGACGTAGCGAAACACCCACGCCCTCACGTAGTACCGACCAGCTGCCAAGCCGTTAACCCAAGTCGCATAAACCTGAGGCACCATTCCATCCAGCTCACTTGGAGCACCGTACTCACCTTTGACACCGAACTCAAAGTGAAAAGGAACAGTTGACCCACCTTGAACGAACCAATGCTGTGGCGGACCGACGCCTTGTGGGTCCGCGAAATTCTCGTTCATTACAGAACCATCTTGTGTACCGTAACTGACTTGGTAGAATGGCTGCAGACCACCATACCCATTCATCGGAGCATATTCATGCCACGGAAAAGCGATCCGTGCTGAGGTGCGTGGATCTCCACAATTGCCCGCGTGATCATAAGCGATATAGAAGTTTTGTCCTCCAGCTATGCATGGTAGGGGCGACCATGAGACGAGGTTCGCGTTTGAGTCGGGAATGTGGTTGAGGGTTGGGCTGCCATACAGTTCGATTTTGACGTACATGCTCGCCGCCCATGGTTCATCGCCAAACTGGTGCTTGGAAAACACGTAACCATGTACAACCAGGCCTGGCTGAACGTAGCCGTCAAGATGAAGCGACTGGCCACTCAAAACCTTCACTCTGGAGGCTATCAAAATGCGCGGATATCCAGCAGCTGAAGCGTAAATATCGTAGATACCTGACGCTAACCCTTCAACTTCATAATGACCTTGGGCTGTTGAGTTGAAGTATCCTTGAGCGTCCACATCCGTCAAATCGGCTCTCGAGGCACCCGTGTAAGGGTCGAGGCGCATTGTCATATTCGCCCAAACGCAACCCGCTTCTTGAACCGGTTGACCATAGAGTGATTGATTGTACCCTGCATATCTGATCGTGCCAGATATGGTCGCAGGATAAACGTCACCCGCTACGGTAAGCGAGGGCCAGTTTTGAGTTGGAATGAACTGGCTTGCGGGCTCTCCGCAGATTCCATCCTGACCGGTACTGACGCCTTCTTCTCCCGCGATCAGATAAGAGCAGGTGTTGAGAACAGCAATCTTGAACAAGTATCTTCCAGCAATGAACGGGGCGGTTACACCGTTGATTCTCACGTAGTACCATTCCTTTGCAGTCGTGAAGTTGATGAATTGGTGATTGTAGTAGGGATGGTAGGGTACGACGCCTGATCGAGTCGCGTCGGTGGCTTGGTCAGCAGCAACGTATACAACGGTACAGCCGGGGCAGTATCGATCTACCTGGGAAGCCTTCACAACGACATAGCCCGAATAGTCGTTGCTCAACGTGGAAACTATCTGAGAAGAGTCTGGAACAGAGAAGTTTGCGGGAATGTAGATTGCCAACGTGTCCCATCCAATGTAATTTCCAGACGCAGTCGTCGGCCCACAATTACTGGGACTCGGACCAGTGCAACGCGGGTCGGAATAATTGAAGCCGAAGATCAGATCTCCAGTAGAGCCGGCGAGCACCGTGTACTGGAAATGAGAACGCAAATTGACGCTCCCGGATACACTGGGCCACAGGTAACCGACCACACCAGGAACTTTTGGATTAGAACCATAGCCCTCCAACTCTGAATTCTGCGTCCATCCCAAGCGCCCGTTGCCTGATACAGGAAATACTGTAGTTGATGAACTAAGTATTACGACAGCCAGAATCGTAAACAGTCTTTGTAGCGCTTTCGGAATCATTGCGAAAAGCGGAAAATGTGGTACAGGTATTTAACGCTGGATGGATTATCCATCCAGCCAGTTTGCTTTGGCGGGGCTTCGTCGCTGTACTGGATAATCGGTTCGTGTCTTTCTCTTGGTAAGTAGGACTAGAACGCTGGCTCTAGTGGCAGTTTTCTCAGCGATGAACGTGGCGTTTCGAATTGTACTTGTGGGTGGTCCTCCCAATGTTAAGCCAATTGCCTTCTTGGTAATAGTCGGAGGCACAGTGGGTGGCGGCTTGCCCGGTCTCGCCATTGGTTTGCTTAGTATGATTCTTAGCGATCTCTATTTCGGTGCTGGAATCTGGACTATTGAAACCTCAGCATGGATGGCTGTCGTAGGGTTGCTCGCAGGATTGTTGTGGAATAAGGCGAACCACCTGGATTCATGGAGGATGGCGGTAGGAGGTTTCATTCTCACGATGATCTTTGATGTTGGAACTTCGATCACAGACGCATTCCTCTTTAATTACCCTTGGTGGACTGCGGTGATGGCTCTTTACGTACCTTTCATTTTCAGTGGCTTCAGCCCTTACCCGTTTGGCCTAGTCCATGAGTTAACTACCGCAACCCTTCTTGGTCTAATCGGGCCATCACTAATTACACAGGTCAGAAAGTTCTACCGAAGTAATGAGCAACTGTAATAATTATGCTTGCAGTAACCTTGATCTATCGATCGAGAATTGCTTAGGGATAATTATCCGTCGCAACACTTTGATAAATGGCGATTGGCCAGAAAGCATCGCAGGTGAACTAGGATCTCACTACTACCCGGTTCTGTATCGCCAATGCTATCCCTATTTACTTGGGACAATCTGGAGTAGTGAGCGGCTCAAATTGTCTTTTGATGTGATGCTTCTGGTAGGATGTTAGCGCGAGAACTTCAAATTCACAAGTTCTGACTGCTCCAAGTTTTTGTGCGTGAAAGTTGCAGGTGAATGGGGTGTGATGAGTTTAGCTTTTGTTTGATGTATTGGTCGATTATACCAATCCTTTAATTATTCACTCTGACGCTTTTTCTGGTGGATGCAGGTCTCGAACCCTCTTGGCCTCGCCTTGGGAGGTGGGGTAAGCAAGGGGCTGATGTGTGGCCTGCCTTCCGTTTTCTAGAATTTTAGCATCTAATGCAAGATTACTGCTATCACGAAACGTTGTCCAAAAGTGCGAGGAGGATATTCACACACTTTCTCGAACGTACACCCTCGGCTGGAAGCACGTTCAACTCAACCATGCGCATAAGCACATATTTTCCTTTCGCACCGACAAGATGATTCGCCATTCACGCCGAACAGGTTCACTAATCCACTCAAGGTGGAGACAAACACCCCTAACCTGAACAAGCAATACTTCTGAAATCCATTCCAAATTTGAGTTCGCGATGCGATGCTTGTTCTACTTCTCGTAGATGGATTCTCTCTTCCCGAGGTGTGTAACTAGGATAGTTCGTTCTTTCTTGTCGACGAAGAAGATGAACCTGTATCGCCCTATGCGAACTCTGAAAGTCCTTTGGACTCCCTGAAGTTTTTCGACGTCAAGTTCCTTGAGTGAGAGAGGGTACTCCGCTAGTTTTCGGATGCTTTGCTTCATTCGTTCCTTTAGCTTTTCGTCCTTGAGTTCGGTAAGAAAATCTTGGACGCGCGGGTGGACGAGGACTGTGTACCTAGGCACGTGTGAGTTCTTCCAAGGTTACATGCTTGCCCGCTTTCATTTCGGCGATCGCGCTGCGTATCGCGGCGATTTCCTTGCGACTCACTCTCGCTTTTGGTAGCTGTCTCACAATCACTTCCTCAACTAGATCCTCGATGAAGTCCAACTTCTCATTCAGAGACTTCAACTCACTATGAATAGCCTCCAAACTCGAAACCTGCAACGCACACTACCCATCGCTTCTACCCAAGCCGACAACATAAGCCTTTCACGCAACCACCACTACCCCAGGAACCAGCAATCAACCAAAACCAACTAAAAATCGCTCCAAACCTCAAAGCATACTCAACCCACCAAAAGTGGAAATATAGCCCCGGAACAAATACTAACAGAATCCTCCTATTCTCCATGAATGCCCCCGAGAAAATGGTGCCGTCTTGACAGTACGGGTAGATCTTGTTCGACGCGGGCTGTGGGTAGAGTATGCCAGCGTAGCTTGGATGGTTCTCGAAAGCTTAGTGGCCATAGGAGCCGGAGTCTTGGCCGGAAGCTTAGCCTTGATTGCGTTCGGTGGCGATAGCATCATCGAGTTGATCTCATCTTTCGCCGTGTTAGCGTACATGACGAAACTAATGCGAAACCCAACCTCGGACCCTTCGGAGCTTGGAGCTGAAGGGGTCGAACGGTTAACCGCCTTTCTCCTCCTCGTTTTGCTACCTACGATCAGTTTCGCTGCAGCCTATTCTTTCCTAGTAGGGCATAGGCCAGACGCATCACTTCCGGGAATCTTCATGGCGATAGGGGCGGTGATTGTCATGCCACTGTTATGGTACGAGAAACGAAGAATTGGACGTGATGCCAATATTCTACCGCTCAGCATCGATGCCATCGAGTCGGCGACCTGTTTCCTCATGTCGGTATCTCTGCTCTTCGGATTGCTTGTCAACTTCTTTTTTCACGTTTGGTGGATTGACTACGTAGCGACCGCGATGATTCTCGGTTTTGTAGCAAAGGAAGGACGAGAAGCGCTCTCCGAGATTAAGACCGGACACGAAACCAGCTGAGATTCGCCTTGGCAGCCGCAAATTGCTCGTAACCATGGAAAACGCATAAACACACTTCTTGAGACCAAAGTAGTTTCAATCGAGAAAAGACTTGAGGAACTTGAGGAGACTGTGGATATCCTCGGGGAGGAAATCTACATAATTCCCATCCTCAGTAGCGTCGGTTGCGAGGTTTAGCGAGGCCTTCAAATGATTCGGTTAGCACGCTGCATTCAGTAACCCTATATCCCTTTTCCAAACCTCACCCGTTTCGCTTAATCCAAAACATCGAGCACGCTCACAAAGAACATGGGCGTGTTTCCTAACGTTAGAACACTGCAAAGTGAGGAGGATATTCACACACTTTCTCGAACGTACACCCTGGGCTGGGAGCACGTTCAACCCAAACCCCACAAAAGCACATATATGTTCTTTTGCTCCGGCATGATGAAACGAACACCATTCACGCCGAACAGGTTGACTAATCCACCCTTCGTGGAGACAACCCCAGACTAACCCGAGGCTTCCACGGTACTAGGTCGATTCACGCCCGAGGCTCCACAACATCATGAAGAAACTCCCCGTTTGTCGATTTCAGAAGTACGTGTCGTTTTGGAGAACTAAATGTCGTGGGAAAGTGCAAGAGTTAATGTCGTCGAAGAAAAACTACACATGATCCTTAGCTGTGAAGATGGCGTGCGCAGTCATCAACTGGACCAGCTAATTGGTTGTCAAAGAGTTTGAAAATTCCCGACACCGATTGGGGTACAAGCCACACAGTCACATGAAAAACTCCAACTAGAACTATGGAATGAAGCTCAAGGAAAG
>Ga0335078_10004912_pt1 | contig 19803 bp, 16 predicted proteins | sample Lox_Sample_32_FD_206711 | JGI IMG/M metagenome (GOLD analysis project Ga0335078, IMG submission 206711) | Soil microbial communities from Loxahatchee National Wildlife Refuge, Florida, United States - Lox_Sample_3.2 | ecosystem: Environmental > Terrestrial > Soil > Wetlands | place: USA... | reverse complement strand
GCATCAGCTACCGGGTCGTTCGCGATCGCGGTGGGGTGTTGCGCACGCCGACTAGGGCTCTGCGCCGTCCTCTCTCTCCGACATTTCGGCTGGCGCGATGGAGCTTTTTCTGCACCGGCTTCTCCGAGATGATGGTGCACCAAGTCAGGTCCGGCCGGGGCAGGCACTCGATCCGATGCTCATGATCCTGGGGTCGCCGAGGGCAATGGCTGGGTGCATGGCTTTCGCCAGAAGCGGCTTGCCCCTGGGCCAATCCCCCTGACGATCAACAAAGGGAGAATTGTTCACGACAACGCGATTGAAACATGCGCGCAGTTTTCGCTCGATACTGCCCTTTCGGCGGTTGACCAATTTGTTGAGTAGGCGACTAGACGGCTCTTCGCGGCCTTTGATGGTGCAACAATTCCGCGCCAAGCGACGGAATTGTTAGTGAATTCCAGCGGCGACTGGGATTCTAAGGAGGTTACTAGGATTCTAAGGATCCGTGATGCGGCCCGGCTTTTTGCCAGCGTTCGAGCTGTCCCTAAATGCTGTCCCTAGTGTCCCTAATCTACCACGTAAGCCATTGATATTATTGGTTGGCGCTCCCTAGGGGACTCGAACCCCTGTTTTCGCCGTGAGAGGGCGACGTCCTGGGCCGCTAGACGAAGGGAGCCGCAGACCGAAATAGCCCCGATAACGCGGCGGCGCAAGCCGTCATGGCCGGCCCGTCCGGATCGGCGCAGCCAGGGAATGACCTCACCGCTGCGTGCCGAAATGGAGCTCGCCGATGAGCTGCAGTGTCTTGAGGTCGAAGAAGCGGACCTCGGTCGCGCCGTTCATATCGAAGGTCACGACGATCCGGCCTTCGGAGATCGTTGTGGAGTCGACATGGGCGCCCTTGGGCAGAAATACGGTGCCATTAACGATGGTACCGGCGGCGCCGTTGCCGCGATTGAAGAAGCGGTAGCCGATGACGCCGACCACGGCCGCGATCGCAATCGCGGTGGTCAGCGCCGATATGATCATCAGCCAGCGCACCCGCCTGACCGTGGCGCTCAGCTCGCTGTCGGCCTCGGTCTTTTCCGGTTCAGTCTTCGCGGATGATTTGTCTGATACATTGCCTTTAGGCATGACGCTCACCATGACGACGAGATCGATTATTGCCGCCGAGGCGGAAGCGGGCGCGCGGCTTGACCGCGTGCTGGCGGCGCACGTCGCCGAATTGTCGCGCAGCCGGCTCAAGGCGCTGATCGAAGCCGGCGCGGTCGCGGTCGGCGGCCGCACGATCCGCGATCCGAGCTATCGCGTCAATTCCGGCGTCGCCATCGTGCTCGACGTGCCGCCGCCGGAGCCGGCGAAGCCCGCGCCGGAGGCGATTCCGCTCAAGGTGGTCTACGAGGACGATGACATTATAGTCATCGACAAGCCCGCCAACATGGTGGTGCATCCGGCGGCCGGGCACCAGACCGGCACCCTGGTGAATGCGCTGATTGCCCATTGCGGCGCGAGCCTATCCGGCATCGGTGGTGAGCGGCGGCCCGGCATCGTTCATCGTCTCGATAAAGACACCAGCGGGCTGATGGTGGTGGCGAAGAACGACAAGGCGCATCGGGCGCTCGCGGCGCAGTTTGCCAGCCATGGCCGGGACGGGGACGGGTTCGAGCGTGGCTATCTGGCCTTCGTCTGGGGGGCGCCCAACCGGCCGCAGGGCACGGTCAACCGCCCGATCGATCGTTCGCCGCACGCCCGCGACCACATGGCGATCCGGGAAGGGGGGCGGGAAGCCGTGACCCACTGGCACGTCTTGGAGAGATATGCGGGCGGGATAGCGCTCCCGCGCGGCCGGGCCGGGAAGCCGGCCGAGCCGGTCGCGAGCCTGCTCGACTGCCGGCTGGAAACCGGCCGAACTCACCAGATTCGGGTCCATTTGGCTTCAATTGGCCATCCGGTGATGGGAGATCCGGTCTACGGGACCGGATTTCGAACCAAACGGGCCCTGCTGGCGACTAATGCTCAAGCTGCCCTGGCGGACCTTGGCAGACAGGCTCTCCATGCCTATCTACTGTCGGTCAAGCACCCCTCGAGCGGCGAAATACTCAGGTTCCGGTCGGAACTGCCGCCCGATCTTACCCGTTTACATGATGAATTGGTCCGCGGTCGGGCGGAATCCAGCCAAATGTCTCCGGACAGACGGTAAGGGTTTAACCGATTTCGCAGTTTTTCAGCGTCCGTTGATCAAGATCAACGAGATCAACGCCGTATCGCGCTGAAGTGATGTTGTGTCCCTTTCACGGACCTGATTCGACCGTGTATGCTGCGGGTGCGAACTTGAACTGGCGCCGTCGGCTCGGGGAGCGGCGGCCCATTCGCCCGCCGCCTGCGCGGGGGCACATTTAGGAGGGCGCTGTCATGGCCCAAACTGCTGCACTGCCGGTTTTGTCGGGCGAAACCGGCCTTACCCGATACCTCGAAGAGATCCGGCGGTTCCCGATGTTGGAGCCGCAGGAAGAATTCATGCTGGCGAAGCGTTGGCGCGAACACGGCGACCGCGACGCCGCCCATAAGCTCGTTACCAGCCATCTGCGGCTCGTCGCCAAGATCGCGATGGGCTATCGCGGCTACGGCCTGCCGATCTCGGAAGTCATTTCCGAAGGCAATGTCGGTTTGATGCAGGCGGTCAAGCGGTTCGAGCCCGACAAGGGCTTTCGGCTCGCAACCTACGCCATGTGGTGGATCAAGGCGGCGATCCAGGAATACATCCTGCGTTCCTGGTCGCTGGTGAAGATGGGCACCACCGCCAACCAGAAGAAGCTGTTCTTCAATCTGCGCAAGGCCAAGAGCCGGATCTCAGCGCTTGAGGAAGGCGACATGCGGCCCGATCAGGTCAAGCTGATCGCCAAGCGTCTTGGCGTAACCGAGCAGGACGTGATCGAGATGAACCGCCGGCTCGGCGGCGATGCCTCGCTCAACGCGCCGATCCGTGAGGATGGCGATTCGGGCGAGTGGCAGGACTGGCTGGTCGACGACAGCGTCAGCCAGGAAAGCCGGCTTGCCGAGTCAGAACAGTCCGAGAATCGTCACAAGGCGCTCGGCCAGGCGCTCACTGTGCTCAACGATCGCGAACGCCGCATCTTCGAGGCACGGCGGCTCGCCGACGATCCGATCACGCTCGAAGAACTCGCCGACGAATTCGGTGTGTCGCGCGAGCGCGTGCGTCAGATCGAGGTGCGGGCCTTCGAAAAGGTGCAGAAGGCGGTGAAGAACAACATCGCCTCGATGGAAAATCCCGCCGCCGCCGCTGCGATGCAGTGACGAGCAAATAGACGATTTCAGGCGCGTGTAAGGCGAAGCCCCGGGTCAGTTCCCCGGGGTTTTGTTTTTGCGCTCGGCATCACGGTCATCGCGTTGGATTGCTTTGTGGGCTTATTCGTTGACGCAGATCAATGCCGGCGAGGCGCGACCAAGCCAAGCAAGATAGCTGGAAATGATTGGCTCTGCATTTCATCGGCGGAGAAAGTGACATGACACTGTTTGCAGCATTGTTCGCGCTGAGCGCATTGGGAGTGACTGCTGTCTCGGCGCAGGAGTTCGACTCGCTGACTGGGCAGTATCAATGCCTTGAGAATTGCACCGGGCCGCAATTAGCCTTCGTCACCCAGAACGGCACGGAGCTTAATCTCGTCAACGAGGCTGGGCAGCCGTCGCGCGCCTGGATCGACTATCCGGGACACCTTTGGGCGGAACGCTGGAACGAGGGCGCGGTGTTTTCGCCGGACGGCATCTCGGTTCAGTTCGATGACGGTACCGTGTGGCGCCGCTACGTTCCGCCGCCGCTGCCGTGGAATGCGAACCGCCGCCGCTGACGCCGATATGCACATCGCCCCCCAGCTTCACCTCACACATTGGCACCCGATGACGACGGCGCCGTACAATCAAGCGGTCGAATTGCGGGTGCTTGATCACGGCAAGGTCGTCACGCTGCCGTTTCCATGTGTCCGAGATAATAAGGATCACTGGATCAATTCCGATTTGGGTACGCCGATCCTCATCAAGCCGATCGAATGGAGGACTTGGCATGACGCTCTGCCGCGGCAGTATGATTAGGTAGCGAACATACCGCGATGCAGGTCTTGCGGGGGCGGAGCTGAACGATGGCTCGCGGCAGGCTGCTTCTGCACTTTGTCGTGGTGGCGGCCGGGTTCGTCGCGATGACCGGGTTGGCCCGGCCGCAGGATTTTGATGCTGGACTTGAGGCGGGCAAGGCCGAGTATCTGGCGAACTGCGCCAATTGCCATGGCGCAGACGGCAAGGGCTCTGGGCCACACAGCGCGGCGCTCAAAAAGCGGCCCGCCGATCTGACGCTGCTGGCTAAGCACAATCACGGAGTCTTTCCTGTCAGCGAGGTCTACCGGCTGGTTGACGGTCGCGGGTCGGAACGCCAGCACCTCAGCGATGAAATGCCGATCTGGGGATGCCGGCAAAGCAGTCCGCGGGTATCGCCGCCGATTCATCGACGGTGGCATCCAACCTCCGCTCTTCGCAAGCCTCCGCCGGGCGCGGACCTCGACGCGTTCATGAATCTCCCCTGCGATCCGGAAACGACAATTCAGCGACGCATCATGTCGATCGTAGCTTATCTGAGTCACATCCAGGCCAAGTAAGCCCGTGTTCTGCGAGCCGGGGTCCGCAGCGAAGCGAATTTATCGACCCCGTTACGTAATGTTCCTTAGGGTCGTTATCTGAATTTTCACCGTCGGCGGGAGTCGCTACCGATAGCTTGTCTGCATCTGCTGAAAGCCATGTGCGTATGCCCCTTAGGCGACGACGCCTGCAAGCAGGGAGGATAAGATGATCGAAAAGATCGCGGCCATCGTTAGCGCCGGAGTCATCTCCGCGGTGATGACTTCGGCAGCTCCCGGATCTGCTACGGCTCCCGCGACGCGAGCGGTTTTTGGCAACGGCTCTGCTGCGCCGTTGGTCGATACCATCGTGGTTGATCGCACCCATAAGAGCGACCGGCTGCCGCTCCGGCGCGCGCTTTCTTCTCAGCACGGAGTGTCGTTGCCGAAGACGATGCCGCTTGGTTGCGATCCGGTGTTCAGCCCTATCGCCGATCCCGCCGCCGCACACATCTTCAGGCGCTGCGCGGCATGAGGGCTCAGGGCTGGCGCACCGCCGTATTTATGCGACCGCTGGCAGCCCATACAAAAGCTTGTCGAGCGTGACCGGATAATCGCGCACGCGCACGCCGGTGGCGTTGTAGATGGCATTGGCAACGGCGGCGCCGACCCCGCAGATGCCGAGTTCGCCGACGCCTTTGGCTTTCATCGGCGATGAGATCGGATCGGTCTCGTCGAGAAAGATCACGTCCTGGTGCGGAGTATCGGCATGCACCGGCACTTCGTAGCCGGCGAGATCGTGGTTGACGAAGAAGCCGCGGCGTTTGTCGATCGCAAGTTCTTCCATCAGCGCCGCGCCGGCGCCCATCGTCATCGCGCCGATCACTTGGCTGCGTGCCGATTTCGGATTGAGGATGCGGCCCGCGGCGCACACCGCCAACATGCGCTGGACGCGAATCTCGCCGGTCGCGGCATCAACCCCGACTTCGACGAAATGCGCCCCAAAAGTCGATTGCTGGTATGTCTGGTCAAGGTCGCCGTACTCGATTGCGTCCTCGGCAGTAAGTCCACTGTCGCCGGCCGCCTCGGCGAGCCGGACGCTGCGATTGCCTGAGCGAACAAAGCCGTCCGCGAACTCCGCATCGGCCGAATTGAAGCCGAGCTTGCGCGCCACAGCCTCGCGCAGCTTGACGCATGCCGCATACACGCCGGAGGTCGAATTGTTGGCGCCGAACTGCCCGCCGGAACCGCACGAAACCGGAAACGCCGAGTCGCCGAGCCGCACCATAACGTCCGTGAGCGGTAGGCCCATCATCTCGGCCGCGGTCTGTGCGATGATGGTGTAGCTGCCGGTACCGATGTCCGTCATGTCGGTCTCGACCGTCACTATGCCGCGATTGTCGAGCCGCACCCGCGCGCCCGACGGCGCAAGCAGATTATTGCGGAACGCGGCAGCGACGCCGATGCCGATCAGCCAGCGTCCCTCCCGCATCTGGCCGGGCCGCGGATTTCGCTTGCTCCAGCCGAACCGGTCGGCGCCGAGGCGAAGACACTCGTTGAACTGGCGCTGGGAGAACCGCCGCTGCGGATGTTCGGGATCGACCTGAGTATCGTTGAGGATGCGAAACTCGATCGGATCGAGGCTGAGCTTTTCGGCCATCTCGTCGATCGCGATCTCGAGCGCCATCATCCCCGGCGCTTCGCCGGGCGCCCGCATGGCATTGCCTTCCGGCAGGTCGAGCATCGCAAGCCGCATCGCCGTCATGCGATTTTTGCCGGCATATAGCAGCCGGGTCTGACCGACCGCCGTCTCGGGATCGCCGCCCGGCAGGTTGCCCGACCAGCTCTCGTGAGCGATCGCGGTAATCTTGCCGTCGTTGGTCGCCCCGATGCGAATGCGCTGGATCGTCGCCGGCCGGTGCGTGGTGTTGTTGGTGATAAGCGGCCGCGGCAAGGCCACTTTGACTGGGCGTTTGGCGGCGCGCGCGCCGAGCGCTGCGAGCAGCGCGTCGGCGCGTACAAATAATTTGCCGCCGAAGCCGCCGCCGATAAACGGCGAGACGAGGCGAACGTTCTTCTTGGGGATACCGAGCGTTTGCGCCATGTCGGTAACGCCCCAGTCGATCATCTGGTTTGAGGTCCAGACCGTCAGCTTTTCGCCGTTCCAGGCCGCGATCGAAGCGTGCGGCTCCATCATCGCGTGCGACTGGTCGGGCGTCGTGTAGGTAGCATCGAGCTGAACCGGCGCTTTGGCAAAGGCGCCGGCAAAATCGCCGGCCGCCGTGTCGGCCGGCCCACCGAAGCTCGGCTCATGCTTGATGGCCGAGTCCTTCGCGCTCGCGAGGTCGAACGTACCCTTGGCTGGGGCATAGATCACATGTACCAGCGCGGCGGCGGCGCGCGCCTGTTCGAACGTTTCGGCAACAACGAGTGCGACCGCCTGGTGGTAGTGCTGAATGTCGGGGCCACCGAGTAGGCGGGCGACGTTGTATTCGCCTTTGGCAAGCTTGCCGGCGTTCTCCGCTGTAACGATTGTCAGCACGCCGGGCGCTGCCCTGGCGTCCTTCAGATCCATTGATGTGATGCGGCCCTTGGCGATGGCCGCACCGACCACATAGCCATAGGCCTGGTTGGCGACGACGTCGTGCCGTTCGTAAGCGTACGGCGCAGTGCCCGTGGTCTTGAGCGGACCATCGATGCGATCGGTCGCGAGACCGACCACCCTAAGCTGATCGATCGGATTGAGCGTGGCGGGATGTTCGAATTTCATGGCTCAACCTCTCGCTTCGGCCAGCACCGCGGCGAATGTGCGCTCGGCCAGCGGCAGCTTGAATACGTTCTCGCGCGTCGGTTTGGCATCGGCGAGCAGACGCGTCATGACGGTTTTGGCCCCGCGCGGCATCTCTGCCTCTGCCGCTGCGATACGCCATGGCTTCGGCGCGACGCCGCCGAGCGCGACGCGGCCAGTGCCGTTGCGCTGTACCACGGCGCCGACCGAAACCAGTGCGAACGCATAGGACGCGCGATCGCGAACCTTGCGGTAGATGTGCGTGCCGCCGAGCGGCTTAGGCAGCGTCACCGCGGTGATCAGCTCGCCTGCCTCCAACACGGTCTCGACGTGCGGTGTGTCGCCGGGCAGCCGGTAGAAATCGGCGATTGGAATGCGCCGCGCCGCGCCGCTGGGCCGCACCGTCTCCACGACCGCGTCGAGCGCCATCATTGCCACCGCCATGTCGCTCGGATTGGTGGCGATGCAGGCGTCACTGGTGCCAATGACGGCGAGCTGTCGGCTCACACCGCCGATCGCGGCGCAGCCGCTGCCGGGCTTTCGTTTGTTGCACGGTTGGTTGGTATCATAGAAATAAGGGCAACGCGTGCGCTGCAGCAGATTGCCGGCGGTCGTGGCCTTATTCCGCAGTTGTCCCGAGGCACCGGCGAGCAGCGCGCGCGCGAGCAGACCGTAGTCGCGGCGCACGCGCTCATCAGCGGCGAGATCGGTGTTGCGCACCAGCGCGCCGATGCGCAGGCCGCCCTCCGGTGTCGCGTCGATCGTATCGAGCGCGAGACCGTTGACGTCGATCAGATGCGACGGTGCTTCGATTTCAAGCTTCATCAGGTCGAGCAGATTGGTGCCGCCGGCGATGAATTTGGCGCCCGCGATGTTTGCGGCAGAGGCAGCGGCGGTGGCGGGCGAGGCCGCGCGCTCGTAGGTGAAGGATTTCACGGCTGCCTCCCCGGCGACTTCGGTGATCGCATCGATGATGTTGGAATAGGCGCCGCAACGGCAGATATTGCCGCTCATGCGTTCGCGCAGTTCGGCAGGCGTCAATTGCGGGCGCGCGTTCAAGTCCGCGCTCGCGTGGCTCGGGATGCCGGCGTCGATTTCGTCAAGGACGGCGACGGCCGAGCAGATTTGCCCCGGCGTGCAATAGCCGCACTGGTAGCCGTCGTGTCTGATGAACGCGGTCTGCAGCGGATGCAGATGGTCGGGTGTGCCGAGCCCCTCGATAGTGGTGATGCTGTCGCCGTCGTGCATCACCGCCAGCGTGAGGCACGAATTGATGCGCCGACCGTCCACGATCACCGTGCAGGCGCCGCATTGCCCGTGATCGCAACCCTTTTTGGTGCCGGTCAGATGCAAATGCTCGCGCAGCGCGTCGAGCAAAGTGGTCCGCGTGTCGAGTTCGAGAACGCGGGTTTCGCCATTCACGGTAAATGATACCTTGGACATGGCAGGGAGCATGACAGGTTCTCCAATGATTGTTTTTGTGCGTCGGCCCGCGTTCGATGACACTATGGCCGGAGCGGCAGTTCCAATCGACTGATTTGCGCCAAGCTAATTCCGTCTCAACGGGATATGGCAGGTTTGGGTTCCATGACATGAGCCGGGCGTAGCCACCTCAAAGCTCCTGCCGGGTCGGCCTGAACAATATCTCGTTGATGTCCACTTCGTCCGGCTGGCTCATGGCGAAAGCGACGGCGCGAGCAAACGAGTCGGCGGGGATTGCGACCTCTGCATAGAGCTTGCGGATTCTCTCGCCGACGGCCGCATCTGTCACGCTGTTCGGTAGTTCCGTAGCCACGGCGCCCGGCGAGATCACCGTGGTGCGGACGTTGTACGGCTTCACCTCCTGGCGCAATCCTTCGGAGAGGGCCAGCACAGCGTGTTTGGTCGCGGCATAGACGGCGCCGCCGGGCCCGACCTTGTGGCCGGCTACCGAGGAGACATTGATGATGTGCCCGGCTTTCTGCTGCTTCATGTAGGGCAGCGCTGCGGCAATGCCGTACAGAACGCCTTTGATGTTGACGTCGATCATCCGATCCCACTCGTCGATCTTGAGGTGCTCAAGCAGCGACTGCGGCATCAGCCCGGCGTTGTTGATCATTACGTCGACGCGCCCGAAGCTCTGCACGGCGGTGTCGACCAGCTTTTTGACTTGCTCGCGATGCATGACGTCCGTTGTGACAGCGAGTGCCTTGCCGCCGCTGCGGATCAACTCATCTGCCAAGGATTTGAGGCGATCGGCGCGCCGCGCGCCCAGCACGACACTCGCACCCTGCGCGGAGAGGAGCCGCGCCGTCGCCTCGCCGAGCCCGCTGCTCGCCCCGGTGATAACAACGACCTTTCCTTTGATGTTGTTGCTCATGATATCACTCCTAAGGGTGCTCGTTACTCACCTGGCGGGAAGTCCGTTGAAGCGGCGAGCGCCGCCTGGAGTTCGAAGCCGGCGATCCGCTTGCGCAGTGTCGTCAGGGTGCTTTCCAGCGCCTGCGAGCCGAGCACCATACGCAGCGGCGCGGGCTCCATGTCGGCGCTCTCGATGATCCGCGCGGCCATCCGGGCTGGATCGCCGGGCGCCAGACCATTTTTGGGATCGAGCATCCGCAGGAAGCTGTGCGCCGGCGTTCCGTCATAGATAGGCATGAGCTCTGCCACCTGCGCGCTGCCATAGCGGAACTCGGTGCGCGCGCCGCCGGGCTCGACAATGGTCATGCCGATCCCGAAGGACGCCACCTCCTGGGCGACCGCTTCCACGAAGCCTTCGATGCCCCACTTGGTAGCGTGGTAGAGCGAGTTCCCTGCGAAGGCGACCTGCCCGCCGTAGGAAGAAATCTGGATGATGCGTCCGCCGCCTTGGGCGCGAAGGTGCGGCAGCGCGGCGCGGATCAGCTGGATCGATCCGATCAGATTGGTCGCGACGATGGAATCGATCTGCAAGTCGGAGAGTTCCTCCGCCGCGCCGAACAGGCCGTAGCCGGCATTGCTGACGATCACATCGATACGTCCGAGTTGTGCGAATGAGCGTTCAATGACATCGCGGATTGCCGCTGTGTCGGTCACGTCGAGCATTGCGGCTTGAAAGGTCTTGGGATAGCGCTCGATCAGGTTGGCGACCTTGGCTGTGTCACGGACAGTGCCGACAACGCGGTCGCCACGCGTAAAAAGTTGCTCGGTGAGCTGGCGCCCGAAGCCGCTGCTGACTCCGGTGATGAACCATGTACGCTGTGGCATCGTGATTCTTCCTGAAATTGCCGTGACGTTGACGCGCGCCGACGAATTTGTGCGCAATCATTTTGCTGTTGGCGCAGTGACCTCCTCGACAGCCCGGAGGCCGTTGAGCGTGCGCGGGTATCCGATAAATGGCAGGAGTTGGGTCAGAACATCGATAAGCCGTGCGCGGTCGTTGCCGACATTGCGGTTTGCGGCGACGTGGCCTTTGACCTGCGGTTCGCATCCGCCGAGCGAAACGAGCATGCTGAAAGTCAGAAGCTCACGTGTGGGTACGTCTATGCCGGTGCGCGTGTAGTGGTCGCCGAAGCAGTGGGCCGAGAGGTAACGCTGGATGTGCAACTCGTCATCGGGCGCCGAGGCGTAGAGCTTGTCGATCACATCGCTGCCGACGATCTGCTTCTGAACCGCGAGGCCCTTCTCGGCGCGATTTTCGGGCGTGGTCGTGGACTGGCCCTGCAGGGGCAAAGCGACGCCGCGCTCGGTGAGCACGTCATTCGTGGCCTGAATGAAGTCGAAAACCTTGGCCATGCCGACGTACGGCACTGCCTGGTACAAAATCTCCTTGGCTTCGACCGGAGTGACTCCGGCGGTGAGCGCCGCCGCGAGCATGACGCGGTACTCGAGCACGGCTTGGCAAGCAATCATCGTGGCGAGCTGAACCATCAGCCGGGTCTTGGCGTCGAGCTTGCCATGACGGAGCACCTCGTCGAAGGCGAAGTTGTCAAAAATCTCGATAAGCTCGGGGTCAGTCGCCGCCAAGCTAGAGACATGACCGGGGAAAAGCTTGTCGTGGTTCTTGCGTGCTTGCTCATTGGGGGCCATTGCGCTTCTCCTCGGTCAAACGAAGAACTGCTGGTCAAGCACTCGTGCCCGAGCATCGACCGCACTCACGCGCCGTATTGCGCGTCACTGACCTTCTCCAACCAGTCAACCACCTTGCCGTCTTGCGCCTCGGCGATGGCAATGTGCGTCATCGCGGTGGTCGGCGACGCGCCGTGCCAATGCTTCTCGCCGGGCGGAAACCACACCACGTCGCCGGGCCGGATGTCCTCAATCGGGCCGCCCTCGCGCTGCACACGCCCCAGACCGTACGTGACGATCAGCGTCTGACCGAGCGGATGGGTATGCCAGGCGGTACGCGCGCCGGGCTCGAACGTGACGCTGGCGCCGGATACGCGGGCCGGTGCGGGCGCGGCAAACAGCGGGTCGATGCGGACCGTGCCGGTGAAATAATCCGCGGGTCCTTTGCCGGATGGCTGCGAGCCGCTTCGCTTAATGTCCATGGCCAAGCTCCTTGGGTTGGATGGGCTGACCGCATCCGTCGCGCGATGGTGATGTAGTGCTGTGCGCCGCTTTGGATTAGCCGCTATAATCGGCATAGACTTATGAGCGGGAGCCATAAATGCAGCGCGGCCATCTCGACGACCTCGTGGCCTTTGTTGCCGTAGGGCGCGAGCGTAGTTTCACGAGAGCGGCGGCGAAGCTTGGCGTGTCGCAGTCGGCACTGAGCCACACCATGCGCGAACTGGAGGCGCGGCTCGGCGTCCGGCTGCTCTCGCGCACCACCCGCAGCGTCGCGCCGACGGAAGCGGGCGAACGCCTGCTGCAAAGTCTGGGGCCGCGGTTCGACGAGATCGACGCCGAACTCGCGGCTGTCGGCGAGCTGCGCGAAAAGCCCGCCGGCACAATTCGGATCACGGCCACAGAGCATGCGGTGAAGACCATCTTGTGGCCGAAACTGGCGAAATTCTCGCCGCGCTATCCGGACATTAAAGTCGAGGTTTTTCTCGACAACGGCTTGGCCGACATCGTCGCCCAGCGCTTTGACGCCGGCGTGCGGGCCGGCGAGCAGGTGGCGAAGGATATGATCGCGGTACGCATCGGACCCGATCTGCGTGTCGCGGTGGTCGGCGCGCCGTCATATTTCAGGAAGCGGCCGGAGCCGAAACGGCCGCAGGATCTGATCGGTCACGTCTGCATCAACCTGCGGCTGACCACCCATGGCGGCCTGTACGCCTGGGAGTTCGAAAAGGGCGGTCGCGAACTGAAAGTGCGCGTTGACGGCCAGCTCACTTTCAACGGCACTTTTCAGATGCTCGATGCCGCGCTTGCCGGATTCGGCCTCGCTTATGTGCCGGAGGATGTTGCACAACCGCATCTCGCCAAGGGGCGGCTGAAGCGCGTCCTCGAAGACTGGTGCCCGCCGTATGCGGGCTATCACCTCTACTACCCGAGCCGGCGCCAGTCCTCGGCGGCGTTTGCGTTGCTGGTGGAGGCGCTGCGGTATCGCGGTTGAAGCGTCTCGGCCTCAATCACTCCGGCCGGCTACGTCTTCGCCGGCTCCTCGGCGGGACGTGCGTTGAGCACGCGATGCAGGCGCTTTTCATCGAGCGCGCCTTCCCACTTGGCCATGACGATTGTCGCCACGGCATTGCCGAGAAAATTGGTCGGTGTCAGTCCCTGTGACATCAGGCGGTGAATGCCGAGCACCAAGCCGACGCTGGCGACCGGTATGCTGCTCTCGGCGCCGAGCGTCGCCGCCAAGACCACGAAAGCCGCGCCGGCCACGCCGGCGGCGCCCTTCGAGGCGACCAGCAGAATGAGGAGTAGTCCGATCTGGTGCCAGATATCCAGCGGAGTGTTGGTGGCCTGCGCCAGAAAGACGGCCGCGGTCGCAAGGTACAGGCAGGTGCCGTCAAGATTGAACGAGTAGCCGGTGGGCACGACGAGTCCCACAACCCCGGTTTCACAACCGAGGTCTTCGAGCTTCGACATCAGCCGCGGCAGCACTGTTTCAGAGGAGGTGGTGGCGATGCAGATGAGGAGTTCTTCCTTGATGTAGCGGATCAGTTTGAGCAGGCTGAAGCCGCACCAGCGGCAAAGCGGCGCAAAGGCGACAACGATGAACACGATGCAGGTCAGATAAAAGTAGCCGAGCAGCTTGCCGAGCGACGCCAAAGACCCGACGCCGAATTTGCCGACTGTGAAAGCAATCGCGCCGAACGCGCCGATCGGCGCCGTCCACATCACGATGCCGACAATGACGAACACCATCTTGCCGGTAATCTCGACCATGTCGACGAGCGGCTTTGCCCGTTCGCCGAGCCAGACCAGCGCAAACCCGGACAGCACGGCGATGAACAGCACCTGGAGAATATTGCCTTCGCTGAAAGCGCCGACGAATGTAGTGGGAATGATATTGACCAGGAACGGGACAAGCCCGACTTCGTGAGTCAGCTTGACGTACGGCGCGACAACGCTGGTACTGAGCTTGCTGACGTCGACATTCATGCCGGCGCCGGGTTTGAGAAAGTTAACGGCGAGGAGCCCGACGATCAGCGCAATGGTCGTCATGACTTCGAAATAGACGATCGCCTTGATGGCGACGCGACCGACGCGCGCCATGTCGGCCATGTGGGCGATTCCGGTCACGACCGTACAGAAAATAATCGGTGCAATCAGCATCCGGATCAGTTTGATGAAGGCGTCGCCGAGCGGTCCCATCGCGGCTGCAGTGTTCGGCGCAGCCATGCCCAGCGCGATGCCAAGCGCCATGCCGACGAGCACCCAGAGCCAGAGCTGGCGCCACCAGGCGCTTTTTTTGCGGCTCTGCTGCGTGGCTGCCGCGATCATGGTCGACAAGGGCGCCCCCTGAAATATCCGTGACGGTCCTGACAGTATCGGAACCATGCGTAGTGGAATAGCGATGGGAAACTGTAGTCGGGCCCGGCTTCTCGCAGGTCTGTTAGGAGATGCAGCTCATGGCGGACGGAACGCCTCGTTATCGGTTTCTTATCCGGCTGGCGGGGCGAGCCAGCTGCGGCAGCGGATCAGCACTCGGCGGTTGCAGAAACAGCCACTCGAAATAGGTGGCAGGGTGGTGGTCCGTTACCGGCTTCTCGGCTTCCGATGCGCAGCTGTCGCGGCACTGTTTCGAGCAATACCGTGCTTTGGTAAAGGGCCGTCGATAGGAAAGGAGCCCGATCCCGCGATTGCAGCCGGGATGCGCGCATTTCATGACGCCACCCACGCCCGAAGCTGCGATGCAAGTCCGGACATCCGTGAGCGCCGCGGGCTGCAGCGGCAGCTGCAATAGATTTGACCGGTTGCGATATCTCGCATGTAGGCGTCGCCGATCGGCTCGCAACACGACGCGCAAAGGGCCTCCCCGTACGGGGCCCGGCCACTTACGAAGATGAAACGCAAGCCCGCTTTCGCCGTTGCGCCCTTTTGGAAGCGGGCGGGCGAGCGAACGTCGCGCAAAGGCCGAGTCTGGTCTGACAACACGGCAAACCTCCATCATCGGCTATGGCGCTGGTATGCATCGTGCGTACCGATTTCCACGCCAACTTTCGTCGAGCCTTTTCGTACGCTTATTGGCCGCGTGCGCAATTCAGGTAATCGCCCTAAGGGCGACCACGTAATAATGTCGCCACTTCGTGTCTGGCATGGAGCTTGACGCTCCACAGGAGAGACGCCTGAAGCAGGGCGCCGGTCGATCTCAGCTGGCCAGCGCCGTCTTGGCTGCTTTCACGGCGTCGAGCGCTTCGCGAATGGTGCGACCTAGCGCCGAAATCTGATATGGCTTGCGCAGCACGGGAAATTCCGGCTCGCTGTCGAACACCCTGGCGTAGCCCGTGGTGAGGACGATCGGGATATCCGGATAGCGCGCTTTCGCTGTGCGGGCGAGCAGCAGGCCGTCGATCTGTCCGGGCAGCACGACATCGGAGAAGATGACGCTGACAGAGCGCGATTGGTCGAGCGCCTCGAGCGCCGCCGTGGCGTGCTCAACCGCGACGGTGCGGTAGCCGAGTTGTTCGAGCAGTGACACCGTCACGGCCCGCACATCCGCATTGTCTTCGACCACCAGCACGGTGGCGCCGGCCGGAGCGGCGTATTGGGTGGCATCTTCCTCAAGCGGCTCAGCCACCGCGGCGCAACTGCGCGGAAGATAGATCGTGACTGTCGTGCCGCGCTCGAGCGCGCTCGTGATCACAGCCGTACCGCCGGAGCGGCGCGCGAAACCATAGACCTGCGACAGGCCGAGCCCGGTGCCCTTGTCGGCGCCCTTGGTCGTAAAAAACGGCTCGAACACACGACCGATCACGTCATCGGGGATGCCGGAGCCGGTGTCGGCCACGCTCAGTGCTACGAAGTCTCCGGTCAGACCCTCAGGGGTGTCGTCGGCACTGAGGCGGACGTTGGCCGCCGTGATCGACAACCGGCCGCCACGCGGCATCGCATCGGAGGCATTGACTGCCAGGTTCACCAGCGCGAGTTCAAGTTCGGACTTGTCGATGCGGACAGGCCATGTCGTGTCAGGAACGTCGATCGACAATTCGATATTGACATGCAGCGTGCCGGACAAGACGTCGCGGAACGCCTTGATCGTGCCCGCCGGGCTGACGACTGTTGGATTGAGCGGCATGACGCGCGAGAATGAGAGCAGCTGGCGGGTCAAATTCTCGCCGCGCGTTGCCGCAATCTGGATCGCTTCCAACGCACGTTTGTCCTTAAGCTCGCTCAGGCGGCGCTTGAGACTTTGCGCGTGGCCGCTGACGATCATCAAAAGGTTGTTGAAGTCGTGGGCGATCCCACCGGTAAGCGCGCCGAGCGCCTCCATCTTCTGCGCGTGCGCCGAGCGCTGGTTCGCGCGCTCGAGCGTCGCAGCCGTCTCTTTCTCCAGCGTCACATGCCGGCCCGACACATAGATGAGGCCTTCCTCGGTCGTCATGGTCCAATGGATCCAGCGCCACGAGCCGTCCTTGTGGCGGAATCTGTTCTCCATGCGCACGGTTCCGACACCCCGGGCGAGCTGGGCGCGGCCCGCGATCGCGGCTTCGGCATCGTCGGGATGACGCAGGTCGCTGACATGCATCAGCTTGATTTCGGCTTCGGTCCAACCGAGTAGCTTGTTCCAGGCCGGGTTGATGCTGATGAAATGCCCGGCAAACGTCGATACGCCCAGCAAGTCTTCCGAGACGTTCCAGATTCGGTCACGCTCCCTGGTGCGCTCTTGGACTTCAGTTTCCAGTTTTTCTTTGAGCTGGCGCAGCTCGCGCTCGGCGTTCTGCCGTGCTTGTTCGGCCTGCATCCGCTCGGCGGCGAAACCGAGCCGGCGGGCGAGGTTGAGAGCAAGATCGATCTCGTCGCGGCTGAACGCATGCGGTGTCTCGTAATAGGTCATGAACTTTCCGGCGATCGTGCCATCGGACGACACCAACGGAATGAATGACAGTGCGCGGATGCCCTCCTGCTTGACGACAGTCGTGATCGACTTCGGCAAATCGGCGCGCTCGATATCGTCGATGCAGATCGGCTTCGGATTCACTTCGCCGGCGGCCCACGGCGAATGGCCGTCGACGGCGGCGCGATAACGGTCGGACAACCCGCGCCACGCGACGAACCGCATCGCGCCGCTTTCATTGGGCCGCAGCACCGAGGCACGGCTGCAATGCAAGGCGCGCAGGATGGCGTCGATCGCCGCCTGATAGACGACGCTCAGCGATTCGGCGCGATAAAGCCTGTTCGTAAACTCATAGAGCGCAGCGTTCTCCTCGGCCGTTCTGGCCAGCGCCGCTTCGGCGCGGTCGCGCTCCAGGGCACGCGCGTGAAGCGCTTGAGAGGCTACCGCGATGGCAGCGACGGCGTCGTCATATTCGCGGACGCCGGTCGGCGCCACACTCAGCGGTTGCTCGGATGCAATGGCGGTCGCCGCCTTCTGCAGTTGCACGGCGCTGCGATGCAGGCGGCGCGCCACCAGCCAAGCCAACAGCACGCCAAGCCCAATGCAGCCAAGACACGCTGCCAAGAGCATCCACAGGGTCCGCCGCAACGGCGCGGTAAGAATGCTCTCGCGGATGCCGATACCGACCGTCCAGCCGTAAGCCGTGCGCGTGTAGCCATCGATGATACGGTGGCCGTCGGTCGCCACGTGATAGACGACGCCGGAAGGATTCTGCTTGATGGCAGTCTGCCAGCCTTCGCTGGCTGGCTGGCCCAGTTTCGTTCCCTCTGCATCGGGCAGCCGGGCAACGAAATGGTCGCTGCGATCGACAATGGCGGCCAGCCAGTTTTTCAGATAGTTCTGGTTCTGCAGCAGAACGACGAACCGTTGCGGGCTCAGCGTGATGTCAAGCAGATATGAAATGCGGCCATCGCGAAATACCGGAACCGCGGCAAACGACTTCAGGCGGTGCGTGCCATATCCCACGACTACGTCCGAGATGGCGGGCTTGCCGGTGCGCAGAGCCTGCCGCTCGGCGTCGAATAGCGGGCGGCGCGGCAGCGCTGCGCCGAACGGCTCGCGGGTATTGACCAAAACTTGTCCAGTGGGATCGAGCAAGATCAGCCAGGAATCAGGCAACTCGTCGAACGAGTCCTTGGCGCGTTGCCAGAACTGAACCCAATTGCCATCCAACAAAGATCTGGAATGAGCCAGCGTCGCAGCAACCGCAATATGCTTGTCGATTTCCTGGTCCACCGCGGCAGCGAGCGACCTGGCATTGTTGAGAAGCGCCGCCTCGGTCGATTCCCGTTCCGCCGCAGCAATCCGCGTGCTGACATAGAACGACAGCCCGGCCAGCGGTATCGCTACAGCCAGCGCCAGCAGGACCAAATAAAAGCGCACTGAATGGGCGCGCGAATCTGCCATCGCGGCGTTCAAGGAAACCATCCCCTCATGATGGGCGACGCCTGCCCCCGGCTGTGCATGACCCTAAACCCGTGCGAACAGGATGAAACGCGTCATAGGGTAAAATGTTCCGGCCGGTTTGGGGAGCCGGGATGTTGCCGCGCGCACCCTGAGGCCCAATTCGCCGCCAAAGGCGCGCAGCCGTAATGCGCCGCGCCCCCTTGTCAGCCGCGGCAAAACCGGGGCATTTCGGGGCCCAGGGTGGACTTGGGTTTTGAGAGAAGCTGACGAATGGCGCGCTACCGGGTTGCGGTTGATACGGGTGGGACCTTCTCGGACTTCGTCTATCTCAATGAGACAACCGGCGCGGTAACGATCACCAAGGTTCCCTCAACGCCAGACGACCCGTCCCGGGCGATTCTGCAGGGCATTGAGGCGCTGATCGCGTCCCCGCCGGGCGCCGGTGCGGACCCGGCGAGTGCCTCGGCCGAGGTCAGCTATTTCTGCCACGGCACGACAGTCGGCACCAACGCGCTGCTTGAAGGCAAAGGCGTACGCACCGGTCTCCTTGTGACCAAGGGCTTTCGCGGCATCTACGAAGTTGCCGAACAGGCGCGGCCCTACGGCACGGCGATCTTTGACGTCATGTATGACAAGCCCACGCCGCTAGTGCCGCAGAGCCGCACCGGCGAAGTGACGGAGCGTGTCGACTTCCGCGGCAATGTGCTGTTGCCGCTCGACGAGGCGGCGCTGCGAATCACCTTGCGCGAGCTGAAAGCGAAGCAGATCGAGGCGCTCGCGGTCTGCCTGTTGTTCTCTTTTCTGCATCCCGAGCACGAAGCGCGCGTGCGCGACATGGCCGTGGAGGAAATACCCGGCTGCAATGTGTCACTGTCGTCTGAGATCTTGCCGCAGATTCGCGAATATTACCGGCTCTCAACCACGGTCATTAACGCCTATCTGCAGCCGATCCTCGCCCGCTACATCGCCAACCTCGACCGCCGTCTGAACGGCGCCGGCGTCGCCACCCGGCAGAAATACATCATGCAGTCGAACGGCGGCATGTCGACGTTCGGCGAGGCGGCGCGTACCGCCGTGACCACCGTTCTCTCCGGGCCGGCCGGCGGCGTCACCGCCGGGGTCCATGCCAGCCGCCAGTGCGGCATCGGCAACATCATCACCTTCGACATGGGCGGCACGTCGTGCGATGTGGCGCTGATCAAGGACGGCGAGCCGATTCTCGCCAGCCGCGGCAAGATCGAGGGCCGCGATCTCGCCGTGCCGATGATGGACATCAACACGGTAAGCGCGGGTGGCGGCACCATCGCCAAGGTCGACCGCTTCGGCGTGCTGGAAGTCGGTCCGCAAAGCGCCGGCGCGGTGCCCGGTCCCGCGTGCTATAGCCGCGGCGGCGACGTGGCGACGATCACCGACTGCAATCTCATTCTCGGCTACCTGTCCGCCGATAATTTTCTCGGCGGCCGTATGGCGCTCGACCGCGCCAAGGCTGAGGCCGCGGTCGCGCGCGTCGCCAAACCGCTGTCGCTCGACATCGT
>Ga0335078_10004911_pt1 | contig 19806 bp, 13 predicted proteins | sample Lox_Sample_32_FD_206711 | JGI IMG/M metagenome (GOLD analysis project Ga0335078, IMG submission 206711) | Soil microbial communities from Loxahatchee National Wildlife Refuge, Florida, United States - Lox_Sample_3.2 | ecosystem: Environmental > Terrestrial > Soil > Wetlands | place: USA... | reverse complement strand
CTTTCTGCACGGCTTCGGCCACCGCTTCAGGCAGCGGCCCGCTGTTGCCGATGCACGTGGTGCAGCCGTAACCGACCAGGTGGAAGTTGAGCGCTTCGAGGTATGGCATCAGCCCGGCCTCGCGATAATAATCCGAAACCACCTTGGAGCCGGGCGCTAGACTGGTCTTCACCCATGGCTTGGGCTTGAGCCCGCGCTCGACGGCTTTCTTGGCGAGGAGGCCGGCGCCCAGCATCACCGAAGGGTTCGAGGTGTTCGTACAACTTGTGATCGCGGCAATCACCACCGAGCCGTTATCGAGCGTGGCCGTGTTGCCATTCATTCCGATGGAGACCGGCTTGTGCGCTCCGCCAAATGCGTCGTTGAAATTCTTCTTCACATCGGGCAGGTTGACGCGATCCTGCGGACGCTTCGGTCCGGCCATCGACGGCGTGACCGTGGCCAGATCCAGGTCCACGGTTTCCGCATACACGGGATCGGGCGTCGCGTCGGTGCGGAACAGGCCTTGCTCCTTGGTGTACGCCTCCACCAGCTCGATGAGGCTCGCATCGCGATTGGTGAAGCGCAGGTAGGCAAGCGTCTCCGCGTCGACCGGGAAGAAGCCGGCGGTCGCGCCATATTCCGGCGCCATGTTGCCCACCGTGGCGCGGTCGGCCAAGCTCAGCGCGCTGAGGCCCTGCCCGTAGAACTCGACGATTTTGCCCACCACGCCTTTCTTGCGCAGGATCTGGGTGATCGTCAGGACGAGATCGGTGGCGGTCGTGCCTTCGGACATGCGGCCGTGCAGCTTGAACCCCACCACTGGCGGCAGCAGCATGGAGACGGGCTGGCCGAGCATGCAGGCCTCAGCCTCGATGCCGCCTACGCCCCAGCCGAGCACACCCAGCCCGTTGACCATGGTGGTGTGGGAATCCGTGCCCACCAGGGTATCGGGATACGCTTCCCAGGCGGGCGCGGAGGGCGCCCCCGTCTGCCGGCGAAAGACCACCGAGGCCAGGTACTCGAGATTCACCTGGTGTACGATGCCCGTATCCGGCGGCACCACGCGGAAATTCTGAAACGCGGTCTGGCCCCAGCGCAGCAGGATGTAGCGTTCGCGGTTGCGTTGGAATTCGAGCAGCGCGTTGATCCCGAACGCCTCCGCGCTGCCGAAGGCGTCCACTTGCACGGAGTGGTCGATCACCAGGTCGGCGGGCAGGAGCGGATTGGCGCGCTTGGGATCGGCGCCCATGGCGGCCAGCGCGTCGCGCATGGCGGCAAGGTCCACGACGCAGGGCACGCCGGTGAAATCCTGCAACAACACGCGCGCGGGCATGAAGCTGATTTCTTTGGCGGCGGAACCGGTGGCGCCGCCCGCGACATACTCGATATCGGCGGCGGTCACGCGGCGGCCATCCTCCTGGCGAAGCAGATTCTCCAGCAGGATTCTGGTGGTGAAAGGCAGGCGCGCGACGTTGCCTACGCCTTGCTCTGCCAGCGCACCGAGGCGAAAAATGCGGTAATCGGTATCACCGGCGCGCAGGGTGGACGCGGCTCCGAACGAATTGGTGGGCATGCTTAAATTATAACGGGGTGGGCTGAGGCGAAGGCTCGCGGCAAGGAAGGCGCCGGCCTCCTCAGTTGATGGCGGTGGGCCAGGCAAACTGCCCTGGCATCCCCGGAGTGGTCTCAGACGGGTCCGTACGGAATCCCGCGCGCTGGCACAGTGCGCACAGCGCAGCGAGATCGTCGCTATCGAACGCTTCAGCCTCGAAGCGGTACAGGCTCAAAACGCCCAGGGCGCCGTCCGGCGCGATCATCGGTACGGCCAGCTCGGACCCCAGCGAGCGGCCTGCGGACGGTGCGTACCCGGTTTCGACAGCCGGGTTGCCGTTGACAATCGGCATACGATTTTCCGAGGCCCACGCCGCCGGACCGCCTCCGCGGGGTACCACCAGTTCTCGAAGCCGGGCACCTTGGGCGCCGCCGGCATATTCGACCTTGAGCGCGCCGCCGCGCTCGACGAAGAATGCCATGGCATCGTGGGGTACGGCGGCCTCGCAACGCATGGCAATCACAGCCAAGACTTCCAGGCGGGTCAGGTCCGTCAGGGCGCACATGTCACGCCGGAAAACGGCGGTTTCGACGTGCGTAGCCAGATGCGCCAGGTCCTCCGCGAAACCGGCCGCAGGAGCGACGTCGCGGGCAATGCGCGGGTTGGCCGGCATGATCGCCCGCACTGCCTGGGCCCCGGCCCTGGCCATCGCCTCCATTTCCGGGTACCGCCGCTGCAAGATGCCGATCACTCGCGGATCGAAGCTGGTGCCCGCCTCCGCTGCGATCTTGGCCATGGCCTCATCCAGGGACAAACCGCGGTGGTATGGCCGGTCGGACGACAGTGCGTCCAGGCAATCCACCGCCGAGAGAATGCGTGCGCCGATCGGGATTTCCTCGCCTTTCAAACCATCCGGGTAGCCGCGGCCGCTCCATTTTTCATGGTGCGCCCGCACGATGGGCGCGACCGGATATGGGAAGGCCACCCGCTCCACGATTTCCGCTCCCACTACCGGGTGGTTCTTTATAATCTCAAACTCCGCCGGAGTCAATCTTCCCGGCTTTGAGAGAATCTGCTCCGGGACGGCGAGCTTGCCGATATCGTGGAGCATCGCTGCGGCGCGCAACGCACACAGTTCCTGTTCGTTGAGACCCAACTCCCGGCCGATCTCCAGGGCATAAATCTGAACCCGCGTCAGGTGATCGTTGAGCGCATGGTCGCGGGCATCGACCGCCATTGCCAGGGCTTCGATGGTGCGCTGGTGAAGAGCGTGGATGTCTTTGACGTGCTGCTTCTGCTCCGCGACGTGCTGCTTCTGCTCCGCGATCTGGGCCATGTGCTTGGCTTGGGACCGATGCACAATGTAGAGCAAAGGCAGGCAAACGATGGGCGCTTCCCACTGGATGGAACGCGGCATGGCTCCGACAATCCATGCTACCGAAGTGGCGCAACAATAGTAGGCCAGAAGCCAGAACTGCTGCTTACACACTTCTGCGAAGGGCTTGGATTCGGTGAGAGCGATCACGCCCGAGAGCGACGCCACATGGATCGCGAAATACGTGGCCGCAAGGCCGGCCAGTGCCAACGGCTCCGGCATGCACTGGCGAGCCCCCCCGTAGACCGCGCCGGACGCAAACACGGCCACCGATACGGCGGACACGTTCCAATACACTTGGATCGCCCGGATTTGCCCCGTCGGGCGCCACAGGCTTTGCACGACTGCCGAAACGGCGGCGATAATGATCGCATCGTCGGTGCTCAGATCCAGGATGCCGATGAAAACGAACAGGAACCCCACCGACATGGTTCCTTCGACGCCCGCAAACCTCACCTTCAGGGCGGACGCGACGACCGCAGTGAGGAGGTAAGCGAAGAACTGGCGCCGGTCTCGCAACTGCCAATTCGTGGCGGCCGCGTAAAGAACGGCCGCTCCCACCAGCAGGAAGGCCCCGATATAGGCTTCGGTTACGCGACGCCGCGGCCTTCGCTTGGCGTGCGTCGTCTCCATTGGCTTCTCCGTTCGTGTTCCTTGCGGGTCTGTTCGCTCGCGTTATTTATCGGCGGAGACGGGTTTCTTCTGTAGCCAGCCATGCGAGCGGACAGGGCGAGAGGAGCCGGCCGGTTCCGCGAACGGTTACTGGTCGCCGTTTAGGGTGAGTGTGGTTGCTTCGGAGGCGTCCGCCGAGATGCCCCACATGACGTTGGTGCCCCACATGACGTTAGTACCCCACATAACATTAGTGCCCCACATGACGTTGGTGCCCCACATGACGTTGGTACCCCACATGACGTTGCTGCCAGTGACCAGGGTGATGACTCCCGTGGTGCTGTTGAATGTCGCCGAGGGCGAAAGGGCGGGGACGCCAGCGGGAGGAACGACACGGCTGCCGAGCGCCGCTGCGATATTCACATAACCCGCGCCCACGGTGAAGATATCGTAGTAGGACGTGTACACCGCGCCGGTGCTGGCGTCAACCGCGGTCGTGAAACCAGGCGCCGTTTGCGTGGAGGCGGCCGGGAAAGTCTTGTCCGCCGTCAGCATCAGAAGCGCCTTCACCTGATCCGGCGTCCAGGATGGATGCTGCTCGAGCAGCAACGCCGCGGCCCCGCTGACGATGGGGGTGGCCATGCTGGTCCCGCTCAGTTGGTAGTAGTCGGAACTGGCCTTGCCGTTGTCGGCGCAGTAGGCGGATTTGGGCACCTGGTTGCTTTGGTAGGTCTTGTCCAAGGTGCTGCCGCCCCGCTGCAGCGAAACCATCTGATTGCCAGGCGCCACCAAGTCCGGCTTTACGATGAAATCGAACGCCGTGGGGCCCTTGGAGCTGTAGCTGGCCATCTTGTCATCGCTGCGGGACAGCGTTCCGAGGGTGTTCATCGCGCCCACGGTAATGGCATAGGGGCTGTTGCCCGGCGCGGCGATGGTGCCGTAGCCGTAGGTACCCGCGGAATTGTTCCGGCCCTGGTTTCCCGCTGCCACCACTACCACAATGCCCGCCTGCCAGGCCTGCTGCACAGCCTGGCACAGCGGATCGTTCGCATAAGGGCCCGTCACTTGCCGTCCCAGCGAAAGATTGATGACCCTGATGTTGTACTGGGACTGCAACGCGATGGCCGCCTGGATGGCTGCGATTACCTGGCTGTCGGTGCCTTGGCCATTCAGATCCAGGGCCTTCAGGTTGATCAGATTGACATTCGGGGCGATACCGCGCACCGTGTAGACAGAGTCGCCCCCCGTGGACTTGCTGCCGTTCCCTCCAATGAGGCCGGCCACGTGGATGCCGTGACCGTAATGATCGTTCGGGTCTTGGTTAGGAACAAAGCTCTGGTTGTACACCACGCGCCCCGAAATATCCGGATGGTTGCTGATCCCGCTATCGATTACCGCCACACCGATGCCTGTGCCGTCCCACGCCAGGGTCTGGCCGCTGGCGGTTAGACCGAGGGCCGACATCCAGCCATAATCCACAGTACCGCTGAAGTCCGAGGCCTGGACGGCGCGGTTGGGGTGGATGAACTCGACGTCGGGATCGCGCGCCAACTCCGCCAGCCTGGCGGCTGGAATCCGGTAGTGCGCGCCACGGATCAGGTCGAGCGAACGATGCAGAACGCCTCCGCTGGCGGCGATGCGTGCGTGTACGCCAGCCCGGGCGCCTTCCTTGAACTGCACGATCACATCGGCCACCGAGGCCGAATTCACCCGCTCTAGCTCGGGTGCGATTTTGTTCGCCGCTGTTAAGCAGGCGGAACAGGCGCCCAGCACGACAAGGGCGCGAAGAAAGTTCATCCAGCCAGATCGCTTCATGGGTTGTCGCCTCAATGCTTGGTCTTGAAGCATCGCCTGAGGTGAAAGCACGCGGGGTGCCGCTCGCTAAGTCCTGATTTCTGAATCGCAGGCTTGCTGGCATGGGACAAACTGTCCCAGACTCGGAGGACAAGTAGTACCAGGCCGGACGCTCCGGACGATCATTAGACCCGGGGCGTTGGCCGGAATAGAATTCAAGAAAATGCGCAGGCGCATCATGTACATGCAATCAGATGCCGAGGGTTTGAATGGACCGGGCGCGTGTCGTCGCCTAAAAGACCGGAAAGACGCCCCAGTATGATGGAAGCCCGCTGGTTTCAGGTCAGTTGACGGCGACGGGCCAGGCAAGTTGCCCAGGCATGCCCTGAAGGGTTTCGCGGTGTCCCGGACGGAATCCCTCGCGCCGGCACACAGCCGAGAGCGCTGAGAGATCGGCGTTTTCGAACGCCTCAGCCTCGTAACGATACAGACACAAGACCCCCTGGGTGCCGTCGGGCGAGATCATGGGTACGGCCAACTCGGACCGCAGCGTGCGCCCTGCGGAGGGTCCACAGCCGGTTTCTTCGGCGGGGTTGCCGTTGAGAATGGGCACTCGGTTCTCCGAGACCCATCCTGCCGGACCGGTTCCGCGGCGTAGGATCCGTTTTCGTAACTGGTCGCCTTGGGCGCCGCCGGCATATTCGACCTCCAGGACGCCGTCCCGATCGGCAAAGAACGCCATGGCATCGTGCGGTACCGCGGCCTCGATACGCGTCTGCATGGCCGCCAATACTTCCTGGTGGTTCAGGTCCGTGAGGGTCCACCCCTCGCGCCGCAAAGTACCGCCATCGGTGTGCGTGGCCAGATGCGCCAGGTCTTCCGCGAAACCCGCCGCCGGAGCGGCGTCACGAGCGACTGGCGTGTACGCCGGTAAGACCGCACGCGCTGTCTCGGCTCCGGCCTTGGCCATCGCCTCCAACTCCGGGTACCGTCGCTGCAAAACGGCGATCACCTGGGGATCGAAGCTGGTGCCCGCCTCGGCCGCGATCTTAGCCATGGCCTCATCCAGGGGCAAACCACGGTGGTATGGCCGGTCGGCCGACAGCGCGTCCAGGCAATCTACCGCCGAGATGATGCGTGCTCCGATGGGAATCTGCTCGCCTTTCAAGCCATCCGGGTAACCGCCGCCGTTCCATTTCTCATGGTGTGCCCGCACGATCGGCGCGACCGGGTAAGGGAACGCAACTCGCTCCACGATTTCCGCTCCCACTACCGGATGAGTTTTAATGCTTTCAAATTCCGCCGGAGTCAATTTTCCGGGCTTCGAAAGGACCTGCTCCGGAACGGCCAGCTTACCGATGTCGTGCAGCATCGCTGCGGCACGCAAGGCACAGAGTTCCTGCCCGTCGAGTCCCAGTTCCCGGCCGATCTCCAGCGCATAAGTCTGCACCCGCTGCAGGTGATTGTTGAGTGCATGGTCGCGGGCGTCGACCGCCATTGCCAAGGCCTCGATAGTGCGCAGGTGAAGACCGCTGAGGTCTTCGACATGCTGCTTGTGCTCGGCAATCTGGGCCATGTGCTTGGCTTGGGCCCGATGCACAATGTAGAGCAGCGGCAGGCAAATGAGCGGCGCTTCCCACCGGATCGAACGCGGCATGGTTCCGATCAGCCACGCTATCGAGGTGCCGGAACAGTAGTAGGCCAGAGCCCAGAACTGCTGCTTGAACATCTCTCCAAAGCGCCGGGACTCCGTGAGAGCGATCACGCCCGAGATCGACGACACTTGGGCCACAAAGTAGGTAGCCGTGAGGGCGGCCAGTGCCACCGGCTCCGGCATGGAGTAGCGAGCCCACCCATAGACCGCGCCCGACGCATACACAGCCACCGATATGCTGGACACGCTCCAACACACTTGGATTGCGTGGGGATGCCGTTCCGCGTGCCAAAGACACTGCACGAGAACCGAAACAGCGGCGATCATGACTGCATCCGCAGTGCTCAGATCCAGGATGCCGATGAAAACGAACAGGAACCCCACCGACATCGTTCCATCCACGCCCGCAAACTTCACCTTTAGGGCGGAGGCGACCAGGGCCGCGAAGAGGTATACGCAAAACTCGCGCCGATCTCGCAACTGCCAGCTCTTGGCGGCAAGGTAAAGAACGGCCGCGCCCAGCAGCAGGAAGGCCCAGATGTACAGGTCGGCCGCGCGGCGGCGCAGCCATTTTTTGGCGTCGGCCGTCACGCCGGCTTCTCCCTGCGCGCAAAGCTATTTCCCGCGGTCCCGTTCACTCATTACTTATCGGCTGAAACGGTTTTTCTGTGAACCCCATGCGGACGAGCCGTGCCAGGGCCGGTTCCGCGGAGGCCAATTCTGCGGGTTCTGCCTGCCCCGCAAGTCTCCAGGGCGCCGGTCCACTGCAGCATAACCGGAGACGACGGAAGGCGCGGCCGTTGGGACAACCTAGTCCCAAGGACCGCGCCGGCCCCGCCGAGCATTTCAGGCTCCGGCGGCAATTATCGATGGCGTGACGAAATTCGGGTGGTTCGGTAGAAGGACTGAGCGGAACAGCGGGGCCGCTGTTTGCGTTCAACGCGGCCCCCACCCTTCCCTGTCTCCCCGCTTAGGCGCAGCGAGTCTCAACTGTAAGCATTGATGTGGCCGATGCCGCCGCGGCCGGCGACATCGCCATCCGGGCGAGGTAGAAGCGGTAGAACAGATAGACCAGGCCCATCACCGGCAGGATCAGCAGCGGCAACTGCCATCCCAACTCCTGGCCCGACGCAGCCACCAGCGCGGCGACAGCGCCTCCCAGCAGATAATACGGGAAAGCGAGCAGATAGCATTGCTGCCAAATGACGCTCAAGGGTTCGCGTTTTACCAGGGACAGCACCCTCGAAACCAACAGCGAGTTGGCCATGAAATAGAGACACGTGGCCACCGCCAATACAATAGCGACCGACGACGCGTGGAGCTGCGTGCGCACGACGTAGGCGCCCGCATACGCCAAAGACAGGCTGATCGCCACAGCCGACACGCTGAACAGCACCTGCGTTGGCGCCGCCCGGCGTTCCGCTCGCCAGAGACATTGCACCACCACGCTGGCGCAAGCCACTAGCATGGTTTCCGGAAGAGTGAGTTCCGCAATGCCTAGCAGGACGAACACGAAGCCGATGGACATCGTTTCCGTGAGCCCCGGTAACCGCAGCTTGAGAGTGGCAGCAAGCAGCGACAACAGGAGGTATGCGCCAAACCGGAATGGATCGTGTGGCCACTGGGGACACAGGAAGGCATACGCCATCGCTGATATTCCCGCCGCGCACACTAGAGATATGTAAGCTTTCGCATTGTTATTCATAAGTCTCCTTAATTTTGCCTAGGCAAAGGTTACTGCTCACCGTTCACGGTGAGCGGGGTTGTCTCCGTGGCGTCCGAGACGGTACCCCACACTATGTTGGTGCCCCACACGATGTTCGTGCCCCATACGATGTTGGTGCCCCACACGATGTTCGTGCCCCACACGATGTTGGTGCCCCAGACTATATTTGTACCCCATACGATGTTTGTGCCCCACACTATGTTGTTGGCACTGACCAGTGTAGTGCTGCCCGTGATGGGGTCCAGTGTCACCGAGGGCGAGAGGGCGGAGAGGCCGGCGGGAGGAACGACTCTGCTGCCGATCGCGGCGGCAATATCCACGTAACCCGCGCCCACGGTGAAAATGTCGTAGTAGGTCGTGTATACCGCGCCGGTGACGGGGTCCGTCGCGGTGGTGAAACCAGGCACTGTTTGCGTGGAAGCGGCCGGAAAAGCCTTGTCGGCCGTCAGCATCAGGAGCGCCTTCACCTGATCCGGCGTCCAGCGTGGATGCTGCTGAAGCAGCAATGCTGCGGCCCCGCTGACGATCGGAGTGGCCATGCTGGTCCCGCTCAGTTGGAAGTAGTAGGGACCGCTGTTGCCACCGTTGGTGGAATAGGCTGATGTGGGCACTTCGTTGCCTGGATAGCTCTCATCCAACGTGCTGTTGTCCTGCAGCAGCGAAGCGATCTGATTACCGGGCGCCACCAGGTCTGGTTTTACAATGAGATCGAACGCCGTGGGGCCTTTGGAACTGTAGCTGGTGATCTTATCATCGCTACGAGACAGCGATCCGACAGTGTTCATGGCGCCGACGGTAATGACATAAGGACTGTTGCCCGGGGCGGAGATAGTACCGTATCCGTAGGTGCCCGCGGAGTTGTTCCGGCCCTGATTGCCCGCCGCTACCACAACGACAATGCCCGCCTGCCAGGCTTGCTGCACGGCCTGGCACAGCGGATCATTCGCATAGGGGCCTGCCACGGGCCGCCCCAGCGAAAGGTTGATAACGCGGATATTGTAGCGGGACTCGAGCGCGATGGCCGCCTGAATGGCTGCGATCACCTGGCTGTCGGTCCCTTGGCCGTTTGAATCCAAGGCCTTCAGGTTGATCAGGTTTACATTCGGCGCGATACCCCGCACCGTATAGAAGTCGCTCCATCCCGTGGACATGCGGCCGTTGCCGCCAACGAGGCCGGCCACATGCGTGCCGTGCCCGTAATGATCGTTCGAGTTTTCGCTGGGGACAAAGCTCTGGTTGTACACCACACGCCCCGAAATATCCGGATGGTTGCCAATCCCACTATCGATTACCGCCACACCAATGCCTGTGCCATTCCACGGCAGGGGCTGCCAGTTGAAGGTCAAACCGAGGGTCGACATCCACGCATAGTCCAGCGTGGCGTTGAAGTCCGTGGCCTGCACGGCACGATTAGGGTGGATGAACTTGACGTCGGGATCGAGCGCCAGCTCCGCCAATCTGGCTGCCTGAATCTGGTAGTGCGCGCCATGGATCAGGTCGAGCGAACGCCGGAGCGCGCCTCCTCTGGCGACGATGCGTTCATGCGCGCCGGCTGTGGGGCCATCCCTGAACTGCACGATGACATCGGCCACCGCGGCTGAATCCAGCCGCTCCAGCTCCGGTGCGATTTTGTTTGCCGCCCTTAAACAGCTAGAGCCGGCGGCCAGCACAACGAGGGTACTGAGAAAGGTATTCCATCGTTTCACGAGTAGTCTCCTTAGGGCTTGCGGTCAAAACCTCGCCTCAGACGGAAGCACGCTGAGGACCGCTCGCTAAGTCCTGATTTCTGAATCGCAGGCTGGCCGGCATGAGACAAACTGTCCCAATGTCAGGGGACAAGTTGTCACCAAGCCGAGCGGCTCGGCGCCTACATGTACTCCGGCACCTGGATGCCCAGAATATCCAGCGTCCACTCCAACTGCCGCCGGAAGAAATCGGTCATCCACAGCAGGAACACCTTCTTCTCCCGGTTCTCCTCGTGAATGATCGGATATACATGGTAGAAATTGTTGAACGTCTGCGCGACCTGAAACGCGTATTTGGCCACGTGCGCCGGCTCTCCCGCGGTAACGGCGCGCTCCACTGCCGCATCCGCTTTCGACGCCGCCAGCAACACCTGCCAGAAGTCTTCGCGCGCAAGCTGGCGTCCCAACGCGGCGGGCGTCAGTTCGGCGCCGAAGTCGGGCAGCCGTTCGCCCTTCTCCTCCAGCTTGCGCAGGATGTTGCGCGCGCGCACCGCGGCATATTGCACGTAGGGTCCGGTCTCGCCTTCGAAGCTCAACGCTTCCTGAAAATCAAAAGCGATCACCGAATTGCGCGTGTACTTCAACAGGAAGTAGCGCAACGCGCCAATGGCGATCTGCGAGGCGATGCGGCGCTGTTCGGCGGGCGAGGTCTCGGCGTGGCGCGCCGCGACTTCCTCCAGCGCCTTCGCGATCAGTGTGTCCATCAGATCGTCCGCCTTCACGCCGAGCCCCTTGCGCCCGGAGACTTCGACGTAGGGCCGCTTGCGGTCTTCTTCGGAAAGCGGAATGCCCAGCTCGGCGCAGCAACGCGGCGACAGCGCCACCATCTCGTACGAAAAGTGCACGGATTGCGCGGCCTGCTCCCCGTAGCCCAGCGCCTTCAGTCCTGCCACCACCACGTCTTGCAGGTACGATTGCCGGACGTCGATCACGTTGTAGACGCGCGTACCGTAGCCAAACGACGGCACAGGGGCGCCATCCGCCAGCGGCTCGTCCGTCGAAACCCACAACTGGCGGCCATCGGCGTAGCGCATGAACGGGCGATAGTGGAAATCCTTGCCCAGCAAGCCAAACTTCCAGAGCTGATAGGCGATGTCCTTGCCGACATAGGTAACCGTGCCGTCGGAACGCACGATCACCTTGCTATCTTCCGAGCCGGAATCGCCCGCGAAGGATTCGGCGGGCATCACCCAGCATCCCGCGTTCTTGCCCTCGGTCTCCAGGTAGATGGCCTTGCCCTGCTTGAGCAACTCGAACGCGGACGCCCAAAACTGCAGGTGCAGGATCTCGCTTTCGCGCGGCAGCACATCGTATTCCACGCCGAGGCGCAGCATAGTGGCCAGGTGCCGCTCGACAATCGCGTCCGCCACGATATGCGCCAATTCGGCCTGCGCGCCGCGGGCAGCTTCGATCGAGTGCAGCGTCTCGCTGCGCCACGCGCGCGATTCGGGCGCCTCGCTGTAGTACGCCGAAGTGCGCGCATATAGGTCCCAGCAGAGATAGTCGAAGCGCACGCTGGGATCTTCGGTAAGCTGCCGCACCTCATCTGGCGTCTTGTGTTCGAGGTAATGAAAGCCGACGACGACATCGGCCACCTGTACGCCCGTATTGTCGATGTAGTTCTGCACTTCCACGCGCTCGCCCCGCGCGCGCAGCATGCGCACGAACGTGTCGCCCAACGTGGCGTTGCGCAGATGCCCGATGTGCGCCGCCTTGTTGGGATTGATGTTGGTGTGCTCAACGATGATTTTGCCGCTCGCCGCGGCTGTTTCTGAGGCTGCGGGAGCCAGCAGTCGGTGCCCGTATGCGGCGCGGTCGAAACGGATGTTGATGTATCCGCTGCCGGCTACCTCAAGCGCCGAGACGCCTGGAATGGGGCCAATCCCGGCCACCAGTTCCGCGGCGATCTTGCGCGGCGCCAGCTTCAACTGCTTGGCCAACTGGAATGCGGCGGGCACGGCCAGCTCGCCGAAATCGCTCTGCTTGGGCTGCTCGACGGCTACTGTCAGATCGATGCCATAGCGCGCCTGGATGTGATCGTGAAAGGCCCGCTGTACTTGTTGTTCGAGAGAGTGAAACATCTACGGGAGGAACTCCGCATCGAGGATTTGCTCGACCGCGAATGGGCGTTCGGCGGGGAACTGACTCTTCGGCAGGCCAGTCTTAAGGACGGCGAGTTGTACGGATTTCTGATAAATGTGGCGCAGGTTGGGGTGAATCTTCACCCGAAGGCTCGGGCTTTCTTCTAGAAGCTGGGCGAGCGCAACGTGCCGGCTGGCTATCGTTCGCTCCCACGACCGCGATTTCTTCGCGGGCTGCAAGTGCCATTTCAGCAGGTGGCTTAGCGGCACCCGCACGCGGCTGTTCAGCTCTTTCAGATCCCGCTTGCCCATGTCCTCGATTTCTTCGGCGATGTGCTCGATGTCGGCCTGCTCGAATCGGCCCGCACGCAGCAGTTCCCCGTTGACGCGGGTCCACTCGAAGAAATCTTCGTCATAGAGGCCCGATGAGTCTACCGCGGTTTGGTCAAGTTGCGATTGCATCTAGCCTCTTCATTGTATCCGGGGCCGGAGGTCGGGGTCGAGGATCGCGGCGGCGATGTGCTGGACATGTCCCGCGCGCAGCAACTCCGCGTTGCGCTGCGTCCACTCGAAGAAATCTTCTTCGTAGAGTGCGGATAGATTCGCGGCGGTGGACGGTTGAGATTGCATCTTACTCCCCATTATAGGGCCTTCGCGAATGGCGATATAATCCGGTTTCAATACACTCAAAGGAGCTTAAAATTGCGAAAAAAGATCACCGTTGTAGGCGCCGGCAACGTCGGCGCCAACTGCGCCCTCCGCATTGCCGATAAGGAACTGGCGGATGTGGTGCTGGTGGACGTCATCGAAGGCGTTCCGCAAGGCAAGTCGCTCGACCTGCTGCAATCCGGCCCCGTTCAGGGTTATGACGTGATGCTGACCGGCTCCAACGACTACGAGCCCACCGCCAATTCCGATGTTGTGATCCTGACCGCCGGCTTCCCGCGCAAGCCCGGCATGAGCCGCGACGACCTGCTGCTGGCCAACTACGATATCGTGCGCACGGCCACCGAGCAGATCGTGAAGTACTCGCCAAATTGCATCCTGATCGTGGTCAGCAACCCGCTGGACGCCATGTGCCAGACCGCCTACATGGTTTCCAAGTTCAGCAAGAACCGCGTCGTCGGCATGGCCGGCGTTCTGGACAGTGCGCGCTTCCGCACCTTCATCGCGCAAGAACTGAAGGTGTCTGTGGAGAACGTGACGGCGGTAGTGATGGGCGGACACGGCGACACCATGGTCCCGGTAGTGCGGCTATCGAACGTCGCGGGCATTCCGCTTACCGAACTTATGGACCAGGGCACCATCGACGCCATTGTGACCCGTACGCGCAATGGCGGCGCGGAGATCGTGAAGTATCTCAAGACGGGCAGCGCCTACTACGCGCCGTCGGCCGCCGCTGTCGAGATGGCCGAGTCGATCCTGAAGGATAAGAAGAAGGTGCTGCCATGCGCCGCTTACCTGGAAGGTGAATATGGCATTCATGGCCTGTTCGTGGGAGTGCCGGTGAAGCTGGGCGCGCGCGGCATCGAGCAGATCTTCCAGGTGAAGCTTCAGCCGGAAGAGCAGGCCATGCTGCAGAAGAGCGCGGCGGCCGTGCAGGAACTGGTGGATGTGATTCGGACCAAGCATGGGTGAGGCCACGCGTCGGCTGCGCCACATCGCGCTGCTCGCCCTCGCCGCTTGCTGCCAGGGTGCGGCGCCCACTCCGGCGTCGCACTTCGGCTATACGCCCGGCGACGATTACAAGTTGGCCGACGCCACCGAAATCTTCAGTTACTTCCATAAGCTCGCGGCGGCCAGCGACCGCATCCGGCTGGAGGAGTTCGGCCACAGTTCGGAAGGCCGGCCCATGTACGTCGCCTTCATCTCCGCGCCGGAGAATCTGAAGAAGCTGGACCGCTACCGCCAGATCAACGCGCGGCTGGCGCTGGGGCAGGCCACCGCTGCGGAGTCACACGCTCTGGCCGAAGAAGGCCGAGCCGTGGTGTGGATCGACTCCGGCCTGCACGCGAGCGAAGTCGCGCCGGCGCAGCAAGCGCCGCTGCTCGCCTACAGGATGCTCACCGACGACAGCGCCGAAGTGGAGCAGGTCCGGCGCAACGTGATCCTGATACAGGCGCCGGTGATCAATCCCGATGGCCTGGACATGATCGTGCATTGGTACCGGCAGAACGTGGGCACGCCCTACGAGACCGCGCCCATGCCGTGGCTGTTCCAGAAATACGCCGGGCACGACAACAATCGCGACTGGTTCATGCTCAATCTGGAGGAGACCCGCAACGTGTCGCGCCTGCTCTACCACGAGTGGTTCCCGCACATCGTCTACAACCAACATCAAGCCCCGCCGTTTCCGGCGCGCATCTTCGTGCCGCCTTATGCCGAACCCCTAAACCCGGATATCCCGGCGGCCGTGATGGAAGGTATCAACAGGCTGGGCACAGCCATGCGGGAACGCTTCGCGCGCGAGGACAAGCCCGGCGTGCTTTCCTATTTCGGGTTCGACGCCTGGTGGAACGGCGGCCTGCGCTCCGCGCCCGCGTTCCACAACATGCACGGCATTTTGACCGAGACAGCCGGGTACGCCTATGCCACGCCCAAGACCTATTCGGCCGCCGATTTTAACGCCGCGTTCGCCAACGGGACGGCCACGCGCGAGCCGTCGATGTTCTACGAACGCCCCTGGATGGGCGGAAAATGGGGCCTGCGCGACGCCATCGAATACATGCTCACGGCGGACATGGCGCTGCTGACCGAAGCCGCTGCGCGCCGCACGGACTACCTGCTGAAGAGCTATCAAATGGCGCGCCAGGCCATCGCCTCGGGCGCGGAGGGCAAGCCGTACGCCTATGCGGTCGCGGAGAAACAGTGGGACTGGCCCACCGCGTGGGACTTTCTGGAGCGGCTGTCGCTGGCAGGCATTGACGTGCGGCGGGCGCGCGCGGGATTTCACGCCCATGGCAAACAGTATGGCGCGGGCACACTGGTGATTCCGGCCGCGCAACCCTTCCGCCCCTACCTCATCGACCTGCTGGAACCGCAGCGCTATCCGAACCTGAAAGAGAAGCCCTACGACATTACCGGCTGGACGCTGCCCATGCAGATGGGCGTGGCCGTGGATCGCATCGATGAGCATTTTGACGCCACGCTTGACCCGGTAAGCGAGTTCCGCGCGCACGGGTCGGTGGCGGGTAAAGGCGCGGTGCTGCTGCTCGATCATCGCGAGAACGACGCGTTCCTGGCCACGGCGTTCTTCATGGATCGCGAGGGCGCCGTGCGCTGGGCGTCCGACGGCGCCATCGTGGTCGACAGCGCATACACCGAAAACAGCGCGCGCGCGGACAATTTCGCGCGGCAGTTCAGCGTCAGCGTGACGCTCGCCGATGCGGCGCCCACCCCCGTCTACGAGTTGCGGCGGCCGCGCGTGGCGCTCTATCAGCCTTGGACGCCGAACTCCGACGAAGGCTGGACCGAGTGGCTGCTGGACCGCTACCGTGTGCCCTACACGCTGCTGCACAACGACGATATCGGCAAGGGCGACTTGCGTGCGCGGTTCGACAGCGTAATCCTCGCTTCGCAATCGGTTACGTCGATTCTGAACGGCTGGCGCAATGGCGAACTGTCGTTCCGGCGGGAGGGCGGGGGCTTGCAGATTATGGTCCAAAGGCCCGAGTATACCGGCGGCATTGGTCCGCAGGGCGTCGTCGAATTGCAGAAATTCGTCCGCGCGGGCGGCACGCTGATCGCGCTCGATGCGGCCGCGGAGCTGCCTCGGGAATTCTTTCCGCTGCCACTGCTGAACGTGGGCGGCCCGCCGTTTTCGTGTCCCGGATCGCTGGTGCGCATCGCGGTGGATACGTCCGAGCCGCTGGCCTTCGGCATCCCGAAGGATGCGATCGCGTTTGTGACGGGCGGCGAGGCCTTCGACATCAACCTGGCGCCGGGCTACAACCGCGGCGACCGCGAAGTGCGGGTGGCCGCGCGCTTCGCCGCCAAGGACCTGCTGGCTAGCGGCTACATCAGCGGAGAGAAGGCGGTGCTGGGCAAGCCGGCGCTGGTGGACGCGCGCTTCGGCGCCGGACACGTAGTGCTGTTCGCGTTCCGCCCGCAGTTCCGGGGACAGCCGTTCGGGACGTTCAAGTTTCTGTTGAATGCGGTTTATCTGGCGTCCGCGCAGGCGATGTGAAACAATGCCGGCACAGGAGTACACACCGCCGTGGCTAGGATGTGGACGCGTTGGCAATCCCGGCCCACAATGTGTATAATCAACTACCGAGATACACATCGATGCGGACGAACATCGTGATTGACGATAAGCTGATGCGCGACACGCTTCGCGCAACCGGGCTGAAGACCAAGCGCGAGGCCGTCGACTAGGCTCTGCGGACCTTGCTGCGCCTGCGGAGACAGGCGGAGATCCGCCGGCTCCGCGGCAAACTGGGCTGGCAGGGTGACCTCAACGCGATGCGGAGCGACAGTTGATTCTTGTCGATTCCAGCGTGTGGATCGATTACTTCAATGGCGCGATCACGGCGCAGACCGAGAAACTAGACGCGCTGCTTGGCCACGAACCTCTGGCCATCGGCGACCTGATTCTCACGGAGGTCTTGCAGGGCTTCGCCGACGAACGAGACTTCAACAAAGCCAGGACGATGCTGACCTCGTTGAGGGTCGTCGAGTTGGGCGGGCAGGAAATCGCGATTCAAGCGGCAAAGAATTTTCGGGCGCTGCGCAAGATCGGCGTGACCGTTCGCAAGACTATCGATACGGTGATTGCTACCCGATGCATCGAGAGCGGGTATGACTTGCTGCACAGCGACCGGGACTTTGATCCGTTCGCCAGGCACCTCGGTCTGCGCGTGGTGGTCTGACAATGCGACGGCCACACTGCGGGCGCCCGGCCCGCACGATTAATCCAGTGGCCTTTTGGAGGCCGGGGTGCCCGGGAGCGCTGGTGGCGAGTGGTTTCGCCGCCTAGGATCCGCTGGCCACCGGCAGCGTGGATGCATCAAGGCGAACGCCGCGGGCCTGTCGAACGGCTGCGTGATAGTCTGAGCTGTAGCGTGAATGAGCGCGCCCGTAAGGTGACCCGTGAGAAAAAAGCGAATTCCGGCGGTCGCGGTTCAACCGCGAAAGGCGCCACCGCTCCGAAGAACGTCGACGAGTACTTGGCAGCCGTTCCTGAGCCCGCCCGCAGCACGTTGAACCGGATTCGCGCGGTGATTCGATCCGCTGTGCCGGCGGAGGCCACCGAGGCCATCACCTATCGGATTCCGACGTTCAAGTACAAAGGACCGCTGGTGGCGTTCGCCGCGTTTTCCAACCATTGCAGCTTTTTCCCAATGGGTTCGTCGGCGATAGAGGCGTTCAAGGACGAGCTCAAGGGTTACCGAACCTCCAAGGGCACGATCCAATTTCCGTTGGACAAGCCTCTGCCGGCGGCTCTTGTTAAGAAAATAGTGAAGGCTCGAATCACGCAGAACGAACAGAAGAAACAGCGCTGATCGGGCCGGCGCCCGTTGCACTCATTGAGCATCGCGAACGCTTCGATCCCCGCGCCCCATCCACTTAATTAATTAAATCCCGAACACCGCAGACGCCGCCCGGGATGCGTTCCGGCGTCAGCCGCGTGATGGCGCGCTCTGCCGCGCCATGGCCTCGTCAAATGCGGCGCCCTGTGTTGGCCGGAATTGGCGGCCAGCGTGGAACTGCGGAGTGTTGGTACCCAATGCGGCCCAGAATGGCGGCTGTCGCGCCCAGCGCCGCCAGCGCCAGTATGGCAACCGATACCATTGCTTCACCTTGCACCAGGGGACCGTTCGGCACGGGCTCTCTCATCAGAACGAAATACAGCCACACGCTGAGAGCTATCTGAGCCCCTCCCAGTGTCCAGGCTAGCCACGGTGCGACGGCCCAAAGCGCCAGGACCCCACCTATGAAGGCCAGAATCATAGTAAGGTAGGTGCCTTGGTGCACCACAGTGGTACCCGGCCCGAACATCAGCAGGACCCAGATTGCAACCGTGCAGCCAATCAGCAGCCAGATGCGGATCGCCGCTCTCCACTCCGGCGGCCGCTTTCCGGTGTTCAATCCGATGGCCAGCGCCACCACGCCCAGCTCTAACAACCCAAGCGCGGGGAAGAACTCAAAGAACATTACGGCGCGCAACCGTCTGGCTAATACGCCGGGCTGGCCACGGCCGCTCAGCAGCTTGAACCAATCGCTCCAATACCCCAACGGACGGCTGTCCAGAGTCCTGATGTTGGCCAGCTTATTGTGGAACACTCCTGAGAATCCTAAGTGTGTATAAGCGCCTATCAGAGTCTCGAGCACCGGACGCTGGTCCGGCTTGTCCACTCCGGCGAGATGCACCTTCAGTAAGCGGTCCCCCGGCGGGTCCAGCACTTTCTGATAGAGTGTCCAGGGTAAATAGATAGAAACGAGCGCCATGGCCGATGCCCCCAGCAAGCGCCAAGTCAACCAGCGTCTTCCCACCAAGATCGTCAGCAAACCAAGGCCCAGCAGACCGAACGCGCTACCAGCGTGGGCCAATAACGCAAAGGCTCCCAGAGAGCCGGCCATCCAGGATGCGCCTGTCCCGGCCTTCACCCGGCCCCGCTCGATTTCGTGCAGATGAGCGGTCAAAGCCAACAGGAACGCCGCCGCCAGCAGTTTGGGCCATACAAAGAACGTGTTCACGAAGACGAAACCCGAGAAAAGCGTGACCCCCAACGCCACGGCGGCCGCGCGCCTGTCGACCTGGAAACTCTGCAGGACGCTCCAGGCTCCCAATACCCACAGGCTCTGCAGAATCGCGGATAGCACCGTGTACCCCAACGCCTTGCTCCCCATGAACGCATATTGCGAGAGGACCATTCCGGTCTGCAGCGGAGGGCGATCGCTCGACAACCAATCCGCCACCATCGGCCGGGGAATACGGCCCTCTCGAAGGTGCCGCACAAAAACAAAAGGAATCTGGTTGTCGGAAGTCAATCGATGGGAAAAGCGCCGCACCGGCGTGTCCAGTGGACTCGACACGCCTTCATAGAGAAAGCCTGTAGATAGTACGAGCAGGGCCGCGGCGCAGGTGAGGGATGCCGGCAGAATGAGACTGCGGAGTGCTTGCCGTCCTTGGCCATCCAGCCTTCGATACCGAATACCGAATAGGATGGCGGCTCCGATCGGCATATCGACTGCGTAGTGCGGGCCGAGCTCGGACGATAGGAGATTGATCCAGAATCCCAGGTACCCCACCGCAGCCATGGCCAGGAGCGCAATCCCGGCC